>Ga0114938_1000946_pt1 | contig 20979 bp, 18 predicted proteins | sample AshMeaBigSpring_FD_88675 | JGI IMG/M metagenome (GOLD analysis project Ga0114938, IMG submission 88675) | Groundwater microbial communities from Big Spring, Nevada to study Microbial Dark Matter (Phase II) - Ash Meadows Big Spring | ecosystem: Environmental > Aquatic > Deep subsurface >...
GCCGTTTGGCGCTTGGGCGCCGAAGATGCCCGTTTGTGGAATTTTTACAACCTCCCCATGACCAAACAGGCACTTAATAACTACGACTTCAGCAAAATGCAAGTTGTCAACAGCATCGGCGACGTTGATTATATTGGCGAAGGCGAAATACTCGATTTGGCGGCTACCCCTTCTCCAGGACATATTACTACCGAAATAGACAACAAAGACTGGTTAATTAGCGAAGAAACTTACGATAAACTACCCTCTAGCTATGTAATTCGCAAATTGGGTAAAACATCGGCTAAAAAATTGGTACTCACGTACGATGATGGCCCCGATCCGGTATATACCAAACAAATTCTTGATACATTGGCCTATTACAAGGTTCCGGCAACTTTTTTTGTGGTGGGCTTTATGGCCGAAAACAATATTCCGCTTGTAAAACGCATTCTGCGCGAAGGACACGAAATTGGCAACCATACCTTTACGCATCCGGATATGAGTAAGGTAAGCAAGCAACGAGCCTTGCTAGAAATGAATGCCACCCAACTGTTAATTGAATGTATTACCGGCCGCAGCACCATCATGTTTCGTGCGCCCTTTAATGCCGATAGTGAGCCCGGTAGCGATGCGGAATTGGTGCCTGTAGCCCTGAGCCGAACGCAAAACTACCTTACCATTGGCGAAAGCTTGGATCCCGAAGATTGGGAAAAAAACGACCGCCCCGATTTTAATGCCGACACTATTTTAAATCGCATCATTGCCGCATACAATTTTCATTTAAGCAATGGCGATAGTGCCAATATTATTTTACTACATGATGCCGGTGGCGATAGAACCGAAACTGTGAAAGCAACCGGTATGATTATTCGGCATTTCCAACAACTAGGCTACACGTTTACTACCGTTGCCGATTTGATGCACAAAACCCCCAACGAAGTAATGCCCCCCGTAGCAAAGGGCAGTGGCTATTACCTGATTCAAATTTCTGCATTGCTATTTGAAGTGGGCTATTGGATTAGCAACCTCTTTTTTACTCTTTTCATGACTTTTGTGGTGTTAAGCGCCATTCGGTTGTTGGTATTAGCGATATTGGCCGTTTTGCAAAAAAGAAAAGAAAAAGCCTTACAGCAATTGGCTAATACAATACCAAATACACCTGCACAAGATTGGCCTTTGGTATCTATTATTGTACCCGCTTACAACGAAGAGGTAAATGCAGTTAGTAGTTTACAAAATTTATTCCGGTGTACTTACCCCAATTTTAATATTGTGTTTGTGGACGACGGCAGTAAGGACAACACTTTTGCCAAAGTATCTGAAGCCTTTGCTCAGCATTCGGGCATACAATTGCTTACCAAGCCAAATGGTGGCAAAGCCTCAGCCCTCAATTATGGAATAGCCCATACAGCTGCCCAATACGTGGTGTGCATTGACGCAGATACCAAGCTGATGCCAAATGCCGTAAGTATGCTAATGGAAAACTTCTTTGCACCCACCAACGGTAAGCCTATTGGTGCGGTAGCCGGTGCTGTAAAAGTGGGTAATACCATTAATTTACTAACCAATTGGCAAAATATAGAATACATTACCAGTCAAAATTTTGATCGCAAAGGATTTGCTTATGCAAATGCTATAACCGTAGTACCCGGGGCTATTGGCGCCTTTTCTAAAGAAGCCATTGTACAAGCCGGAGGATTTACAAGCGATACCTTGGCCGAAGATTGCGATATTACCATCCGTATTCTGCGAGCAGGTTACCATATTGCCAACGAACCGCGCGCACTCGCCTTTACCGAAGCCCCTGAAACCCTAAAGCAGTTTTTAAAACAACGCAAACGTTGGAGTTTTGGGGTTATGCAAACTTTTTGGAAACACCGAGACACCTTATTTAATCAGCAATATGGTAGCTTGGGATGGGTAGCCATGCCCGATATTTTGTTGTTTAAATACATCATTCCATTATTTGCCCCCTTGGCCGATGCGCTGATGCTCGTTGGTTTGCTAACCGACAGTCGAGGGCTTATTTTGCAATATTATCTATTGTTTACGTTGGTCGATGTAGTTATTGCGGCGCTCTCCTTTGTGTTTGAAAAAGAAAACCTCATGAAGCTGTTTTGGCTATTGCCACAGCGCATTGTATATAGGTGGTTAATGATGTTGGTATTGTTTCAATCGCTACGTAGGGCCATCAAAGGCGAATTGCAGCATTGGGGCGTACTAAAACGCACTGGCAACGTAAAAGATATTACTGTGGCCGAAGCCTAGCATTTAGGTAAATAGGCGCTAGAACCGGTTAGCATAGCTAATGCTTTTTGCACGCATACAACCCATTGGTAATAATGCATCCGCCAAAAAAGGGCAATATTTTAACCAACAAATGAGTGGTAAATCGGCTGATGCATAATACCGCACCAGTCCCAATTTGTATGCACAAAAACACATTTTAGGCTACACGGTAGCCTTGATATTTGTATGAGCCATAGGCCGGTACTACGTATGTGGCAGCATGGGCGTTGGCACCGTTCAACTGTAGTAACCTTGATGCAACAACTTTACAGAACAAAAACCACCAAACAATTGGCTTTAACGCGCCAGTATATCCACCACACCCACCATGCTTATTCAACGATGGTAATGTTCTTACGCTTGTAAATAACGGATTGCCCTTCAACCGATACTACATATAATCTACTATTACCTAAAGTAGTCAATTGTACCGGAATGGTATTTTGACCTTTTTGTGTGGTTACATTTTTACTAAAAATTGTTTTACCGGTTACCAATTCCACTACTTTTATTTGCACATTGGTATTGGCATCGCTCATAAAGCTGCAATTAAAATGGGTTTTTGCAGGGTTGGGAAACAATTGAATATCCCTTGACTGTAAACCCACTAAATAGGCTTTCTCTTCCTTCAAAAAGCCAATATTTGATAGCGTATTTACCACATTAATGGTGCTGCCATTGGTATTTTCAATATTAAAAACAATAGAGGTAATGTCCGTCGCATCAATTGCTTGCTGTGGAAATGCCTTACTGGTAAACTCAGATAAAGCAATCAAATATTCGGCAGGCACACTTTTCAGTGGTAGCACTACTGAGTATTGGTTTTGCCAGTCTTTGATGCTGTTTTTCACTAGTGTAATGCGTAGTTGATTACCGCCGCTTGCCGTTAGCCGTAAAGTTTTGTAAGTAGTCAAGTTTTCGGCAACACCACCACCTTTCAATAATTTGGCTACGGTTACATAATTTGATGTTTGCGCATCCACCAACACATTTCTCAGCACAGGCAGTTCTCCATCTTGCGCTATTCGATTAACGCTATTGGAAACCAAAAACTTATTAAGTTGCGTAGTTGTTTTATCATATGCTACGCTCCATGTGCCGTCGCCTGCATACACAAGGTCTTGCACATCTGCATCAGTTGTTTGCAAGCGAATATCGCTTTCATAATAATCTTTCATAGGAATGGCAATTTGTGTAGTTCCAAAAGGCTTTAACGCCACCGAAACACTACGGTTAGATAGGGTAGCCAGTTCGTTTACTTTATCGTTCAAGCGAATACTGGCGTTGGTGCTTGCCGTTAGGTTGTTGATATTGAGTAATAGATTGGCGCCTTCGCGCTTAAAATCGGTAATATACATAGTAGGATTAGAGCGGGGTGTAGTAGCGGCATACACCGGTGCTATTGCTTGTGCATTGTCGATAATGGCTATTAATAAATCGGTGACCAAATGTGGAACGGCAGCCCATAATTGAAAATTATACATCAATTCATCCCCTGTATAATCGGCTGTTAACCAATTACTTTGACAGGTAAACCCTTTTTTGTCGGTTGCTGTACTCAGCGAAAAACTAGTAGCATATTCAATATTGCCCTCCGCCCTTTGCAATGTATAACGAACAAACCGCAATCCGTTATAATAAAAATCTGTTATGCCTAATAATTTGGCACCTCTCAAGCGATCGCAGATGGGTTTGGTGTGGGTATAAATATCACCATTTGTTTTGGTGGCAAAAGCTACAGCCCTACAAACATTTTGTTGGGTATAATCGTACGAAAGTACAGATTGTGCATTGGTGAAGGTGGTTAAGTCGGTTGGGGAAGTGTTGTATATGTTGTACAAGGTATCTAAAGCACTTCCTTTTAAAAAGTCATCTATTGACACATCTACTAAATTGCCCAAAACATTTTTGGCAGCAGGAGTTGTATTACCCAATACTTGTTGTTGCTTAAGAAGTTGGCTGTGCTTTACTAATGGATAATTGCGGTATTCAAAACGCCCATTAAGATTGTTCTGTGCTTTTTGTAGCACGCGCTTTACCAATACATCGCCCAAGCTTTTACTCTCTACGCCCCCTGTATTACCTGAAAATACAAGTTTGCCGTCATCTGTCAAATCGGGAATGCTATCTAAATTTTTGACACATTGTTTTGATTGTAAGGTAAAATACAACAGCAAATCATTAAAATCGTGGTCGCAATTGTTTAAATCGCGCTTAATATCTTCAAAACCAATCACAATCCGTCCATTCGATGGATCGTTTAGCAATACCGTATGTTTTTTTAGCAACGTATCTTTTTCAGGATTTAGCTTACTGTTTGAGTACAATTTCCATAAGCCATTAGTTGGGGCACTGCCATTCCAACCGTCGGCTAACAACACTAGTCCAATACCCGTTTTGGCAGGAAAATTACCTAAATACACTTTATCGCCAGGGCGCAAATCGCCGCCAAAACCTACTTTGGAAGCATTGGGAAAAATGATTTTAATATTACTATTGCTAGGCGCTAATAGCGGCGAGTCGGTATGGTAAGTATAATAGCCTAAAACGTTTCGGTAACCGGCTCCTTCGTCTACAAAAGTTATCCAAACGTCTGTTTCGCAAGTTAAATTAAGTGCTTCTACACGGCCATCGGAAATTAGTCCGGGATTGTATACCGGTACTTTTTTGGATTCGGGCAACGATGCGGCAATTTTTGCTAAAAAATCATTGGATAAAGTATCCGGACTCACCAAATAATTGGGCTTACCTTGACCATTGTAAGTACCTAAATAGCTAAATTGTGCATGTAATGGTAAGCGGCATACTCCCAATAGGCACACAAAAAAAAGTAAATATTTTATTTTCATACAGTTCTATTTTGGTGGTTTGGCATATAATGAACTATAAATACCGTGCCTATATTTTCTTTGTTGATAATCAACATATTTTATTAAAAAAACCATTAGCAAAAGGTCTATTATTTAGACAACCTTCCAAATTGTAGAAAATTTATTCAAATCAGTTAGCTATTTAATCAACAAACCTCAAAAGATTTGCTTACATTTTCTTCACCTAAATAGGCGATTTTTTTATATGCAAAATATATTTCACAATACACAATCGCTCCATACTACCGAAAAAGCATTTTGCAATGGCAGAAATAAGCAGCCTTTTGTATTCCGCAAAAAATGCCTTGTAAAGAATATGCTAACATATACAAATGATTACAACATAAAATAAATTCAACATTTATTAATAACACTATCGCAAACGCTATATTTGCCGCACTGACTATTGATTAACTTATGGGACAAAAAAAATTAATTCGCTTTGAGGCCATCAAAAGTTTTGCCAACGTACTTGAGTATCCAGAAAACATGGTTGGTCAATGGCATGCGTTTTTTAACAACCAACAGCCTATAACACTTGAACTTGCTTGTGGTAAAGGCGAATATGCTGTAGGCTTGGGTAGATTGTATAATAACCGAAATTTTATAGGTATCGATATCAAAGGCAATCGTATTTGGCGTGGCGCAAGCATTGCTTTACAAGAACAATTAACCCATGTGGCATTTATTCGTTCTCATATAGACAAAATAACCAATTATTTTGGCAATAATGAAGTTGCAGAAATTTGGATCACTTTTCCCGATCCTCAACTGCGTTTGTCGCGCTTTAAAAAAAGACTTACCCACCCCAAATTTTTGCGCTTGTACCAGCAAATTTTGCAACCCAATGGTCGTGTTCATTTAAAAACAGATAGTCCTGATTTGTATCATTTTACCAAAACAGTTATCAACTTATTTCAACTAGAGTTGTTAGTAGACTATGATCATGTGTATCAACAATCCAATTTACCAAGTGAACTAACCATCAAAACCCACTACGAAGGCCTCGATATTGCTCAAAGCAATCGCATACATTACCTACAATTTACCATAAACAAACCCTTACCTACGCATTTAGACGATATTTTAAAAGCAATTGTACATGACCAAGCCACTGATAGAACATGAGGATTTTTATTATGACATCAACGGCTATATGGTGTTAACAGAAAAATACCATTTGCAAAAAGGCTATTGCTGTGGATTGGGTTGCAGACATTGCCCCTACGATTTTGAATCGGTTCCTGAACCACAAAAAAGTCGGCTTTTAGAACAGCAACAACCCAATACGCTACCTCCTACCTCCGCAACACCCTCTTAACCGATACTACTAACACATCAGTTTTGACAATATGAAAAACAACACATTGAAAACTGTTTTGCCTAGTGGTAGTGTAGAAAAACACCTTTATTTTGAACAAGTATTCCAAATAATTGCACAAATTCCTTATGGAAAAGTGACTACCTATGGAGCTATTGCCAACTGTTTGGGTACAAAAAGTGGTGCCAGAATGGTTGGTTGGGCGTTAAAAGCAAGTATTCAACAACCTCATTCGCTGCCTGCACACAGGGTGGTAAACAGACAAGGCCTCCTGAGTGGAAAAATGCATTTTGCTACCCCAACTACTATGCAAACCCTGTTAGAAAAAGAAGGTATTGTTGTGGAAAATGACCAAATAGTGCATTTTGATCGCCATTTTTGGAATCCGGCAAATGCTGAATAGCTTAAGCACCTACTTAAAAGTGGTAACCATACGTTAATCAAACGCTGTATTGATTGGCATAACTTGTATTTGCCAAAAAACTACTGTTTATTTGTAAAAAAAATACATGAGCCTTACCATACATACCCAGCAACTTGTAAAAACCTACAAAGGCCGAACGGTGGTGAAGCAAGTATCTATTCAAGTGCAACAGGGCGAAATTGTTGGGTTGCTTGGCCCCAACGGCGCCGGAAAAACGACCACTTTTTATATGGTGGTTGGCTTAATTAAACCCGATGAAGGAAAAGTGTTTTTGAACGACCAAGATATTACCAAATTGCCCATGTACAAAAGGGCTCAAATGGGCTTGGGTTATTTGCCTCAGGAAGCGAGTGTATTTAGAAAGTTAAGCGTGGAAGATAACATTATGGCTGTGTTAGAAATGACCAAGCTGAACAAGCAACAACGAGCCGAAAAACTAGAAAGTTTGCTATCAGAATTCAACTTACACCATGTTCGAAAAAACAATGGCGATAGCTTGAGCGGTGGCGAACGCAGACGTACCGAAATTGCGCGGGCATTGGCAGTAGACCCCAAATTTATCCTACTCGATGAACCCTTTGCCGGAGTTGACCCTATTGCTGTTGAAGACATTCAAAGTGTTGTAGCCAAATTGAAGTATAAAAATATTGGCATACTCATTACCGACCACAATGTGAATGAAACACTATCCATCTGCGATAGGGCTTATTTACTCATCGAAGGAAAAATATTTAAACATGGCACCGCTGAAGAACTAGCCGAAAACGAACAAGTACGTAGGCTATACTTAGGTACCAATTTTGAATTAAAGAGAAAAGATTGGATTATTGATATGGGAAAAAATAATGGTACCAATACGCCTCATACAACCGAACCTACTGACCATGATGCCCATGTAGCCAACACAGATGATGTAGCCCACGAATAATTTAAAAAACAACAGTCTATACATAAAACAGCCCGCTTTTTAATTAAAGCGGGCTGTTTTATGTACAAAAATGATAGCGAAAAAATACTACATAGGTTTGGGTGCCATTGCAGCTTCTTTTTGTCTTTTTTGAATGTCTTTAAATTTTTTCCAGTTTTCCTGTCCGGCAATCTCTGTAATTTTTTTATTGCGCTCATTATTAATGGCACTTTTTTGCTTATACGCTGCCTCGTCTACTGTTTTCAATTCTGCTAACTGCGCATCGGTTAACCCAATAGCTTTTAAGCTAGTAGCTAATTCTTCCTCTTGCTTCAATTTCAGTGCTTGTTTTTCTTCCTTAGTTAAAGGAGTGGCAGGAGGAGGCAATTTATTAATGTCATCTCTGTGCTTTTTTTGCGTATCTCTCACTTTCTTAAGCACCTCCTTAGTAAGTAGAGTTTCTAATTTACCTTTTACTTCATCATCTATTGCCTTTACTTTAGTACGTGCATCCAATTCTTCCGCTTTAATTTTGGCTACTTGCTCGTCGGTAATGCCCGCTTCCTTGTAGGCTGCCGCCAAATCTTCTTCTTGTTTCAAACGGATTTTTTCTTTTTCTTCTTTGCTCATTGGCACCGGTGGAGGGGGTGGTGGCGGAGTAGTTTGAGCTACTGCAATTGATGTAATGGTTACGCTTGCTAGCATAACGAGCCATTTTTTGTTCATGGTTTTTTGTTTTTTGGTTGTTTTAAAAAATTACTGTTAACCAAATTAATGAAATACCACAATAGTAAGTCTAAAAGATTGTTAATTAACGGATGTATATCACCACAAACTACCGAGATGCTTGCCTAAACAGCATAAAAATATAGCTAAGAAATATTTTTTTAATGCATTTTCGGAGCCCAACATCCTGAATCTATAACCGTTCTTGGGTCCCGCCATTCGTTATTACTCCGCCACAAACGCCAAGCACAAGCCCTCAGCGGGGTAGCCACTGCTGTCGGGGCTATTTGCCCGGCGTCTGTATCTTTGAGCAACAATTTTAAAAAGCAATATCCCTCTTAAAAAAGAATAATTTTGTAGCGTCAGCATTCTTCAAAACACATTGCCCAACATGCCTACTGTTAGTGAACCATTGCACAACTTACTACCTATTACATGAACCATTTATCAAAACAACTCGTAACAACTTATGGCACCAACCGTATTGCTTATTACCGCTTGGGCAGTGGCAAACAGTGGGCTGTTTGTTTTCATGGTTATGGACAATCGGGTACTGTTTTCAACTGTTTTACACCGGCAATTGCCGCTTCCTACACATTCATTGTTATTGAATTGCCACACCATGGACATACCGAATGGGTGCAACATTTACCCATGCAACCGACCGATTTAATGCAAATCATTGAATCCATCATACCCCCAAAAACAGTGTTTACCCTAATTGGCTACAGTATGGGTGCGCGCATAGCACTATGCTTGCTACAGCAATACCCAAAATCAATCAACCAAATAATATTACTAGCACCCGATGGCGTTCACAACAATGTGTGGCAATGGTTAAGTACCCAAACCAACTTCGGCAACCAACTTTTTAAATACTTCATGTTACAAGTCAATTGGCTGCCTTGGTTAGTTACGCAATTAGGTAATTGTCGCTTACTCAATCCATCAATAACCCGATTTGTGTTATTCAGTATTGCCACTAGACCTCTACGAGCATTGCTATACCATCGTTGGACCACCGTGCGCTTATTTTGGCCCAATCAACAGCGCTTGCAACACGTGGCCAAACAATATGCAATTCCTATTACCTGCTTTTTGGGCTTGCACGATCGGGTTATTCCGGCAGCAACCAATGCGCGTCGCTTGCTTTCGCTTTTTCCATATGCCCATATTCAATATTTACCTGCGGGGCACCAAATACTTAAACCAGCTTTTGTGCCACAGATAGTTGCGGCGCTTTTACACTAAAAACTGTTTCTTTGTGTATATGTGGTGGCATTATTATAGTTTCATTACCGGTTTATTATTTGTGGTATACGCGGTATTAATCTGTTTGTATCGTTATTGGTTTGTGCAGCAACGTCCTTTTATTTTACCCAATTACCACCAACCCAAAACCAGCTTTTCTGTCATTGTGCCTGCCCGGAACGAAGCCGCGAATATTGGCGCTTTGCTAAATAGTTTGTTGCAACAAGAGTATCCTTTGCACATGTGGGAAGTAATTGTGATTGATGACTTTAGTACCGACGAAACGGCTTCCATCGTACTGCAAATGAGTAAGCAGCATCCCAATATTCGGCTTTTGCAGTTGTCGCAATTGATACAAACACCCCTAAATGCATACAAAAAAAAGGCAATTGAATTGGCTATTGCCCAATCTAACAATGAATGGATCATCACTACCGATGCCGATTGTACCATGCAGCCTGAATGGTTATTGTACTACGATGCTTATATACAGAAACAACAACCTGTATTAGTAGCTGCACCCGTTATTTTTTCTAGTTCCGGCTCCGTATTAGATACTTTTCAAGGAATCGATTTTATGACCATGCAGGGGGTTACTGTTGCAGCAGTATCGGCAGGCGTTCACAGCATGTGTAATGGAGCCAATTTGGCTTATCAAAAAAAAGCGTTTGAGGCGGTTAATGGATTTAAAGGCATTGATACGATTGCAAGCGGCGATGATATGCTGCTGATGAATAAAATTAAAAACCAATTCCCCTCTCAAGTAGGCTACCTATATGCCCAAAAAGCAATTGTACAAACAGCCCCTATGGACACTTGGATGGGCTTTTTAAATCAACGAATTAGATGGGCTAGCAAAGCCGATAAATACCAAGACAAGAGCATTTTTGCAGTGCTATTCCTGATGTATCTGTTCAACTTACTAGTTTTTCTAATGCCTTTTGTGGCTTTGTTTGCCAACCAACTTTGGTTAATTTGGTTGGGTGTACTAGCGCTAAAAACAATGGTGGAAGCTAGTTTTGCTTTGCCAATGGCGCGTTTTTTTGGGGTTCAACTACCCTTTTGGTGTGTCTTTCTACAATACCCACATATCAGTTATATGGTATTGGCAGGTTGGCTTGGTAAATTTGGTAAATACCAATGGAAAGGCCGACAAGTAACGTAAAGCACGCTATTTGCCCGAAAAACGCACCGTACCCGACCAAGTATTTGATGCCTTCTTAACAGAAGTTACCGTAATTGTGGCTATGCAAGCCCAACCAATTGGAATGCCGGTAACCACGAAATTATTCGTACTTAATTTATTGGTAATTGATTGCGTATAAAAAGTAGCATTCGTAATTTCATTTTGCCCTACCACTTTTACAATTACACCATCACTAGGCATAGCAGATGTTACTTTTACCTCTATCGGCAATCCATTACCAAGCGGCTGCGGCATAAGGGTAGTGCCCGTTGCAGGCGTGGTTATCACTACAAGTGTTTCTTCTACTGCGGGTGCAGGGGTACTTTTTTTGCACCCAAACATGCCAAAAGCAACTATCGAAACCATCATCCAAGCCATTAGGCTGTTTAATTTAGCAGGTACCATAACAAAAATTGGGAGGTGATGTGTATTATACACCCTACAAAAAAAAGAAATTAAATGCAATACGCCGTCAAAAAAATTAATGCCGCACAATAATGCTCTGTTAGTATGAAAAATCAGTCACATACAACACTAAAGTAATCAAATTTTGATAGCTGTAAGGTGCAAAAGAAACTACTTGGATAGGTGCTTGGTGCAATACAAGCAAGTAAAAAATCGCTTTTGGAACAAAGAAAATGAACAATTTAACAAACACTTTTTTAAAAGTAGTCAAATTTTTTATTGATAATCAATTTATTACAAAGGGGTGATGAAAAATAAGTGCTCAAAAACTTGGAAAAACAACACAACAATACCTACTTTTGCAATCCATTTTAAAAAGCTGTGCGGGATAGCGCCAGCATCACTAAAAATAAATAATTATGAGTAAACTTCATTTCACCACCAAACATGCAAATGCGGCTACCGTAAAGCACAACTGGTATGTGGTTGACGGTACTAATCAAACCGTAGGACGTATGTGTGCCAAAATAGCGGCAGTATTACGTGGTAAAAACAAAGCCTATTACACTCCACACGTAGATTGTGGCGATTATGTAATTGTAATCAATGCCGATAAAGTTGTATTTACCGGTAACAAATTAGAAGACAAAACTTACATCAACTTCTCTGGTTATCCAGGTGGAAAAAAAGAAGAATCTGCACAAGATTTGCTTAGACGTCGCCCCGAAGTAATCATCGAACGTGCCGTAAAAGGAATGTTACCTAAGAATAGATTGGGTCGCAAACTAGTTAAAAAATTGTTTGTATACACAGGCGGTACTCACGTACACAGTGCACAACAACCAAAAGAACTAAAATTCTAATTCAATTTAATCAAGCTTTTTCCGGCACAACCGGAAAAGAAAAAACATATCAATAAATGGAAAAGCAAAAAAACGCCGTTGGTCGCCGTAAAGAAGCCGTAGCCCGTGTGTTCATTAGCAGGGGTGAAGGAAAAATTACTGTGAACGACAGAGATTATAAAGAATATTTTTCGTTGGTGTATTTACAAAATCAAGTAGAAGCACCTATCAAAACTGCTGATGTAGAAGGCAAATACGATATTGTTATTAATGCAAGTGGTGGTGGCTTAAAAGGTCAAGCCGAAGCAGCAAAATTGGGTATTGCCCGCGCATTGTTAGAAGTAAGTCCGGATTACCGTCCTGCACTTAAAGAAGCCGGTCAATTAAAACGCGACCCACGTAGTGTTGAACGTAAGAAATTTGGTCACAAAAAAGCACGTCGTAGCTACCAATTTAGCAAACGTTAATTTGTGGATGTCCTATTTCTGGTTACCTGTTTCAGGTATCTGGAAACAAGTAGCCAGTAACTAATTTATCAACTTATTATAATATTCATATACAATGGAAAATAACACTTCACTACAACAGCAACTTTTGGAAGCCGGTGTACACTTTGGCCACCTTAAGAAGAAGTGGAACCCAAAAATGTTGCCCTACATTTTTGCAGAAAAAAAAGGTATTCACATTATCGACCTTAACAAAACGGTAGAACACTTACAAGAAACTGCTGCAGCAATGAAACAAATTGCTAAAAGTGGCAAAAAAATCATGTTTGTAGCTACCAAAAAACAAGCTAAAGAAATCGTTAGCGAATGTGCTAAAAAAGTAAACATGCCTTATGCAACAGAACGTTGGTTAGGTGGTATGTTGACCAATTTTAACACCGTACGTAAAAGCGTTAAAAAAATGCAAAGCATCGAAAAAATGCTGAACGACGGTAGCGCAGAAAGCCTTACTAAAAAAGAACGCCTTACTTTATCTCGCGATAAAGACAAAATGGAAAAAGTATTAGGTGGTATTGCCCAAATGGGTCGTTTACCAGCAGCTTTGTTTTTAGTTGACATAGGTGTTGAACACATTGCACTAGCCGAAGCAAAACGCTTGGGTATCGTAACTTTTGGTATGGTAGATACCAATTGCGATCCTAACAAAGTAGATTTTGCCGTTCCTGCAAACGATGATGCAACCAAATCTATCGCTATCATTACCAACTACATTACTGCTGCTATTGCCGAAGGATTGGCTGAGCGTCAAGCAAATAAAGATGAAGATGACAATAGCGACGAGGCTAACGAAAACGAAGCAAAAGCTCGCCGTTTAGAAGCCGAAGCACAAGCAGAAGGTGGTCGTGGTCGTCGTGGCCGTGGTAACGATGCCGCTGCACCTGCAGGTGGTCCTGGTGGTGCTCCAAAACGTCGTACAGGTGGTCCCGGTGCAGGTGGCCCTCGTCGTCCGGCTGGAAGATAAAAAATAGACAGCAAGCAACCGTAGCAATAGATAACACATCCGTTTATCTGCTGTGCCTAAACCAAGCTTGTCTTTCTTTTTACCAAAAACTATTTTACATATTATAGTCAACCACATAGGCACAACTTACACATACCTTACATGTGCACGTGTGCCTTTGTGGTTTTTTAAATTAACTAAATAAAACACATATATTATGAGTGCTGTAGCTATTACTGCCGCCGAAATCAACAAACTTCGTCAGGCAACAGGTGCAGGTATGATGGACTGCCGCAAAGCATTAACCGAAACCAATGGCGATTTTGAAGGCGCTATTGATTGGTTGCGCAAACAAGGCCAAAAAGTAGCCGCTAAACGTAGCGACCGTGAAGCAAAAGAAGGCGTTATCATTGCCAAAACATCTGCCGATAACAAAGTTGGTTTTATCGTATGCGTTAGCTGCGAAACCGATTTCGTTTCTAAAAATGCCGATTTCGTGGCTTTTGTACAATCTATCGCCGATGCTGCTGTTGAAAATAATGTAGCTTCTGTAGAAGCGTTAAACGAAGCTGTGGTTAATGGCTCTAAAGTAAGCGACTTAATCAACGATAAATTAGCCGCTATTGGCGAAAAAATCGGTATCGTTCGCTTCGAAAGAGTAGAAGCTCCTTATGTTGCTTCTTACATCCATGGTGCTAACCGTATTGGTGTGCTTGTAGCCCTTACACTTGAAGCTGCTGAAGCCGGTAAAGATGTGGCTATGCAAATTGCTGCCTTGAACGCTTTGGCTGTAGACCCTGCCGGTGTTCCTGCCGATGTAATTGAGCGCGAAAGAGCTATCGTTATCGAAACCATGAAAGCTGACCCCAAAATGGCCGGCAAACCAGATGAAATGGTAGCCAAAATTGCTGAAGGTAAACTCAATGCTTTCTTCAAAGAAAATACCTTGTTGGCACAAGCATTTGTAAAAGATGCTAGCAAAACCGTTGGCGAATATGTAACTTCTGTAAACAAAGACCTTAAAGTAATCGCTTTCAAACGTGTAGCTTTAGGATAATTGTTGATGATTTTTTTATAAAAGGCACTTTCGGGTGCCTTTTTTTGTGCACATAGGGCACTCTTCTCCTCCCTATTATTGCTTGTATATACTTGAAACTTTGACGGCTACGCGGTAGCCTTTTTAATGGTATGAGCCGGAAGCTAGTACTACTATTTAGCGGCATGGGCGTTGGCACCGTTGATACTCGGTAACTTTGGGCAGCTTTTTTGCCCCCCAACTTTACAAAGTATCGGCTGCATAACCCTATTTACCGGCAAGCTCGTTAGCTTTGCTTTTCCTACTTTTTAAAATATTGATTGTTGGTTATGACACACTTTACCTCTGTTAATCCTTATAACGGTGAAACCTTAGATACCCATGCGTTAATGACCAACGCCGAAATAAATGCAGCCCTGCAACTTGCCGAAAACGCCTTTGCACATTGGCGTAAAGAAACCATTGCCAATAGGCTACAAGTTATTGCTAATGTGGCAGAACAGTTACTTGCCAATAAAACATCGCTTGCTTTGTTGATTACCAACGAAATGGGCAAATTGTATACCGAAGCCATAGCCGAAGTAGAAAAATGCGCAAGTGTTTGTCGGTACTATGCTAGCCATGCCGAAGCCTTTTTACAACCTGAATCTATTTCGGCCAATTATGTGGCTTCGTTTATTCAATACGAACCTATTGGAGCGGTATTGGGTATTATGCCTTGGAACTTTCCGTTTTGGCAAGTGTTTCGATACGCTGTACCCACGTTGGCGGCGGGCAATGTTACACTTTTAAAGCATGCACCCAACGTATGTGGCTGTGCCAAAGCTATTGCCCATATTTGGTTAGCGGCAGGAGCCCCCGAGGGCGTTTTTCAATCCCTGATTACCGAAGTGGACACGGTGCATACGCTGCTGCAAGCGCCAATTGTGCAGGCCGTTACTTTTACCGGTAGCAATAAGGCGGGTAGTATAGTGGCAGGCATTGCCGGACAGCAAGTTAAAAAGTCGGTATTGGAATTAGGTGGTTCCGATGCCATGATGGTACTCCCCGATGCCAATATGCAACAAGCAGCAGCAGTAGCACTGCAAGCGCGGTTGCTCAATGCCGGTCAGTCGTGTATTGGCCCCAAACGCATTATTGTCGTTTCGGAAGGATACGATGCTTTTATGCAAGCTTTGCTGCAACTTTTGCCTGCATATACCCTTGGCAATCCCCTCCTACCCGAAACACGCATAGCACCTTTGGCGCGTGTAGATTTGGCGCAGCAACTCCACCAACAACTGCAACAGTCGATACAATTGGGGGCGCAACTCTCCTACGGCACTACCGATTTTGATGGTTGTAATGTAGCCCCTGTTTTATTAACACAAGTACAGCCGCACATGCCTGCATTTGCCGAAGAAACCTTTGGCCCATTGATAGCGGTAACCACCGCTGCAAACGAACAAGCAGCACTAGCACTTGCCAATCAATCAAAATATGGATTGGCGGCCAGTATTTGGACAAATGACCGTGCAAAAGCTACTGCATTGGCCAATCAGTTAGCAGCCGGTGCGGTGTTTATTAATGCCATGGTAAAATCGGATCCACGATTGCCATTTGGAGGTATTAAACAATCCGGTTATGGACGCGAATTGTATAAACAAGGTTTGCTCGAATTTGTGAACATTAAAACCATTGTATCGGAGTTGGGGTAACGCTCTTTTCGCCCTACCAATTACTGGCAATTAAGTGTCGTTCGCTCATGTTTACTAGGCCGTAGCATGTAGCTTCACGAACAGAGTTTGGGTGTGTTTATCTAAACTGCAAGTCGAAATATTGGTTGTTGCCACTAGTGTACAGTTTTACTTCTATCGTATATTTCCCGGGTTGAAGTTGTGCTTTTTGAGTACCGCAAAAATAAAATTGTGCGGTGCTTTTCAACGTGTCGTTGTTTAAAATTCCTACAAAATCGCAATCAGGCATTGGTGGGTCTATCCTAAAACTTTCAAACCGTATAAAACCTGTTTGTGCATTGTTGGCAATGGTTCCTATGGGTACATTGTTGGCCGTTGCCTGCTGAATTTGCGCGCCTGTTTGGTTAATAAAGTTGATCAAAATGGTGTTGTTGACCGCTTCTTTCTTGCAGGCATTTAATACCATACAACTGATAGCTAAGAGGAAAATAAAGATGGGTTGTTTCATGATATGGTTTTTTTTTAGTTCCTACCTATGTACAAAACCGTACGTTCTGTGTAGGAATAGGGTTGCGTTAAGAATGATACTTCAATTGCTTCAATGGAGCTTCATTCATGTTTCAAATGCCTACTTGTTCATACTATTCTATTCACTTTTTTGTTTCGTCAAAATTGTCGTAGTAAGTAAAGTCTTTTGTAATAAGCCCGTGCTCAATGGTCAAAATAGAACAAATAGCCAACTCAAATTTTGCCTTGTCCGGTCCTGTTCCACTTGCTATCAATTCTACAATTAGGTGGTTATCGCCCGATGGATACATTTTAACTATTTCGTCGTGCAAGTCGGGAAACACTTTTACAAGTTCCGTGTATTTTGCTATGGTTTGTTGTCGTGTTTGCTTAACAATTCCTTTGCCCAATGATGGGTCTTTAAATTCGGCAGTATCGGCATACATATTGGCCATTTTAACAAAGTCGTGCTGGTTAAAATAGGCAAAGTATTGCTGTACCAATTGTTCGTTGTGGAATGCACCAATGGGTTTTTGTTGTTGCTCGTTACAAGCTATCCAAGCAAAGGAGGCCATTAGCGGTAATACGAATTTTCTAATTTGTGTCATTGCTGTAATGTTACAATAGTTGTATTGGTAGCTAAGTTATTATAAAATAAGCAAAATCTGTTGTGCAACTAACGGCACTACCACCAACCAACAAAGTGGCGCTTTGGTGTGGTATTGGTTGTGCATAATTACATGGGTTTTATTTGTTTGGACGAATGTTGCCTTGTTGAATAGCGGTAAGGGCGGTTGAAGATGGTTATTCGTTTTCAACGCCATTTGCCCCCCACGGCTACCAACATGCATAGCAATAAAAAAAACCAATAACACGCCAAGCATAACCAATGTGCCGCCGATAGCCGACGTACACACAGCACTTTTGGGGTATTAGTGGGGGTTATGTAAAATATGCAACTATGTAATAAAACGTGCTTATTGCAATGAAAAAAAGTGGATTTTTTTTTTAACGTGTAGGTGGGTTTAAACTGTCGGCTGTAGGCTTTGTGTATGCGCCTCTAAAAACTTGCAACTCCTTCACGCTCTACCGTATGCTTTAAGCATCCTCTATTTATACATGCTTCCAACTCACCAAGGTACTGTCCTTTCCCATAAAAACAAGTTACTACAGCTTTGCAGGTAATACTGTAAACAATTGAAAGCATCAATTATAAAAAGGATAAACGCTTGTAAAATGCGTACACTATATTTAACATTCATGTTGCTATTAGCACTGCCAATCTTTTTATTTACGTTGCATTTGCTTTTTGGCAAAAAAGAGCGAGTAGCTTTTACTACAACGCAGTTGGTGCGGCTTATTAACGCTTTTAAACAAAGTGTAAACAAAAAAGTAAATGAAATGTAAACGCTACCAATTAAACCTCAGGCAGCTACAACTACACAAGCCATATTTTGCCATATCTATATTGCAATTAGCTTTATTTTTACTGCTATCTATCATGCTAAACCTCCGAGGTTTTAAAAACCTCGGAGGTTTAAACAAGGCCTCACCATGAAACTGTACGATAAACTACAACTAGCCAAAACAGAAGAAGACGTAAAAGACGCTTACATACAAGCACTAGGGCTAAAGGGCTATAGCAAAAACCTGATAGATATACAAACCAAAGAAATATGGTTTGAGGCTAAGGATGGCTACCGCCACAGTACTTACCAAATGTTTACCCAACTGCTACACTATGTACAGCAAGCCCTCAACCAAGGCGATTATATACCACCCTTTTTGTGTGTAATAGATACCAAGAAAGCCGCTATTATGAAAACGGCTGATGCACTACCATTACTCAACAATAAAAAGCAACCCATCAAATGGGGCAAAAGTGCTAGCGGCTACACGCAAGAAGCCCTAGACGTGGTAAGTGCCTATATAGGTACGTATTTAGTAAGTTTTAAAATAGAAACCCACGAAGAAGAATTTATAAGCACCATAAAAAGTGCTATTAAAAATGGCGACATTATACGTACCCAAATAACGCCCGATAACCTAAAACAGGTATTTGACAAATGGGTGAAAATGGTGGGTGAAGAAATACAAGGCGTAGCCAAAGACGATTATGCCCTATTGTTTTTTGCCGATATTATGAGCGATGGTATAGTAAGCACCCATGCGAACTTACCTGCTGAACTACTGCACAAAAACAATGCACCTGTGTTTAGCCTTGGTGGCAAAATATACGAGCTAGGTAGTAAAGAGGGTTACCGACAGTTTTGGGCTATATACGATAGACCACCCAAACAAGAATACCGCAACTACCTGCTAGAACGTAGAGATAGCTTGATACCAATAGACGAACGCAGCTTTAAAGGGGCTTACTACACACCACTTGCCGTGGTAGATAAAGCTTACGACAAACTAACCGAAACCCTTGGTAATAACTGGCAGCGAGAATACATTGTATGGGATATGTGTTGCGGTGTGGGCAACCTAGAGGTAAAGCACAGCAACCCACGCAATATATACATGAGTACGCTAGACCAAGCCGATGTAGATGTAATGAAAGCCACTAAAACCTGTGTGGCTGCTACACGCTTTCAGTACGATTACTTGAACGATGATATAACCGATGAGGGACAAATAGACTATAGCCTTACCAACAAAATACCCGAAGGCTTACGCAAAGCCATTGCCGAAGGCAAAAAGATTTTGGTATTGATTAATCCGCCGTATGCAGAGGCGACAAGTTCAGATAATGTAAACTCTGGAGGCTCTGCTGATGCAAGTAAAACAGGAGTTGCAAAAACTAAATTAGCAACGTTTGCAATGAAAGAATTTGGCAAAGCAAGTAATGAATTGTTTACTCAATTTGTTGCAAGAGTTGCAAAAGAAATACCAACTGCTACGCTGGCAATGTTTAGTACTTTGAAGTATGTTAATTCTCAAACTTTAGATGTATTTCGCTCAGTATGGAATGCAAAATATTTAGGAGGTTTTGTTGTTCATAGCAAATCATTTGATGGATTAAAAGGCGACTTTCCTATTGGTTTTTTAATATGGAAAACAGACCAATTATCTAATAAGAAACAAGCTATTATTGAAATTACAGCAGAGGTGCTAGATAAGAAAGTAAATCCAATTGGCGAGAAGTGCTTTTATAATTTGCCTAATGAAACACTTTTGACAAATTGGATTGAAAGACCCAAATCAAATAATGCTACGGTAATCCCTTTAAAAAATGCAATTACCCCCGCAACTGCCACAAAAGACTTAAGAGGAACAAAATGGAGCAACAATGCAATTGCTTATATGTGGTGCAATAGTAATGATGTGCAACAAGCAGCAAGAACTGCATTGTTTTCTTCTGGGTTTAATGGGGGGCACGGAATTTTTATTAATGAAAACAATCTATGGCAAGCAGCTATTGTTTATTCTGTTCGTCAACTTGTGCAACATACTTGGGTAAATCATAATGACCAGTTTTTGCAACCAACAGAGCGATTAAGCAATGAATTTAAAAGCGATTGCTTAATATGGATGCTATTTAATGGAAAAAACCTTACGGCTAGTGCCGATGGCTTAGAATGGAATGGTAAAACATGGAGCATTGTGAATCATTTTATCCCCTTTACCGAAGCAGAAGTAGGCAGCCCCGATAGGTTTGAGAGTGATTTTATGGTGCAGTATCTGGCAGACCTTCCCGTCATTGCGAGGCACAAAGCAATCTCAAATGCAGACTGCTTCCTTCGTCGCAGTGACGAGGCAGTAACCGAACCCGTCATTGCGAGGCACGAAGCAATCTCAAATGCAGACTGCTTCCTTCGTCGCAGTGACGAGGCAGAGAAGGTTTTAGCCGAAGGCAAAAAACTATGGCAAGCCTATTTTACCCATACCGATGTAAAAGCCGTACGAGAAGAACTAAAACTAAACCGTGCAGATGTAGGTTGGTATCAGGTGCGCAAAGCCTTACAAGCCCGCAATGCTAGTGGCGATTTTGTACCCGTAAACTTTAAACCCTTTGAAGAAGCCTATAAAGCCCTTACTGAAAAGCTACAACCAATGGTGTATGAGTTAGGCTTTTTAAAAGTGTAAGAGGGACAAAAGGCAAGGAGGC
>Ga0114938_1000948_pt1 | contig 20964 bp, 18 predicted proteins | sample AshMeaBigSpring_FD_88675 | JGI IMG/M metagenome (GOLD analysis project Ga0114938, IMG submission 88675) | Groundwater microbial communities from Big Spring, Nevada to study Microbial Dark Matter (Phase II) - Ash Meadows Big Spring | ecosystem: Environmental > Aquatic > Deep subsurface >...
CCCCCCCCTCAACCAACATATCCCTCAACAGATAGTCGATAGTCTCCACCGCCACCTGGCGGAAGCGCTCCACCCCGGTGACTTGCCAGGCCCGCAGGTAGAGCCGGGCGAGGGAAGCGTTGTCGTAGAGCATCTTCTCGAAATGGGGTACCAGCCAATGCGCATCCACCGCGTAGCGGGAGAAGCCGCCGCCTAGCTGGTCGTAGATGCCTCCATCCGCCATCGACGACAGGGCATGGGTGAGCACAGCCTTGGCTGCGGACGCCCACGGTTCGTCTGCTACCCGCAGTAGGAACTCGAGCAAAGGAGTCTGCGGGAACTTGGGGGCGCGCCCGAAACCGCCATGCAGGTGATCGGCTCCCTCCATTACCCGCTCGTAGGCGCGACGAAGGGCGTCGCCATCCGGCGTCCCCGTCGGCGCCGCGGTTGGTTGGTTGAGCACCTCGACCAGCCGCTCGGCTTGGACTTCGACCTCGCCTTTGCGCTGCTCCCAGGCCTCCGCCACCCCTCGCAACACCCTGGTAAAGGAAGGGATGCCGTGACGATCGACGTTGGGGAAGTAGGTCCCTGCGAAGAAGGGCTTGCCCTCCGGGGTGAGGAAAACTGTCATCGGCCACCCGCCGTGTCCGGTCATGGCTTGGGTCGCCTGCATGTAGATGTCGTCGAGGTCGGGGCGCTCCTCCCGATCGACCTTGATGTTCACGAAGTGCTGGTTCATCACCGTCGCCACCGCGGGGTCCTCGAAAGACTCATGAGCCATCACATGGCACCAATGGCAGGCCGCATAGCCGATGGAAAGCAGGATCGGACGGCCGAGTTGGTCGGCTAGGGCTAGCGCCTCGGCGCCCCATGGGTACCAGTCGACCGGGTTATCCGCGTGCTGGCGAAGATAGGGGCTGGTCTCCTGGGCAAGTCGGTTAGGCACGCCCTCTTGAATCTAGGAGAAAGGCAGTGGGCCTCCCCCCGAGGTATTAGCCAGAAATGGGAAGAATTGGATGGGCTTTGTGGTTTTGTCGGATTGAAGAAAAGTTCTTTTGGGGGGTTCACAAAACCAACTTCCTGTGACATAGTTGCTTGACCGCAAGGCAGGAGACGCCGGGCCTAACTAGCCCGACGTGGGTGGAGGAGTTCGAGGAGGAAATTTGACCAGTCTTACCGTCGGCAAGGCGCGGCGCGATCGCGAGCGCAACAAGCTCACCGATGAGCGGGGCCGTCTCACCACTGACTTGGTGAGCCAGTACCTGTCCGCCATCGGAGAGTACGACCTGCTCACCGCCGAGCAGGAGGTTGAGTTCGCCCAGAAGATCGAGGCTGGCCAGGACGCCGGCCTCAAGCTCGAGGCGAAAGCCTTCAAGGACCGCAAGGGCGAGGTCGAGCTGCGTCGCAAGTTGCGGCAGGGCAGGGAGGCGAAGGATGCCTTCCTCACCGCCAACCTGCGCTTGGTGGTGGCAAATGCCCGCCGTTACGCCAACACTTCGGGCATCGACTTCCTTGATCTGATTCAGGAAGGCAACCTGGGTCTGATCCGGGCGGTCGAGAAGTTCGACTGGCGCAAGGGGTTCAAGTTTTCGACCTACGCCACCTGGTGGATTCGCCAGGCGATCACTCGCGCCATCGCTGATAAGTCCCGCACTGTGCGGATCCCGGTTCACCTGCATGACACTCTGGCCGCGGTGCGGGCAGCCCAGGCCAGCCTCAAGGCTGAGCTGGGACGCGATCCCCGCCCGGATGAGATAGCTGCGGAAGCTGGCGTAACCGTCGACAAGGTCGAGCTGGCGCTGGGCGTTGCAGACACGGTTTCGCTCGAACAGCCAGTTGGCGAAGACGGGGCCCAGCTGGGTGACTTCATCGAGGACGAGGAAGCGATCGACCCCGAGAGTGTGACCGAGGCGTACGACGTTGCCAACAGCCTTCGCAAGTCGATCTACCGGCTCCCCTTCCGCGAAAGCCGTATCCTGGCGCTTCGCTACGGTTTTCTGGATGGAGTGCCGCGCACTCTGGAGGAGATCGGGGAGGAGTTCAACCTCACCCGTGAGCGAATCCGTCAGCTCGAGAAACTGGCGCTGTGCCGGCTCCGCCACCCTTCATTCGGTATCCGGGAACAGGACCTGGTCTAGTCCTGTCCGGCGCCGGTAGCCGGGTCACATCCGAACCGCCCACGGTACAACTTCGGGGGTCGGCGGGGCTTCCCCGCCTGTTGTTCAACGGTTCGTCGAATTTCGTTGGGGAACGGGCGGCGAGTAGCCTTGTGACGTGAAGCTCGGAGAACTAGTCGGCGGCGGAACTGAGGTGGTTGGGCCAGATGTCACGCTTGACGCCATCGCCAAGAGCATGATCGACTCGGGCACCGACTGCGTTGCGGTGGTAGATGACCGCCGCTTGATCGGGGTGGTGACCGACAAGGACGTGGTTTGGGCAGTGGCAGACGGCGCCGAGATGGAGGCCGAGACTGCTCGGGAGTGGATGACCGAGACCCCTGACACGTTCTCGCCCGATGTCGACGTCGAGGAAGCCGCCACCTGGTTGCTGGAGGCGGGTTACCGCCACCTCCCGGTGATGAAGGACGGAGAGCTGTTGGGAGTGGTTGGGATGCGGGATGTCCTGTGGGCGATTATGGAGGCCGACTAGCGCTTAGCGCTTGCCCCCGGTGACGACGAACTCCAGCGCTTCGGCGGTCAGCCTGCGCCAGGTCTTGGTGTCCTCCAACGAAACCCATTCCTTCATCTTGCGACCCATGCCTGGGTCGAAGTGCTCTCCCTTGCCCGCCTTGCTGAGAGCATCTACCTGGGCATTGGGGAGCTTGAGTACTAGTCGATTTTTGTAGAAACTAGCGAACACTTTGCCGTTCACCTTGAGTCCGGGAGCCCCCAACATCGTGGCGCGAGTGATGCGGCGGTCGGCCTGGTAGTCCTCGGCGATTGATTCGAACGTCTCCGCCGCGGTCATGCCGTAGGTACCCACACCAGCGCGACTTCATCGACCGTGATATCGGTCTTCTCTACCCGCACCGTCACTGAGTCGATCTCGTCGGCAGCCGCCTGCCAGCGGTCGTTGATCTCGGCGATCTCTTCGGCCAGGCTTGCTTCCAGCTCGGCGATATCGTCGACTCGATCCTGCACCTTGGCCTCGGCGGTTTCCAGCCGTTGTTTGGTGCGGGTGGTGATCGAACCGCGGGTCAGGACGCGGGCCATCCCTCGCACGCTGCGACGGCCGCCCAGCAGCATTCCCAAGACGTCGCCTGCCCCGCTCAGGATCGAGTCGCGCTTGCGGGTGCTGGTATCCACTTCCAGTTCCTGGCGGCGACGGTCGGCCTGGGCGAGCTGGGTCTGCATCCGATCGAGTCGCTCGGTTAGTCGATCCTTGAGCTTGGCCGCTTCCTCATCTGCCTTGGCTTGGGCGGCTTGATCGCATCGGGTTGCGAACTCTTCTTGGGATTCGCCAGGACGTGAGAAGAGCTTGAGCTTGAGGTTGCGGAAAACCTCGATCTGCTGCTGGCGGGCGAGGTGCTGCTTGAGCCCAGCCTCGGCCGATTTCCAATAGGCGGCTCTGTCGATGGGCGCCGCTGGTAGCACGAAGTTCATGCCGTCCGGGATCTGGGGTTGGAAGTCGCGTGCGTCATAGTCGACCGCCTGAGCTGAGCTGGGGTCGAAACGTTCGCCAAGTGGGGAGAAGACTGCCTCCCACTCCTCGCGATGATCGATCCCGGCTTTGACATCGTCGAAAGTCAGGTGGACTCGCGCACACACTGCAGCTTGCAGGCGTTTGCCTGCCGCGTCTGCGCCCACCTGCTTGCCCCAGGCGGCGGCCGGGTGGAGCACATACACCGGGATGCCGCTGGCAACCTTGGGGGCGACCGCGGTTTCATCTGCGGCCGGCGCCGGCGCCGAGGCCGGGCCGGCGGCGGCAACCGGAGCCGGGCCCACCGCCCGGCGGGGATCGTTCTGAGTGAGCGACGCGATCTGCTCACGGGAGAGTGGACCTGGCAAGTAGGACATTGCCCAGCGGGTAGAGAAAAGTTTGGGTTCTTTCTGGTGGGTCGAGTGGAGAACGAACTGGCGCTTGTCGAGCGAGGAGATGCCCTGGTCGAGAGTCTTGATGTCGGTGCCGCCTCCCACTGATTGCAACCCCTCCAAGATGCGGGCCTTGTCGCGCTCGGTCTGCAGCCGCCCCACCATCCAAGTGCCGGCGTTGGACATCGCCTTGTAGTCGAGATCCACCGGGTTCTGGGTGGCGAGCACCAAACCCACCCCGTAGGCGCGGCCTTGTTTGAGCATGGTGAGGATCGGCTTCTTGGCAGGGGGAGTGGCGGTGGGAGGGATGAAGCCGAAGACCTCGTCCATGTAGCACAACAGTTTCAGATCGGAGCTGCCGCTAAGACCTCGCATCCAGGTCACCACTTTGGAGAAAAGCAGGGTGACGATGAACTGGCGCTCCTCTTCGGAGAGGTGGGCAAGGCTGACGATGGCGGTCTGCGGCCTGCCGTCTGCCCAAAGCATGCTCTGGATGTCGAGCGGTGGGCCCGCCGTCCAGGCCTGGAAAGAGGGCGAGGCCACCAACGAGTTGAGCCGCATGGCCAGGGCGGTGCGGTCCTTTTCCGGAAAGAAACTGTCGAGATCGAACACTCCCAGCTTGCGAAGGGGGGGGGATTGGATCTGGCCGATGAGCAGGGCGAGGTCGAGATCTTTTCCGTCCCGCCAGGCGTGCTCGATCAGATTGGAGAGCAACACGTGCTCCCGGCTGGATAGTGGATCGGTGTCGATCCCGGCCAAGGCGAGCAGACCGCTAACGAAGCCTTCGATCTCCTCATTGAGGGCCTCGGCCTGGGTGTCCCAACTCAGCTTGGGCGCTTGCAGCGAGCCGACAATGTTGATCGGGATACCGGCTGACGAGCCCGGGGTGTAAATCGCAAAGCTGCCGCGCTCGCGCAACGCTCGGATCTTCTCGAGTTTCGGATCCCAGCCGGCAACCCCCTCTTTCCAGGTGGCGGCGGTTTGTTCGGCGAGAGCCCTTGTAGTCACCCCTTGCCGCCTGGCCTCATCGGGATCCACCCACGGCTCGAAGTCGGTGGGACTGAAATCGGGGAAGGCGAGCAGGAGGTTGCCCATGTCACCCTTGGGATCCACGATCAGGGTGGGGATGCCGGCCAGGATTGCTTCTTCCAGCAGCACGATTCCGAGTCCGGTCTTGCCAGATCCGGTCATACCAACGATCACCCCGTGGGTGGTGAGGTCAGCCGATTCGTAGGACACTCGCTCGTCTGTGGCTTTGGCGGTCTTGGTGTCGAGGGCGAACCCAAGAAAGAACTCACTGCTACCCACTCATGCTCCTTGCCGAAGGTACGCCGAAGTGTAGGAGAGCTAGTAGCCGGAGCCGAGCGCTTCGGCGATGCCTTGCCCGATGGCTTTCTTCACCGAGTCCTGGTCGAGGTAACCGTTGGTGGCTGTAGACAGATTGGTCACGAAGTGGTCCATGGCTTCGCCCAGCAGTCGAGGCGCGTCTGCGGTAGGTGGGATGAGGCGGAGCCGTTCGAGGTCGGTAGCGCTGGCGACTAGATCGAGTAAGCCTCCGTGGGCAAGCACGATCACGGGCGCCCCCATCTGCATTGCTTCCGAGAGTGAGGCACCTCCCTCTTCGCGCAGACCGGTGTACATCACTGCAGCTGCCTCCCGGTAGAGCTCGAACAGGCGGGGGCGGGACACCTTGCCCAAGAATTCGATGCGGGCCAGCGTTCCCGCCTCACGACCGATTGCCTCGATCTTTCGGCGCTCGGCCCCCACGTGGGCGAAGACAAGGCGCACGTCAGGTTTGGTGAAGCTGAGTGCCTCGGCGGCTAGCCGAGTCCCCTTCTTGGATACCAATGCCGAGGGAAACAGGATGAAGGGTTGGCGTTGCCGGGGTGGGCTTCGATCAATACTTGCGAGCGCCGCTCGGTTGATAACCCGCGAAGGCGGGTAAGGAATGCGATGTTCGGTATCCTTGTTCTCGGGGAACCGCAAGGTCGCCTTCTCCCAACTCCGGCGAACGCGGGGCCGAGTTGCCCCCCCCCATCCAACCACCCGTTCCAACGCCTCCGAAGCCCGCCCAACCCCTCCCAGATAGTGGCGGAGCGCCGGCGGAGAAACCACGCCCCCTCCCAAGCAGACGATCGAAGGGACTCCGAAGAATGGGGCGGGCGAGGGGATCCAGAAGGAGGGATAGGAAACGTGAAACACCAGATCGAAGTTGCCATGTTCGCGAATGGCGGCGGCAGCTCGCTTCAACCATCGCATGTACAGGATCGACCAGCGAACTTGACCCCACACAGGAAGCGGCAGGCCGGCGTGTGCAACTTCGATGGTGTGGAGTGCCGGGTTGGGGTGCTCGGCTAGATGAGCGCGGAGAAGATCGGCGTGGGTGGGGCCGTGAAAAAGAGTGGCGTCGATGAACTCGGTCGCCGCCTCGACCACTCCAAACGCGGCGGCTCCCTCTGAACCCATCTGCGGGCAACATGCAAAGGAAATGATGGCTGCGCGAGCCAAGTCTTTCACCCCCACCTAGCGTGGTTTGTGATCAAGATAGTGCAGTCTGCCGGCCTGCTGCTGGCAGTTTCGAATGACTCCCGGGATCCAGCTCGATCTGATCGCGAAAACAGAACCAGGGGTCCGGCAGGTTCCGCTCCCAGCTGCGGACCCAGGGCTGCACGTCCAGCCCGCCAGGTGGATGCTTGCCAGATCTTGAGCCGCGCTGGCTGGCCCTCTCTTCGGTTCGGCATCGTCGGATTATCGGCAGCACCTGACCCGGACTGAGCAGGCGGTTTGGTTAATCGGAGGAACCGGCAGCGCAACCTGTTCCTCATCGGTCGGGTGGGGAGAGCCGGTTGAATGCCGAAATCGTGTCCGTTTGACTATGCCTCCTCTCCCGCCCGGGTAGGTATCGACGGTTAGGTGACCTCAACCAGGCCGGCGGGTTCCCGTCGAGATGCGAGAAAGCAGCCTGCCCGCCACTCCGTCAGCCACCGCGGCTTCGTAGGGTGGCCAGGATGCCGGTTGTCTCCGACTCCTATGCTTCAGATCCGTGCCCATGTACCAGCTCCGCGGCAAGGTTCCCCCCAAACGGCACACCCAGCTCCGCCTGGACGGTCTCTTGCTGACCGAGGAAGTGTTCGGGCTGGAAGGCTTCAGCGGCAACGAGTCGATCCTCTATCACGTCCAAACCCCTTGCCGGATCAAGGACTTGGGAGGATTCGAGCCGATCCAGCGGACGGAGTGGGTGCCCGAACAGCACGCCCATCGCCTTTTCAACACCACCGAGATCCAACCGGCTGGCGATGAAATCTCGGGTCGAAGAGTGCTGATGTGGAACGACGATGTCGAGCTATCCATATGCCGGCCGATGTCCTCGATGGACTACTTCTATCGCAACGGGGAAGGCGATGAAGTGATCTTTGTGCACGAGGGATCGGGCAAGGTGGAGTCGATCTTTGGCGATCTCCCTTACCAGCCGGGTGATTACGTGGTCATTCCACGCGGCACTACCTACCGGGTGGCGCCAGCCGGACCCCAGCGCCACTTGGTTTTCACTTCCCCTGGATTGATCGAGATCCCTCGTCGCTACCGCAACGACTACGGACAGCTTCTCGAGCACGCTCCGTATGGAAACCGGGACTTGCATCCCCCCACCGAACTGCATACATATGTCGAGAAGGGTGAGTTCCGGGTGCGGGTGCGAGTGAGGAGCGGGTATCAGACCTACCTATTGGACTATCACCCATTCGATGTGGTGGGTTGGGACGGATATGTGTATCCGTGGACTTTCGCCATCAATGACTTCGAGCCGGTCGCCGGGCGCATTCACCAGCCCCCCCCCAGCCACCAGACCTTCCAGGGCCACAACTTCGTGATTTGTTCGTTCTGCCCCCGCAAACTGGACTGGGATCCGATGGCTGTCCCCATCCCCTACAACCACTCCAATGTCAATTCCGAGGAGATGATCTACTACGTGTCAGGGAATTTCAGCTCACGGAAGGGGATCGCAGTCGGCTCGATCACGCTCCATCCCTCCGGGATTCCCCACGGACCTCAGCCCGGGTTGGCCGAGAAGTCGCTGGGCGCCACCGAGACCTCGGAGCTGGCGGTCATGTGCGATACCTTCCGGCCGCTCCGGCTCACCGACTACGCCCGCAGCCTGAGCGACCCCAGCTATGCGTTCAGCTGGTATACGCCCACCGATCTGGGCGAGGCGGGCGTCGAGAACATCCCGACCATCGCCTGAAGGTTCGAGCTAGTGCTGCCCTAATCCTCCCGTAGCAGTTGCCAGCCTTGGCGGAGGTGGGCGAGTCCTTCCACCCGGCGGATGTAGGAGGCGCTCTTCTTGAAGCGACGTCCGATCTCGGTGTGGTCGAGTCCCTGCTGGCGCCAGTGCAGCACTCGACGTTCGAGTGGGCGCAGGCCACTGGGGCGGGGGCGACCCTGCCGGCCTGGCAGCTCGGCGTAGGAGAGCATGCGTTCAACGTGCTCAGGGCTGCGGCGGAGTGTGAGGCTGATTTGGTTGGACGACATACCGCGGTCGCGCATGCGCATGGCGACTCGTTCGACCGCTCGCAGGTGTTGGGTGATCATCCAGACAACGGTAGCAGTACGGGCGGGGGGAGTCCCCCCCGCCTACCCCCGCAGAAGAAAACCCGCAGACCCCGCGGAAGCAAAGCCGAAATTGGTGCCGAATCCGACGACTGTTGTCGCAGCAGGCGAGGAGACTCCCATTGTCATGCTTTCCTCTGATTTTCGAACCGGATCCTGGAAGCCCCTTGGGGTAGGATCGGATGCATGGGTTTCGAGCTGGCGCAGGCGGCCGTCGAAGCAGCCTTGGCGGCCGGCGCCACCTATGCCGATGCCCGGGTGGTGTTCAGTCGCAATCGTCAACTGGAATGTTCCAATCAAGTGTTGGAACAGCTCAGCCAGCGGGAGATGGCTGGAATCGGAGTGCGAGCTCTGATTGGTTCGGCTTGGGGCTTTCAAGCAACCCCGGAGCTGAACACGCGGGCCGCCCGCGGCGCCGGTGAGCAGGCGGCGGCGGTGGCCCGAGCCTCAAACATCTTGGCGGGTTCGCCGCTAACTCTGGCAGAAGTGCCAGTAGTCACCGCCCACTACGAGACTCCGCACCAAGAAGATCCGTTTTCGGTTTCGCTCACGGAGCAAGCCGACCTCTTGGTTGAGTCGACTCGGCGCATGCAGGAGGTCAAGGGGGTGACGTTGGGGAAGGGCTCGTTGGCTTGCTTCGATACTCAGAAGTTCTTTGTCAGCAGTCAGGGCCACCGGATCAGCCAGCACATCGTGGAGGCGGGGGCAGAGATCTCGGCACTCACGGTGGGAGAAGGCGAAACCCAGCGCCGTTCCTATCCCCAGAGTTTCGGCCAATACCAGACCGGAGGCTACGAGGTAATCCGCGGATTCGATCTGCTGGCGGCGGCGGGACCGCTGGCCGAGGAGGCGGTGGCATTGCTGACCGCCCCCGAATGCCCGGCCGCGGTAACTGATCTGATCCTCGAGTCGAGTCAGGTAGCGCTTCAGATCCATGAGTCGGTCGGGCACGCCATCGAGCTGGATCGCATCCTCGGCTGGGAAGCCGCCTTCGCCGGCACCTCTTTCCTGGACTTGGCGGCACTTGGCAGCATGCGCTACGGCTCCCCACTGATGAACATCACAGCCGATGCCACGCTGCCGGGGGCGCTCGGCAGTTTCGGCTACGACGACGAGGGCACTCCTGCCCAGCGAGTTGACATAGTCAAGCAAGGAGTGTGGGTGGGGGTGCTGGGTGGGCGTGACTCGGCCAATCTGGTTGGGCTGGCACCGGGAGGCATGGTGCGGGCAGACGGATACAACCGCTTGCCGATGGTTCGCATGACCAACGTTGGGTTGCTCCCGGGCGAAGAGTCGCTCGAGGAAATCATCGCAGACACCGGCCAGGGTATCTATATGGCCAGCAACCGCTCGTGGTCGATCGACGACAAGCGACTGAATTTCCAGTTTGGCTGTGAGATCGCATGGGAGATCGTCAACGGCAAGCGCCGCCGCATGCTGCGTAATCCCACCTACACCGGGATTACTCCTACCTTCTGGGGTTCATTGGACCGGCTGGGTGGCAGATCCGAATGGAAGTTCTGGGGAACCCCGAATTGCGGGAAGGGTCAGCCGATGCAGGTAGGCCACACCGGCCACCCGGCGGTGCCGGCGCGGTTTCGAGGTGTGCGGGTGGGGGTGCGGTGATGATGGAACCCACTGCGTTGGCTGACGCCATCATCCAAGCGGTCGGAGATCGGGCGGAGGCGGAGGTGTTGGTGGCGGGTGGCACTTCGGCCCTCACCCGCTTCGCCAACTCTTTCATCCATCAGAATGTTGCTGAGCAGGGTTTGCTCGCCGACCTGCGGGTGGCGGTGGACGGTCGAGTTGCCCAGGTGAGCTCGACTCGAGTCGACCAGATCTCAGAGCTGGTAGAGCAGGTCTTGACCGCCGCCCGGCTGCGACCTCAGGATTCGGACTGGCCGGGACTGATCTTGCCGACTCCTGCTCCGGACACGAATCATTTCGATCTCGACACCGCCGGGGTTCAACCCAGCGCCCGAGCCAAGCTCGTGCGAGCGTTTGCCGAGGCTGGGCCCGGGATGCGGGCAGCCGGTTATTGCGACACCGAAACCAGCACGGTTGCCTTCGCCAATTCGGCGGGTCAGCGGTTGGCGGCCCGCTCCACCCGGGCGACCCTGGATGGCATTCAGCAAACCCCCAACTCGGCTGGGAAGGGCCATCACACTTCTTCCCGCTTCGCTGACCTCGATGGCGCCAGGATTGGACAGCGAGCCGCCATCAAAGCGGAAGGCTCTCGCGACCCCGGCGACCTAGCTCCTGGTCGCTATCCAGTGGTACTCGATCCGGAGTGCGTTGCCACCATCCTCACTTTCCTGGCGTTTTACGGCTTCAACGCCAAGCAAGTGATCGAGGGCCAGTCGTTCGCCGAGGTCGGAGCCGCCCAGTTCGATCGCTCGATCGACGTGTGGGACGACGCCACCGACGCCAGGGCGGTTGGGATCGGATTCGATACCCAGGGAACGCCTAAGCGAAAGCTCTCGCTGATCGCGGCTGGTGTCACCAACTCATTGGTGCACGATCGGCGTACCGCCAAACGAATGGAGGCAGCCAGCACTGGTCATGCCATCCCCGGCGGCGAGGCGTACGGCGCCTTTCCCACCAACCTGTTCGTGGGGGAGGGGCAGGCCAGTTCGGAGGAGCTGCTGGCTTCGATGGAGCAGGGGTTGTTGGTGACCGAGTTCAACTACTGCCGGATTCTCGATCCCAAGACCCAAGTGGTCACTGGTCTCACTCGCAATGGAACCTTCTTGGTGGAAGCCGGAAAGATCGTGCGACCAATCACCAATCTCAGGTTCACGCAGTCGTTTGTTGATGCGCTCTCTCCAGGCGCGGTGCTGGGGATCGGAAACGATGGTCGGCTGGCCGACTCCGAGTTCGGGGTGGGAGTGGTGTGGGCGCCCAGCCTCCGGTTGGCGGAATGGAACTTCACCGGAGGCGCCAAGGGGTAGTGATATCGCGGCTGACCTAGGTAATCCCTTGGCGCAGAGGACCGTCCAGCCAGCTGACTGATCACGGAGAGGTGTTTCCGACCACTGGCCGAGGCAACTTGTAAGCTCGGAGAAACTCAGATTGGGGCGGCGCGATTCGGACTCGTGAGGGAAGGTTGACTTTTCGCGGCTTTCCCGATGTGCGCTCGGCGTCCGAGGCTGCCACAATCGCCCCTACAACCAAGACACCAAGACCTGGAGGAACGTAATGGGATTCATGGACATGATCAAGAAGTGGTTCGGGATGGGTAAGGGCGGCGCCGGAGACATGATGGACAAGGCGGGCGGCATGATGGACAAAGGCAAGGACATGGCCGGCGGCATGATGGACAAAGGCAAGGGCATGGGCGGCGGCGGTGACATGCTTGGCAAGGCCAAGGACATGGCCGGCAAGGCCTGGGACAAAGCCAAGGAAGTGGCAGACGATGCTCACCTCGGGGACAAGGCAGGCAAGGCCTGGGACAAGACCAAGGACGTCGCCGACAAGGTAGGCGACAAGATGGGCGATGTTGCCGAGAAAGCCTGGGACAAGACCAAGGACGTGGCCGGCGACGTCAAGGAGAAGTTCGACAAGGACTGATCCTGTCGCATAGTTTCGACTTCGAAGCTGCCCCGATGGCGATCGCCCATCGGGGCAGCCGCTTGTTATGGCCCGAAAACACGCTGCCCGCTTTCCAAGGTGCGCGGGATCTAGGTCTGCGATTACTCGAGACCGACTTGCACGTCACCCGGGACGGTGTGCTGGTGGCATTCCACGACCATCTCCTCGACCGCACAACTAACGGCGAGGGACCCATCGCCGATCGGTGGTGGCCGGAATTGGAACTGATCGATGCCGGGCACAACTTCGCCCCGCATGCCGGGTACCCATGGCGTAACAAGGGCATCAAGATTCCGCGGTTGGATGAACTCATGGAGACTTTCGGTGACGCCGGCTTCGTTTTGGATTTGAAGCAACCCGGCACTGAGGAGCGACTGGCCGAACTCTTGAAGCAGCGGGGCTGGGAAGACCGAGTGGTGGTGGGGTCGTTCTCTGACTTACGCATGCGACGCTTTCGAAAGGTGAGCAAGGGGGGGGTGTGGACTTCGAGCGGGCCAGTCGAGGCTTTCGCCCATTGGTCGGCCTCTCGGCTGGGACGCCGGCTGCCGGGACCGGCCAAGGCGATCCAGATTCCAGAGGAGTTTGCTTTCCGCCGGTTGGTAGATCGCAAGTTGACCGAATCGGCTCACGCGGCGGGACGGCAGGTGCACGTGTGGACGATCAACGACCCCGAGGTTATGGACCACTTGCTGGATGCAGGCGTCGACGGGATCATCACCGACCGGCCGGATCTATTAAGAGCCTTGCTAGAGCGACGCCAGCAGTGGTAACTCGATCCCGTGGTGCACATTTGCCAGACTGGCAACACCTGTTGTCGTTTTCCGCACCAATTTCGGGCGTGAATGCGACAACTGTTGTCGTTTTCCGCACCAATTTGGGGAAGAAAGGTGCACTAAGCTCGCCGTTCATGCTCAATCTCAGCGCGTTTGTCACTTACCTGTTAGCCCAGATCGAGAACATCCCTCCCGAAGTTCTCGAAAAGCTCCCAGCTGACGTGGTAGAGAAACTCAAGAGCGGTGTTCTCGACAAGATCCCGCAAGAGGTGTTGGAGAAGCTCCCCGCCAGCCTGCTCGACCAGATTCCAAGCGGTCTCAAGGAAGCAGCCGCGGCCAACCCGTTGTTCGCTGTGGTAGGGGTGGTGGCTGTGCTCGGCTTTATTTGGGGGATGGTGAAGGGACTGCTCAAGCTGGCGATCATCTTGGCCGGCCTGGCGGCCGCGGCCTGGTTTTTCTACCTGCGGTAGGGGGCTCAACCCGGGGGCGGGCTGGACCGATACCTTCTGTGAACTAGGAGGTAGAATTGGAACTCACCACCCTGCTCCATCACCCGCGTTCGGGATGGAGCAAGTCATTTCCCCAACTTGATTCCCCCGAGACGCTGGTGACCGCGTTCGGGGCACCCGAGCTATTCGACAACCCGGGGCCGATCGCGGAGCTGGCGGCGGCTTTCCCCACCTCGGTGTTAGTCGGATGTTCCAGCGCGGGTGAGATTCACGGCGGCCAGGTCAACGACGGGACGCTTTCGGTTGCAATCGCTCGCTTCTCGAACACGCCGCTGCGGCTGACCTCGGTCCCCATCCAGAGTCCGTTGCAATCTAGGGAAGCCGGCGAGGCGATCGGAATGGCGCTCGACCAACCCGACCTGCGCGGGGTGTTCGTGTTGAGCGACGGGCTGGGGGTGAACGGGAGCGAGCTGGTGCGCGGCATCACCGCCGCAATTCCGGCAGGATCAATCGTTACCGGAGGTTTGGCCGGGGACGGCGATCGTTTTCAGCGAACCTGGGTCATCGACGGAGGCCGACCCGCCAGCGGACGGGTGGTAGCGGTTGGTTTCTACGGGGATCGGGTCAAGATCGGACACGGATCCAAAGGCGGCTGGGACATCTTCGGACGGGAGCGAGTGGTGACCCGTTCCGAAGGCAACGTTCTCTACGAGCTGGATGGGGAGCCTGCATTGGATCTCTACAAGGAGTACCTAGGCGAGCTGGCCAGCCAGCTACCTGCGTCGGCGCTGCTCTTTCCACTTGCGCTGCGGGCTCAGGTCGGAGACGAGCCCCAACTGGTGCGGACCGTGCTTGCCATCGACGAGAAACACCAGGCCATGGTGTTTGCCGGCGACGTTCCCGAGGGTCACCTCGCCCAACTCATGCAAGCTAACTTCGATCGCTTGGTGAGTGGTGCCGAGGGGGCAGCCGAGGACGCCTTCAATACCGACGAAGGGGCGTGCCTTGCTATCGCCATCAGCTGTGTTGGGCGCCGGCTGGTATTGGGAGAACGGACCGAGGAGGAGGTCGAGGCCACCCTCGCCATCCTTCCGGCTGGCAGTCAACAGGTCGGGTTCTACTCGTATGGCGAGATTTCGCCGGTGACAGGGGGAAGCTGCGAACTCCACAATCAGACGATGACACTCACCACGTTTTCCGAGGCCGCGTGAACTCAGTCCTGGCCAGGCAGCTGCGGCGTGCGGGTCTGGATCCGAGTACCCCTCCCCAAGACGAAATCGGCTGGCGTCTGTTCTTGGATCGCATCGAGCAGTCGTATTCCGACGCCGACCAGAACCGCTATCTGCTGGAGCGGTCGCTCAGGATGTCCAACCAAGAGATGACCCAACTCAACCTCGAGCTGCGGCGGGGACTAGAGAGCGAGGTGGCCAAGGAACGCGATCGGCTGCGTGACGTGATCGACGCGCTGGCCGACGGGGTCTGCACTCTCGACGGCGAGGGGCGCGTCAGCTTGGCCAACGCCGCCGCTGCCCGTCTGCTGGGAGCATCGGAACGAACGCTGATCGGGTCATGGGTTCTCGACTCGCTCATCTTTGATCGCACGCTTGCCACTAGCGAAACCAAGTCGCGCACCCAGGTGCTGAGTTTCGTGATAGCGGGCGGAAGCTACTCAAACGACAAGAGTGTCATCCGTCGCAGCGACGGTTCCTTGATCCCGGTTGACTGTTTACTCAACCCGATGTGGAGGGGGAGCCGGGTGGAAGGGATAGTGCTGGTGTTGCGAGATCTCACCCAGCAGCTCCAGGCCGCCGAAGCGGTGGCCCGCAGCGAAAGCCGTTATCGGGTGTTGTTCGAGAGCTCTCCGGTTGCCATGCTGGAGGAAGACTTCACCGGGGTGAGTCGCTGGATCCAAGAGACTTGGAGCACCGGTGTTGTCGACCCGCATGCCTACTTTGAAGCCCATCCCGATGAGCTCCGGCGAGTGGCGGCTCGCATCCAGATCACTGCCGCCAACTCGGCCTGCCTCGAGCTGCTGGAGGCGGATGGCTTCGATGACATTGCTGGCATGCTCAAGCCCGAAGTGCTGAGTCCGAGCGCGTTGTGGTCGATCGGTGAGCAGGTGGCGGCGGTATGGAATCGTCAGGACCGCCTCACGCTTGACCTAGAAGGTCTCAGTCTGCGGGGCAAGCGGATCGATGGCATCCTCAACTGGGGAGTCGCTCGGGTGGGCGACCATTTCGATCTTCAGCGAGTGGTGGTCGCCATCACCGATATCAGCAGCCTGCGGGAGGCGGAAGCCCGCATGTCCGAGATCATCCGTTCCAAGGATGAGTTCTTGGCTGCCATCAGCCACGAGCTGCGCACTCCGCTCACCTCTGTATATGGCAATGCCGAGGTGTTGCGGGAGCAACGAGAGACTCTTGAGCCGGCTGAGCGCGACGAACTCCTCGAGCTGATCGTCAAGGAGAGTAGTGATCTCGGCTACATCATCCAGGACTTGCTGGTGGCTGCCCGTTCCGACATCGGGGCGGTTGTGATCGCAGCCTCGCCGCTGCGACTGGCTGACGAAGTCCAGCGGGTAAGGGATGGTTTGTACGGTCTGGACAAGCATAGCGTTCGCCTCGGGCAGCTGGAAGGTTGGGTCTATGCCGACCAACACCGCCTGCGTCAGATCGTGCGCAACCTCCTCACCAATGCAGTCCGGTATGGCGGTAGCGAAATCTCGATCGAAAGTATCGAACAGGGAGACATGGTGGTACTGCGGGTTGCCGACAACGGACCCGGCATCCCAGCCGAAGAGCAGGAGGCGATCTTCCTGCCCTACCACCGGGCGAGTAGGTTGAAGGGTTTGGCCGGTTCGGTGGGGCTGGGGCTGTCAATCGCTCGCACGCTGGCTCGGCTGATGGGTGGCGAGTTGCGTTATCACCAGCAAGACGGCTGGAGCCGCTTCGATCTGGAGCTTCCGGCCGCGGTGCAGACCGCGTTGGCGTCGTAGGACGGTGCACTAAATGGCCCGGCTGGTGACGGCGCTAGTGCTGGGTGTCAGCTTGCAGGCTCCTTTCGGAGAAGCCTCTGCCGTCGCCGAACGCTCGCCCAACGGAATCATCGTCACTCTCGAGCTCTCGCTAACCGTCGACCAAGTCGATGCGGTCGTACTGCATGTGCTTTCGATTGGTGGGGAACCCCAGCGAACGATTGCACTTGGAGCCATCGGCGGACGTCGCTACGCCGCCAGCTTCGAGGTGCCTGCCCACGATGCGCCAATTCGATTCGAGATCTCCCGAGCGGGCAAAGTGACCACTTCTTCTTCCACCAGCTGGCGGGTTCTCGGAGTAGACGCGGAGTTGTTGGGTCTGGGAGAGACTCCGCCAGTGGTAGCAACGCCCAAGCCACGGTCGTTGGGTTGGCTGTCAATCGGGCTGGGAGCCGCGGCACTGGCTCTGCTCGTGTTGTGGGCATGGTGGCCCACTAGGATCGCGGCCCCGCCCAGCTCGGCCGAAGAGGCGCATGGGTCGGGGTCAACTGATGAGCGACCAACCCTTCGCTAGTGCTCGAGAAATCGCCTTCGCCAGTCGCGCTCCGTTTGCCGGGGTGCCAGCCCGAACGCTCAACGACCTGGCCGGAGCGGGGGTGGTGGTACTGGGGGCCCCCTTTGATTGGGGAACGTCGTTCCGGGCGGGCGCTCGCTTCGCCCCCAAGGCGATCCGGGAGGCCGACTATCTCCCGTTCGACGGAAGACGCCCGCATCTGCCCACCGGTATTGATCCTCTCTCTAGGTTGGGAGTGGTCGACATCGGCGATGTGGAGCTGGTGCCCGGTTACACAGAAGAGAGCCTGCGCAGGATCGAGGCGGCGGTAACCGCGGTGGCCGGGAGTGGGGCGGTGCCGGTGGTGCTGGGCGGCGATCACACGATCACTTTTCCCAACGCAACCGGGGTGGCTCGGGTGCATGGCTTCGGTGAAGTTGCCCTTTTGCATTTCGATGCCCACGCCGACACCGGAGATTCGCATTTCGGTGCCCTGCACGGCCACGGCACCCCCATGCGGCGCTTGATCGAATCGGGGGCGGTCCCCGGCCGTCGATTCTGTCAGATCGGACTGCGGGGATACTGGCCCCCCCCCGAGGTGGTGGGCTGGATGCGAGAGCAGGGCATCCGCAGCTTTTTCATGAGCGAGATCGTCGAGCGCGGCCTCTCAGCGGTGCTTGACGAGGCGATCGAGCGGTCGGCGGCGGATGCCAAGGGAGTTTTCGTTTCGGTGGACATCGACGTTGTCGATCCTGGGATGGCTCCCGGCACCGGAACCCCTGAACCAGGCGGTCTCACCAGCCGTGAACTGCTCGACGCAGTGCGTCGCCTTGGGCGCGAACTACTCGTGTTGGGAGCGGATGTTGTCGAGGTGGCTCCGCCTTATGACGGGCCTGGGGAAATCACTGCGTTCTTGGCCAACCGGGTGGTGCTCGAGTTGCTCAACGGCATCGCCCAACGCCGCCTCGCCGTCTAGGGCTCTGATCCGGCTACCGTGGCCGGCGTGGATCTGCGCCTAGATGAGATACAGCGACGGTTGGCCTCCGGCGATATCGAATGGCTACGCGAACGCTTCGCCGGCGGCGACCTCGAGTGGCTGCGTCACCATCTGCCCGAGCAAGATTTCTCCGAGCTGGGTCGTCGGCTGCGGGCCGGCGACCTGGCCTGGGTGAGGGAGCGAACTGGACGGCTCGCTTCCCTGGCTGAAGCGCCCGGTCCAGTGCGCGATCCCGGATCTGCGATCTATGGCCCCGAAAGGAGGCGCCGGTTGGGCTGGCTTTGGTTGCTGCCCTTGCTCGCCGTAGGTGGCCTCACCTGGTGGCTGCTGTCTCAGGACGACGACCCTGACTCAAGCCCGGGCTCGACTACAACCGCGATCGGTGCCGGTGCTACCACCGCTTCGGTGACCACCACCACCAGCGCCGCTACCACTACCGCCGCGCCGGCCGGACAACCCGCCACCCTCGCCGAGATCGCGTTGAGCGATCCCGACTTCTCGACTGTCGCTCAACTGGCGCTGGCAGGTGGGCTCACCGATGTGTTCACTGGCGCCGGACCCAACACCGTGTTCGCGCCGACCAACGCTGCCTTCGCCAAGTTGGACCCGGCGCTGCTGGCCTCATTGCAGACCGATCCCGAGCTGCTGGCAAGGGTGATCGCCTATCACGTCGTTCCAGGTCGGCTTACCTCTGCCGAGCTCACCGCCGGCAGCTACAAGACACTGGAAGGAAGTGAGCTCACGGTTAGCATCGATTCGGGCGGCGTCAAGATCAACGATGCCCTGGTGCTGCGCGAGGACCTGATTGCCGGTAACGGAGTCCTCCACGCCATCGACACGATTCTGATTCCTCCCCCATCAGCTGCCCCGGCCCCGGCGGCAGCTGGTCCATGGAACGTCTTCTTTGCCAGCGGTAGCGCGCAGATCGACGCCGCTGGCACCGCGACAATCGCCGAGGCAGCGGCGGCCATCAAGCTACTCCCGGCCGGAAGCACGGTGCTGGTGGTCGGCAACGCAGACACCAATGGGGATCCGGCTGCCAACCAAGCCCTCTCGCTGCGGCGAGCCGACGCAGTCAAGGCCGCCCTCGAGGCAGCCGTCGGCTCCACCGGGTACAACCTGGCGGTTTCCGCGGTTGGCGAGACTCAGCCGGCCGCCGATCCCGCTCAGAGCCGGCGGGTTTCGATCACGATCTCCTAGGGCTTTGTCTGGGAAATAGCGTGAGGGGATAGGCGATGCCACGGCGTTCCCAGACGGTGCACAAATCGACGACGAAGGCGCAGCCGTGTGCTGCGTCGAGGAGGAGGACGCCGCCAGGGGCGTCGTGGGTCGGCTAGTCCCCACGATTATTTTCCAGACGGTGCACTAGTGCTCTGTAGATCGCCAGGCGTCATTGACGAGGGACGGCGAGAGCTCAACGGGCGGGGAAACCCCACATGCGCGGAACCCTCGGTTGAGCGGGAATAGGCGGCGACCCGCCGCCAGCTGGTGGAGGGCGTGCAGGTCGCGTACCGCACAAGCGAGCGTGCTCCTGCATCGTGCGGATCGGCGGCTTCCGGGTTGGCGATCAGCCGACCAATCGTTTGGCACCAGGGCTTTGTTGGCAGCGTTGTAGGTGGGCAGGCCCCGGCCCATTTCCGCCCCTCCGTCTAGTCTTGGCCGACCGATGAACAACCTGTCTCCACTCCTCCGCCAGGCGACCCCGGTGCTGGCAGTCCGGGGCGAGGGGTCTCGCCTGTTTGATCAAGCCGGCCGCAGTTATCTCGACTTCACCTCGGGGATCGCGGTTACCTCCACCGGGCACTGCCATCCCAAAGTGGTGGAGGCGGCCCGGCGCCAGGTGGGAGAGCTCATCCACGGCCAATACACGACGGTGTTGCACCCTCGCCTGCTGGAGCTGGCCGAGCGACTGGCCGACCTCACCCCGGCCGGGATCGACAGTTTCTTTTTTGCCTCGGCGGGGACCGAAGCGATCGAGGCAGCGGTCCGCCTTGCCCGCCAGGCCACCGGAAGAACCAACATCATCGTCTTCTCCGGTTCGTTTCACGGACGTACCGCCGGTTCGCTCTCGATGACAACTTCCAAGGTCGCCTACCGAGCCGGACTGCAGCCTTTGATGGGAGGAGTCTTTGTCTCCCCGTTTCCGTATTCCTATCGCTACGGCTGGTCTGATAAGGAGACAACCGAGTTCTGTCTGAGCGAATTCGATTGGTTGCTGGCCACCCAGACCGGTCCACAAGAGACAGCCGCGGTCGTGATCGAGACGGTGTTGGGAGAAGGCGGCTACGTGCCGGTGACCCCGGGTTTCTTGGAGGGGATTGCCGAGCGCTGCCGCCAACACGGGATCCTGCTGGTCATCGACGAGATCCAGACCGGTTTCGGGCGAACCGGAAACTACTGGGGCCTCCAGCATCATCAGGTGACACCGGATGTGATGGTGATGGCGAAGGGGATTGCCTCGGGTTTCCCCCTCTCGGCGCTTGGCGCTAGTTCCGCTCTGATGGAGCAAGGTTGGCCCGGCAGCCAGGGCGGCACCTACGGCGGGAACGCGGTTGCCTGCGCGGCTGCCCTCGCCACCATCGAGGTCATCGAGGAAGAGGGTTTGGTGGCGCGGGCGGCTGAACACGGAGACTATTTACGGGGTCGCCTGGCCGAGTTGGCTAAGCGTCACCCGGTGATTGGTGACGTGCGGGGGCCGGGGCTGATGATCGCAACCGAGTTCAGCGGCCCCGACCGCACTCCTGATCATGCCACCGTCAAGACAGTGCTCGCCAACGCCGTCGCAGATGGACTACTCATGCTCACTTGCGGGGCGTTCGGGAACATCGTGCGTTGGATGCCGCCCCTAGTAGTCACTCGACCAGAGATCGACGAAGCGCTCGCCATCTTCGAGGCTGCGCTGGTGAAGGCAGGGGTGTGACTCCCGCCATTAGCTTCGAGGAAGTCAGCAAGCACTTCGGGTCGGTGAAGGCGGTCGACCACGTCTCTTTGGAGATTGCAGACGGCGAGTTC
>Ga0114938_1000950_pt1 | contig 20939 bp, 16 predicted proteins | sample AshMeaBigSpring_FD_88675 | JGI IMG/M metagenome (GOLD analysis project Ga0114938, IMG submission 88675) | Groundwater microbial communities from Big Spring, Nevada to study Microbial Dark Matter (Phase II) - Ash Meadows Big Spring | ecosystem: Environmental > Aquatic > Deep subsurface >...
CGGGCCTGGGTTACCTTCGATACTCCAGACGCAGTTTCGTTGCTAGCTGGCGAGACTCTGATCCCCTGTCACCGGCCAACTACCAGGAACCTCAATAACCTAGTCCGCAACACCTTCTTGGCGAGGCGGGTTATCAAAGACTTCCGGCCGGACCTCATTCTTTCCAACGGTGCCGGAGTCGCACTTCCTTTCTTCGTGCTGGGGCGGATGCGGGGAGTGAAGACGGTTTTCATCGAGGAGTTCGCACACGTCAACCATCCCACGCTCACCGGGCGACTGTGCCAGCCGTTTTCCAATCGTTTCTTCTTGCAGTGGGAGGAGCAGCGTACGCACTTCAAGAAGGGTCAGTTTCTGGGTGGCCTGCTGTTCGATCCGGGTGTGCTGATTGGCAACGGGAGCGAGCCTCGCTCGGCCCCAGACGGCTCGGTGTTTGTCACAGTGGGGACCGACCACCACCCCTTCGATCGTATGTTGGACTGGATCGAGTCCTGGCCAGGGGTCGGTCGAGCGCCGGTCTTCGTCCAGTACGCGCAATCTCGTCTCCCTTCTCGAGTGGCAGGGGCTGCCTTCGTCGAATACGACGAAGTGTTCGACCGCATGCGACGAGCCGCGGCATTGGTCAGTCACGGAGGTCCCGCCACCATCGCGATTGCCTTGGGTCTGGGGAAGCGGCCGATCGTGGTTCCCCGCCAAGCCGGACTCGGCGAGCACGTGGAGGACCACCAAGTCGACTTCACCGCCAAGCTTGTTTCCGAAGGTCTGGTCGATCTCGCTGACTCGCCAGATCAACTTCACCGCCTGATCGAGGCGCGGCTGGCAGGGACCGCACCTGCCGCTGCTGAGCTGGGAAGCCAGCAGGCGTTGCGCCGCTTCGAGGAGATCATGGAAACCATGAGCTTGGCCAGTTGAATAACCCACCGTTGGTATCGGTGATCATCCCGACTCGGGATCGACCGGCATTGCTTGCCGAAGCGGTGGCGGCGGTACTGGCGCAGGACTACTCAGGAGAGATCGAGTGCCTGGTGGTGTTCGATCAATCGCCGATCCGTCAGCTGGAGATTGTCCCCCCCCCTGGGAGGAGTGTCCATTACCTCACTAACCAGCGCACCCCCGGATTGCCAGGTGCTCGCAACACCGGGGTAGCGGCATCGAAGGGTACTTACGTTGCTCACTGCGACGACGACGACCGCTGGCGTCCCGCCAAACTCAGGTTGCAGGTGGCGCTGGCCGAGGCCCACCCGCAGGCTCCGGCGGTTGGTTGCGGGATCGCGGTGCACTACTTGGGAGGGGTGCACGATCGGCGTTTCTCCAAGTCGGCGGTGACTCACCGGGACCTGCTGGATTCCAGGGTGGCGACCGTGCATTCCTCCAGCCTGTTGGGCCGGCGGGAGACCTACCTGGAGCGGTCGTTCGACGAGGGGATTCCCAAGCCTTATATCGAGGACTACGACTGGTTGTTGCGAGCCACCGCTGAGGTAGGTTCAATCCCGATTCATCCCGAGATCTTGGTGGACGTGGCGTGGCATCCCGGTTCCTTTTTCACCCTGGACTGGGTGGGGCGAGCCGATTCGCTGGAGTACCTGCTGGCCAAGCACCCCGAGCTTGGAAAAGTTCGCCGGGGCTCGGCCCGGCTCTTCGGCCAGATCGCATTTGCCCGAGGGGCGGCCCACCAGCGCCGAGCTGCGGCCGGCTGGGCGCTGCGCTCGTTGGCGCGCAGCCCCGGCGAAGCCCGCAGCTATCTAGCTCTGGCGGTTTCGGCGGGAGTTCTCAAACCCTCCACCGTGCTGCATCTTGCCAATCGAAGGGGTAAGGGTGTCTAGCGCGGGCGTCGCCCTCAGTCCACGTCGCTTGCTGAGGTTCGAGACCCGTAAGGAGACGACCGCGGTCCGGCGGACCAGGCGTAGTCATGAGCGGCGCCTGCTCGTAATGGTGCTGGGAATCCCGCTGGCGTGGTTTCTGGGCCTCGGCGAGTTCATGTGGCTGTTGCTGGTTCTCCCCATGGTGGGTTTCATGGTTCGCCGCCGGCGGATCACCGCGCCCAGGCTGTTCTGGTTCTGGTTGTTAACCCTGGTCTTGGTGGCGGTCGCCGCCTTCATGCTGGAGAACTCCAACCAGCTGGCGACCTACCTGTTGCGGAGCTCGCATCTGCTTTCGGCAACCGTGGTCTTCCTCTATGTCTTCAATACCAGCGAGGAAGAACTTCCCGCCCGCAGCGTGTTGCTAGTGCTCGCCTGCTATTGGGGGGTCATCGCGGTAGGAGGGTTCTTGGGTCTGATCTTGGGAGACGTCAACCTACCCAGCTTGGCAGCCCGCCTCCTCCCGCAATCAGTGGTTGCCAATGACTGGATCAAGGAAATCACAACACCCGGCTTCGCTGAGACCGCGCCGTTCATGAGCACCACCATCTACCGACCGAAGACATTTTTCAACTGGACCAATGAATGGGGGGCGACTTATGCGCTACTGGTGCCGGCCGCGATAGCTGCCCGCTTCAACCTGGCTCGGGGGAAATGGCGCCAGATCCTCACCGTGCTACTTCCTGCCAGTCTGATTCCCTTCACGTTCTCGCTCAACCGGGGAGCGTGGATGGCGTTGGGGGTGGCAGCCGTCTACCTAGCTTCTCGCTTCTGGCACGGCCGCGGGGCTCGGCTAGGTAGAACGATCATCATCTCGCTCTTGGTGGTGGGAGCGCTGGCGCTGTCTACCCCGTTGGGTAGGGTGTTCAACGAGCGTTTGGAGACTCCCCACAGCAATAGCAGCCGCATGGCACTCTACGAGGAGACCTGGGAGCGGGCCCAGGACCGGTTGTGGCTGGGGCATGCCACCCCCAGGCCCAGTGTGGATCCATTCGTACCACGGCTAGGAACCCACAACCTCTATCTCAACTTCATGTTTATCAACGGGCTCCCGGCTGCTTTCTTGGTCACCTCTTTCTTGGTGTCGCTGTTGTGGGTGAGTCGGCGACTGCTGACTCCGGTCGAGATCGTCGTTCACGTTACGGTTGTGATCTTCATGGTGGAGGCGATCGTCTACCACCTGATACCCCATCCGCTGATAATGCTGATGGCGATGGGTGGATTGGTGGCGCGGGGAATCGGAAGTCGGCACCAGCTGGTTCTGGCCGGCGGCTCCCGGGATCGCCTCAAACCGCGAATGGGCGAGCGCCGGCGACCTGGCAGGCGGGCCCGATAGGTCGACTGGTGGTTGGTCTTTGCTGCTGCTGACTTTGTACCGTGGTGGTCGGTAGCAACCCTGGGTTTGCCTACCCCGAACAGTTGAACGTTTTTGTACCGTGGCGGTCGGTAGGAACCCTGGGTTGGATGCTTACCATGGCTCGATGTCCGTCCGCGCTGACATACGCAACGTCGCCATCGTGGCCCATGTCGATCATGGCAAGACCACCTTGGTCGACGCCATGCTGTGGCAATCGGGAGCCTTTCGTGCGAACCAACAGGTGGCCGAGCGGGTGATGGACTCCACCGATCTCGAGCGCGAGAAAGGCATCACCATCCTGGCCAAGAACACTGCGGTTCGCCACCGCGACCTCAAGATCAACATCATCGACACGCCAGGGCATGCCGATTTCGGGGGTGAGGTCGAGCGGGGGCTGACCATGGTTGACGGAGTCTTGCTGCTGGTCGACGCTTCCGAGGGACCACTCCCGCAGACCCGGTTCGTGCTGCGCAAGTCGCTGGAGGCCAATCTGCCTGTGATCCTGGTGGTGAACAAGGTCGACCGGCCAGATGCTCGCACCTCCCAGGTGGTTGAGGATGTCTATCAGCTGTTCTTGGACCTGGACGCGGTCGAGCATCAGATCGAGTTCCCGATCCTGTACGCCGATGCGCGGGCTGGGCGCTGCGGGCTGGTGGCGGACGAACTCGCGGCAGATCTCGAGCCGCTGTTCGAAGCTCTCAGTAACCACATCCCGGCTCCCTCCTACCAGCAAGACCATCCGCTGCAGGCGCTGGTGACCAACCTCGACGCCTCTCCCTACCTTGGTCGATTGGCGCTGTGTCGGGTGAGGCAGGGAACCATGCGTCGTGGGCAGGCGGTCGCTTGGTGCCGCGCTGATGGCACCATCGAGCCGGCCAAGATCGCCGAGCTATACGTCACCGAGGCCCTCGATCGGGTCGAGGCCGAGGAGGCAGGACCCGGCGAGATCGTTGCGGTGGCCGGCATCGAGGACATCACGATCGGTGAGACGCTGGCCGATCCGGAAGACCCGCGCCCGCTGCCGGTGACCCGAGTCGATGAACCGTCGCTTTCGATGATCATCGGCATCAACACCTCGCCGTTGTCCGGTCTTGACGGTGACAAGCTCACCGCCCGCCTGGTGAAGGCGCGGCTGGATCAAGAAATGGTTGGCAACGTTTCGATCCGCGTGCTGCCAACCGATCGGCCCGACCGCTGGGAGGTGCAAGGCCGCGGTGAGCTCCAGCTAGCGGTGCTGGTCGAGATGATGCGGCGCGAGGGGTTCGCGCTGACGGTCGGCAAGCCGCAGGTGGTAACCCGCCAGGTGGACGGCCGGCTCCACGAGCCGATGGAGCGGGTTGCGATTGATGCGCCGGAGGAGTACATGGGTGTGATCCTGCAGCTGCTCGGGCTTCGCAAGGGCCGGATGGAGAACCTAGTCAACCACGGCACCGGTTGGGTGCGCATGGAGCATGTGGTGCCGGCCCGCGCCCTGATTGGATTCCGCACTGAGTTTCTGACCGAGACCCGAGGTACCGGTCAGCTCCACCACGTCTTCGAAGGTTACGAACCATGGCACGGTGACCTTCGCCCCCGCCCCTCAGGCTCACTGGTCGCCAATGGTGCAGGAGTGACCACTGGATACTCGCTGCTGACGCTGCAGGAACGCGGATCGCTGTTTGTCGGGCCCGGCGAGGATGTCTACGAGGGCATGATCATCGGCGAGAACGCCCGCGCCGACGACATGGACGTCAACCCCACCCGCGAGAAGAAGCTCACCAACGTTCGCCAGTCGACCGCCGAGGAGTTCACGCGCCTCATCCCCAAGCGCGAACTGTCGCTGGAGCAGGCGCTCGAGTTCATCCGCGAGGATGAATGTGTCGAGGTCACCCCCAACCATGTCCGGCTGCGCAAGCTGGTTCTTTCTCAGCAGGATCGGGTCAGGGCCGCTCGCCGGAGCCGGCCGCAGAGCGAGATTTAGGTCACTGGCTCCCCCCCCAAATTGGTGCCAAAAATGACGACAGTTGTCGCATTGATTCACACAAATCGGCGGGGCTTCCCCGCCGGTACGCGAAAGACCTGGAGACACTTCAGCGGTTTTGGTACCGCCGCCGCTCCGAGGAGAGCGGGTCTCCAGGTCCGGTGTCCGGGGGTGGAGTCGCCACCTGTCCCGGATCAGGGAAAGCGGCTCACGCCGCTAGCGCCCGGCCACCTCCAGTTTCCTCGAGAAACCTAATTGCACTTGAGGATCACCTCCTTTCTCTGGTACCCGCCATTCTGGCACATTCTCGCCGCTGGCGGACCAACCACAGGGTCACCCCGATCAGCAAGACTCCGCTCACCAACACCAGCAGCGGAGCGCTAAGAGAAATCCGGCCCGATCCGAGGTGTCATAGCCAGACAAGGCCTGCTACCGGTGGGGGTGGGCCACGACGGGGTGAAGCGACCGCTCGAAATAGTCCGCGTCCTGCGCAGGCGAGGAACCTCGGGCCGCCGAGGGAAAGACGGCTAGCCAGTGGTTGGGAGCGACGATACTGGGACCGTGCATCCCAGAGTCGCCATCATCGGAGCCGGTGCCATCGGCGAGATCCTGGCGGTCGGTCTCCTCCAGGCGGGTTGGGAGCCGGACCGCATCACCTTGGTGGCTCGGCGGGCCGAGCGCGCCGGCGAGCTGAAATCTCGTCACCCGGTTGAGGTTCTGCTCGATCCCAGCCAGGCTCTTCCCGGCCGGCAGGTAGTAGTGGTGGCAGTCAAGCCCCGAGATGTCGAAGCGCTATTGGCAAACCTGCGGGGCCGGATCGCACCCGACCAAGTCGTGCTCAGTTTTGCGGCCGGGGTGCCGACCACACTGTTCGAGCAGGCGCTGGGCGAGATCCCGGTGGTGCGGGCGATGCCCAACACCCCCGCCTTCCGCAACCAGGCCATCACCGCGTACGCGGGAGGTAGTCATGCGAAACCTAATGATCTCAAGGTCGCGCTGGTGGTGTTGGAGGCAATCGGAGAAGTCATCCCGCTCGAGGAACACCTGCTGGACGCGGTTACCGCCGTCTCTGGGACTGGCCCCGCCTACGTGTATCTGTTGGCGGAAGCGCTCACCGAGGCCGCCATCCGGGAAGGGCTTCCCCGCCATGCCGCCGAACGGTTGATCGACCAGACCATGAAAGGTGCCGGCTCCATGCTGTCAGACACCACGCTGAGTCCCGCCAAGTTGCGAGCCCAAGTCACCTCGCAGGGTGGCACCACTGCGGCTGCTGTCCATGTGTTGGAAGAGGGGGGTTTTCGAGCCTTGGTCGAGGACGCGGTGGCAGCCGCGGCTCGGCGCTCGCGCGAACTCGGAGAGAAGCGGCCCAAGCCTTGATGGTTGCGCTCTTCGACACGGCCGTAGGTTGAGAACATGCCGAGCACGATAAGCTAGAACTCCCGTGCCGTTTCACTTCTTTCTCATGCTGCCCTGGCTCATGCTGCAAGTTGGTGCGCCCACTGCGGCAGAAGTGGTGGCTGGCGCCAGGCAGCAGGGCTACTACGTGCAGCCTGGTTCTGAACCGATCGACACCCGGGTTCTTGCTGACCTAGTCGGCCGGATGTCGGCGCAGGGGATTCAGTATTTTCCGGTGCTGCTAGCCGCGGATCTGGACCCCTCGGTTTTTGCTGACGAAACCCTGGATGCGCTCGGGTCGGGAACCGTGGTGGTGCTCACTCCCCGCCAGTTTGGTTATGCCTCGGTCGACTACGAATCCAATCGCAGCCTCTTCGATGATGCTGCACGCGAATTGCAAGACGCCGAATCGCCAGAGGAGGCTTTTGTCCGCTTCGCCGAAGTGCTGGCGCTCGGACTCGGCGGCCAGGTTGCTGGCGGCGAGGAAGTCAATCAGCCGGTGCCAACCAACGCCGGAAGGGGAGGGCGCACCGATTTCCCATGGCTGTTGCTGTTCTTGGTCGGGGGTTTGGTTGGGGTGGCGGTGCTCACGGTGCGCGGCTCCACCAAAGCCGAGGGCCGCCGCCGCGGCGAGGACCTGGAGGAGGCGCGCACCGAGATCAAGCAACAGCTCGACGTGGTTGCCAACGAGATTCTGGAGGATGCAGATGCTTCGGGGTTGTCAGACAACCAGCAGGCCAAAGATCTATTCGAGGCGGCCAGCAAGACTTTCGGCGACGCCATGGACGTTTTCGAGAAGTCGCACACCCTCAAAGATCTGGAGGTGATCGCGGCCGCGCTCGACAAGGCCCGCTGGCAGTTGCAGGCCAGTCAGGCGCTGCGGGAAGGAAAGCCGTTGCCGGCCGAACCGATGCAGCAGATGGGGCGGGTTGCGACCTGCTTCTTCGACCCCACCCACCGGCCCGCCAGCCAGGATGCGGTGCTGCAGACTTCGGCAGGAGACAAGGCAGTCAAAGTCTGCGAGCAATGTGCCGAACGTCTGCGGCGGGGCGAACAACCGCGTCCCCGGATGATCAACGTCGGTGGACGCGAAGTCCCCTCCCCGATGGCGCCACGTTCGTACGGCGGGGCCGGGTTCGATTGGTTGACCGGGATGTTCGAGCTGGTGCTGGGGAGTATGCGAATGGGTGCGCCCACCGATTGGGGGCTGCCGGGTCCATTCTCGCTGCCCCGTTCGCGGGAATCCCGACGTGAGGTCCGCTACGAGCACGTCCCCCCACCCCGTTCTCCAAGTGGGGGCGGAGGCTGGCGCGGGGGAGGCGGCATGCGCGGGGGAGGCGGCATGCGCGGGGGAGGCGGCATGCGCGGGGGAGGCGGCATGCGCCGCCGCTAGTGCGCCGTCTGGAAAAAGATCGTGGGTCTCCCGGGGCGCCAACTGACGCCCCTGGCGGCGTCCTCCTCCTCGACGCAGCCCACGGCTGCGCCTTCGTCGTCGATCCTGGCCAGGGACGCCGTGGCCTCGTCGAACATGAATTCATGGCGCTTCGCCTGGCGGCTCAGCGCTCTCACGCTATTTCCCAGACAGAGCACTGGCCAGGGACGCCGTGGCATCGCCTATCCCCTCACGCTATTTCCCAGACAGAGCACTAGTGAGGAGAATCGGGGGCAACCATCACGAGTTGGGAGGCGCTTGCGCTCGGCACGGGGTGTTATTCGCTTCCTAAGATGGCGGCGCACCTTTAGCTACCCGGGAGGGGAAACAGATGGGATTTCTAAGACGACTCTGGGGATACTTCCGCCAGCTGTTCCGAAGCGGAGCCGAGCGGATGATGGACCCCGAGGTCGAGGTCGAGCAAGCCATCACCGAAGCCAAGCGCCGAGATCAGGAGCTGCGCAATCAAGCCGCCAAGGTGGTTGCCAACCGGGTGATGATCGAGGGCAAGATCGAGGATGCAGCCCGCGACGTCGGCGATGCACGCGAAATGGCCAAGAAAGCGCTCATGAAAGCGGAGACCGCCAAGACCGCTGGCAACACTATGGACGTCGATCGCTGGACCCGGACCGCGCAAACCCTAGCGATGCGACTACAAGCCGCCGAGTCCAACCTCGGTTCACTCAAGCAGAGCTACCAGGTGAGCATCGATCAGTCCGAGAAGGCGAAACAAACCGTCCAAGAAAATGCCATGCGCCTACAGGAACTTGCCTCCAAACGGATCGAGCTCCTCAACGCGCTGCAGCAGGCCAAGATGCAGGAATCGGTGAACAATGCGGTGGAGTCGATGTCGGGAACCCTCGACAACGAGATGCCGAGCCTCTCCAAAGTCGAAGAGAAGATCGAGATGCGTCAGGCCGAGGCGATGGCAAAAGCCGAGCTGCGGGAAGCCACCCCGGAGGGTGCGATGGACGAGCTCCGTTCTTCGGTCTCGCTAGCCGAGGCAGACGAAAAACTGGCCGAGCTCAAGAAGGAACTCGGAATCGCCTGAAGGCCCGCCGTCTTAGTCGGCGAGCGGTTGCACTCTGGCCGGGTCGACCCGGAATCTCAGCGTCTCGCCGGGCCGGGGCCGGTCGGCGAGGCGGGCTTGCATGGTTGGCCCTCGAGCAGGGGTGATGCGGGCTAGGAAATGGTCGCCGCGGAATGTGAAGGAGTCCACGGTGCCTTCCAGTCCCCCCCCCTGATCGGGAATGAACGCCTCCGGTCTCACCAATATCTGATACGTCCCCGCCGCCACTGGCTCCCCTAGCTGGAGCGGACCCCACGGCGTGTGCGCCACCCCGTCTGCGACCGCTGCCTCCACCAGGTTGGTGAGCCCGAGAAAGGACGCCACCCAGGCGTTGGCCGGGTGTTCCCACACCTCTTCCGGGGTACCTTCCTGCGCCAGCTTGCCCGCCCGCATCACCAGCAAACGGTCGGAGACCGCCAGCGCCTCTTCTTGGTCGTGCGTCACATAGATCGAAGTGATGCCAACTCTGCCCAACAGCTGCTTCAGCTCTCCCATCAATCGCTCAGCCAGGTTGCGGTCGAGGGAGCCGAGGGGTTCGTCGAGCATCAACAGCCGGGGGGCAGGGGCGAGGGCGCGAGCAAGCGCCACCCGTTGGGTTTCCCCCCCAGAGAGCGTGGCAACCCGACGCCGGTCGAAGCCCATCAGTCCAACCAACTCGAGCGCCTCGGCTACCCGGCGCTGGATCTGATGCTTGGGTTGGCCGGCCATCTCCAGACCGAAAGCAACGTTTCTGCCAACGTCTCGGTGGGGGAACAGCGCATAGTCCTGGAACATGAGTCCGAAGCCCCGCTGGTGAGGCGGAACTCCAGCCAGGTCTTCCCCATCCCACGCCACCCGACCGGCGTCTGGGAGCTCGAGGCCGGCGATGCTGCGCAGCAGAGTTGTCTTGCCGCATCCGCTGGGGCCCAGCATCCCCAGCACAGTCGGCTCGGGGACGGCCAGGCTCAGCCCGTCGAGGGCGAGGGTGGTCCCGAAGCGCTTGCTGAGCTCGGTCACCTCCAACATCAAAACTCCCTCGACGGTCCATTAGGTTCGGCAACTCGGTCGATCACGAGTATGGCGGAAGCGGCGATTGCTGCCAGGATGGTGCCCATCGCCATTGCTTCCGGGAACGCACCCGGGCGGCTGAGCAGGCGGGCGATGCTGAGCGGAAGGGTGGGGGTGTCAGGCCGGGCGAGAAACAGAGTTGCTCCGAACTCTCCCATCGAAACCAAGAATGCAAACCCGGCGGCGGCTCCCAGCCCCCTCCCCACCAGGGGGAGATCAACCTTGCGCATCACAGCCGCCGGCGAGGCTCCCAACATGGCGGCCGCCTCCCGCAGACTTGTTCGGATTGACCTCAGCACCGGCACCACCAGCCTGACCACAAACGGTATGGCAACCAGGGCATGGCCGATCGGAACCAGCAGGCGGGAAGTGCGCAGGTCAATCGGAGAATCAAGCGCCAGCAGGAGACCGAAGCCGAGGGTGACGGCAGACGCGCCAAGCGGGAGCATGATCAGGGTGTCCAGCAACTCTGCCGCCTTGGCCCGTGGCGCTACCGCGATCGCAGCCGGGATCCCGACTCCAAGAGCAATCAGGGTGGCGACCACTGCGATAACCAACGAGTTGGTTGCCGACTGGACCGGCGTTGCCAGATCGCCGAAGTGGGCATCATCCAACGCACGGTAGGCCTGCAGAGAAAGGCCGGCTTGGCCTTGGAATGAGCGAATCACTAGCGCCGCCAAAGGCAATCCGATCAGAATCCCAGCCATTCCAAGAATGGCGGCGACCATGCCGCGGGCGCGGAGGGAGTCGGGCGGACGGGCGACGTCGATCGGCGAACGCAGCGTGACCTGGGTGGCAGTTCGCCGCTGATAACGAACGTAGGTGAGGAGGGTGACAGCTACCACCCCCAACTGAATCAGGGCTAGCACTGATGCCGCGCCCAGATCCAGAAAACCGAACGTCTGCCGGTAGATCTCCACTTCTAGGGTGGCATAGCGGAGGCCACCGAGGATCAATATCACTCCGAACGAGCTGAAACTGAAGAGGAAGACCAAGCTGGCGGCTGCCGCTAGCGCCGGCCGCAGCAGTGGCAGGGTGACGGACCAGGTCCGCCGCAGCGGCCCCGCTCCCAGCGCCCGTGCCGCCTCGCCCAGCTGGGGATCCAGTCGCTCCCACAGCGTACCAACAGTGCGCAGCACCACCGCCGTGTTGTAGAAGACATGGGCGGCGATGATGGCGAACAGCGACCCGCTAGCGTCCCTCCCCAGCCAACCACCCGGCCCCAACAGCGCTAAGAAAGCCGAGCCAACCACAACGGTGGGGAGGACAAAGGGAACGGTGGCAACTGCGCGCAGCAGTCGGCGGCCTGGGAATCGGTAATGGGAGAACAGGTAGGCGAGCGGGAGTCCGGCCGCCAGGGTGGCGACGGTGGAAATGGTTGCCTGCAGGAAAGTGAAGCGGACTACTCGCCAAGTAGTCGAAGACCCCAGCCGAGACAGTATCTCCCCCCCCCTCAAACTCTCGGCCAGGATCGCCTGGAGTGGGTAGAAGAAGAAGACAACCAGAAAGGCGACCGGAATCACGGCCGCCCACCGTGGTGCTCTGTTTGCGAAACGGTGCACCCTGTTCACCCGAGCACGGCTTGGTTCCAGCGCTGTAACCAGAAGGCCCGGTTGGCCTCGATCAGGGCAGGGTCGATAATCAGAGGTCGCTCGGGAATCACGGTGTGGGCCGTGAACACCTCCGGAAGCTTGGCTCTGGCATTGGCAGGAAACACGAACATCTGGAGTGGGATGTCCTCTTGGAACTCGAGCGAGAGCATGAAGTCCAGCAGGCGTTCAGCCGCCTCTCGCTCGGGCGTCTCCGCTACGATCCCGGCGAACTCGATCTGGCGGAAACAACCGTCTGTGATCACACCGGTGGGTGCCTCAGCCAAGGCCTCGGTAGCGAAATGAACTTGGGCAGGCGGCGAGGAGGCGTACGAGACGACCAAGGGACGATCGCCGTCGGAAGCGCCAGAGAAGCTTCCGTAATAGGCGGTGGTCCAATCGGTTGCGACCTCGACTCCGTTAGCCCGCAACTTGCGCCAGTACCCCTCCCATTGGTCCTCGCCGAAGTGAGCAACCGTCGCCAGCAGAAACGCCATCCCCGGCGATGAGGTGGCAGGGTCCTCGACCACCAACAGGTCCTTGTATTCGGGCAGAGTCAGCGCCTCCAGGCTGTCTGGCACGGAAAGCCCAGAATCTTTGAAGGCGGCCTTGTGGTAGTTGAGACAGACATCCCCGAAATCGATCGGGGTAACCCGGTGTTCGGGGTCAAGCTCCAGGGCATCCGGCACATCGGTGAGGCCTGGCGGAGTGTATGGCTCGAACAGACCAGCCTCCAGGGCGCGGGTGAGCATGGTGTTGTCGATTCCATACACGACGTCTGCGATCGGGTTGTCCTTGGTGAGCAGCGCCTGGGTCACCATCAGCCCGGCGTCCCCACCTTTGAGTACTTGCAGGTCGACGCCGGTTGCTTGCTCCAAGGCGGCTTGGACGGATTCGGAGATCAGGAACGAGTCGTGGGTGAGCAGACGCAGCGTCACCGGTGGGGCGCTGGTTGAGGTGAGCAGGGTCACCGGAGCCGAGGTAGTGGTGGTTTGGCGACTGCAGCCGACCAAGACCAAAGCAACCATCACCCATGCGCGAACTTTTCGCATCACCGCCTCCCTCCGCTGGTATTACCCAGTTCAGGTTCCTCGGGTCGGTGGCGGATCGGCCACCCTCTCAGTTCGCTCCTCGAACTCCCCGGGGGTTAGCGCCCATTGTATAGAGGCCTGCGACGTGCTCGGCGCACCCCTGCCCTCGGCCTCCTCCGCGTAGACTCGGCGAGATGTTGGAGGAGCAGACCAAAACCACCCGGCCGCCGCTCATCAGCCGGGCGTTGTTGGTGCTGGCCTTCCTGCTCCCGGCCGGGACGCTGGCTTCCTGGTGGTTGGCAAGCCTGATCGGGGAGCCCCAATCCGAGGTGGGCCGTCGGGTGTTCGGCAACATCCCTGGTGCGGTGGTAGCGGCTTTCTATCTGGGCACCGCCGCTTTTCTAGGGGTGAGTTGTTATCTCTTCTCGCTGCGGGCGCGCAACTGGGAGCGGGGAGCCCCCGAGCTGCGGGGGGGGGAATGGAGGCAACGGATCGCCTCTCTCTACCGAGGCCTGGCCATGCACACCGTGATGCGGGACCGCCGGATGGGGACCGTGCATGGGATGATGTACTACGGGTTTCTGGTCTTGTTCGCGGGAACGGTGACGCTGCAGATCGACCACCTGCTCCCAACCAATTGGAAGTTCCTTTCCGGCCGCACCTACCAGGTATATTCCGCCATCCTCGATTCCTTCGCTCTGGTTTTCCTCGGCGGGGTAGCCGGCGCGCTGGCCGGGCGCTATCTAGCCAAGCTGCCCCGCTTGGCAACCAAGTCCAAGCCGGAGGACCTTGCCACGCTCGGACTATTGGGCGCCATCGGAGTGAGCGGGCTGGCGGTGGAAGCTGCTCGGATTGCCGAGGTAGGAAGGCCCAGTTTCGAGGCTTGGTCGTTCGTCGGCTATCAACTCGCCCGGTTGGTGCCGTCTTCGGTCGCCTCGGGTACCCACCAACTGTTGTGGGTGCTACATGCCATCGCGTTTCTGGTTTTCCTGGTGATGCTCCCAACCACCAAGCTGCGACATATGGTGACTTCTCCCGCCAACCTCTTCTTGTCGCCGCGGCAACGCCCCAAGTCGGCGATGCGACCGGTCCCTGGTCTGCTGGAGGGATCGGTGGAAACGGTTGGGGCGGCCCGTCCTTCGGATTTTACCTGGAAGCAGTTACTCGACACTGATGCCTGCACCATCTGCGGCCGCTGTACCGAGGTGTGCCCGGCCCAGGCCACCGGCAAGCCGCTCGACCCGCGCGAGATCGTGCTCAAGCTGGGCGAGGTGGCCACCCGGACTGCCGGCTACCCACTTTCGTCCCCGGTGAGCTTGGATTCCGAGATCACAGTTTCCGCCGATTCAGTATTCGAGCGGATCACGGCAGAGGAACTGTGGGCGTGCACATCGTGCCGAGCGTGTGACGAGGTGTGTCCGGTCGGGATCGAGATCCTCGACAAGATTCTCGACATGCGCAGGTACCTGTCGCTGATGGAATCGCAGTTCCCACCCGAACTGGGGCGCAGCTACCTGGCTCTCGAGAACTCCTCCAATCCTTATGGGATGGGCCAGGCTTCTCGAGCCGACTGGATTGCCGAACTCGACTTCCCAGTCAAGCTGTTGGGCGAACCCGGGGTTACCGCCGAGTACTTGTACTGGGTGGGTTGTGCCGGCGCCTTCGACGATCGCAACCGCCAGGTCACCATCTCAACCGCTCGGCTGCTCCATCAAGCCGGGATCGACTTCGCGGTGCTGGGAGTACAGGAACGCTGCACCGGCGACCCTGCCCGCCGAACCGGCAATGAGTATCTGTTCGCCCAGCTCGCCACCCAGAACATCGCGACGCTGGAGGGGCTGGGGGTCAAGCGAGTGATCACGCAGTGTCCTCATTGCTTCAACACCCTGGCTAACGAGTACCCGCAGCTGGGAGGGAACTATCAGGTGGTTCACCACAGCCAGTTTCTGATGGAGTTGATCAAGGCCGGTCGGCTGCAGGCCAAGGGGAAGTCAGCCGAGACCATCACCTACCACGACGCCTGCTACTTGGGGAGACACAACGACGTGTATGTGGCGCCGCGGGAGGTGCTGAGCGGGTTGGGCGAAGTGGTAGAAATGCCTCGCAACGGAACCGGGTCCTTTTGTTGTGGAGCCGGGGGGGGGCGATTCTGGATGGAGGAGCACGTCGGCCAAAAGGTGAACGTTGAACGTAGCCAGGAGGCGCTCGCCACCGGAGCCACCACCATCGCCACTGCCTGCCCCTTCTGCCAGGTGATGTTGAACGACGGGGTCAGCGAACTCGGCAAGACCGAGCAGGTGCGGGTGGCAGACATCGCCACCCTGCTGGCCGAGCGCACGCTGGACTAGTGCACCGTTCGACCCCAGAGTTGGCGCCCTGGCCAGGTTCCGGCCCTCAAGACCTGCCCGGCTCCGGCCGATGAATCGAGAGAACTTACTGGAGGCTGATTTTGAAGTGTTCCCGGTGCGGCGGCGAGGCGGTAGTCAAGCGCGAGAGCGCGCTCTACTGCGGCAAGTGCGCGCTGGCTCGAGATTGGGAAGAAGTCATCCAGCTGGTTCAGTCGCGGACCAGCCCCGGTAGTACTCCCAAAGTTGCCATCCGGCCCATTTCGGCTCCGAGCGTTAACCGGCCAGCCCCTGCTTCGGCGGCCAACGGAGGTTTACCCAGCTCCCAACCGGCAGTTCCCGCCCGTAGCGCCGCTACCGACGGCGACCCCTTCGCCTGAGCTACCGGGCTCGGCGGTATCGAGCCGCGGTAGGCTGGGTACGGCTCAGCGCCACCGAGAGGCTCCACGCCGCTATGTGCAGACTCCGGCGCCGCCTCGGAGGTAGAGTGATGGAAGTTGTCCGTTTCAAGGTAGAGTGCCGGCCCGAATCCACCGAGCAGGTAATGCGCGCATTCGAGGAACTCATCGCCCCGAGTCGAGCAGTGGATGGCGTCATCAGCTTCGATATCGTCCGGGATCTCGCCGACCCGAGTTCGTTCATTGCCGTCGAGGTGTTCGAGGACCAGGCCGCGCTCGAGAGTCAGGAGTCGCTGCCCGAGACCGCCAGAACGCTGGCCGTCCTCGAGCATTCTCTCACCGCCCCACCCGAGGCGACCATATTCCACGTCTCCTCTTCGGGGCCGTGGGAAGGCTGACGAATCGCACGATCTGATGGCAAGAAGTGACGCCTATCAACATCGAGTAACCGTCCCGGCTAGCCGCACCCGGGTGTGGATTGCGCTCCAGCAACCGGCCACTTGGGCTTCGCTGGCGGGAGTACGAGAGGTTTCCGATCCTGTCTTTGACGATCACGGGCATCTCAAGAGTTATCGGTGGAAGGCGGCGGCCGGTCCCCGGCATATCGAGGGTGCTAGCAAAGTGGTGCGGTCCCGCATCCCGTCCTCGATGGTGTTGGAGGTGGATGCCAGCGAGGTGAGCGGCACCATCGCGGTGCAGTTGGAAGAGCCAAAACCCCGCACCACCATTGTCTCGGCCCGGCTGGTCCTGGAAGCCCACGGGGTGCTGTCTTCCATCTTCTTTCCGATCGTTTCGCAAGCCATCGGAGAGGGACTTCCCGCTCAACTCGAAGCCTTCGCTCGCCGTTTCACGGAACGGTCGGGTCCTTCTCGCCGTCGCGGCTAGCCGAGATCCTGGTGCCGTGGAGTGGGTTGACGGGATGGGGTTGCTAGGTCGAAACCCAGGGTTCCTACCGACCGCCACGGTACAAAAATGTCCAACTGTTCGGCGAAGTGTCGTGAATCGTTCCGATTTGGGTGAAGGAATGCGACGCCTGTTGTCGTTTTTGGCACCAATTTGGGTGAATACCTGAGGACTCGCAGCACGAAGCGCTAGCGTGCGCGGCATGAGGGTGCTGATGGCAACTGCCGAGTTCTCGCCCTTGGTTCATACCGGGGGACTGGGAGACGCGGTGGCAGGGTTGACCGGCGCCCTGGCGGGTCTAGGGGTAGAGATCACGGTGGTGCTACCTGCCTACGCCGCGCTGGGGGAGGCGGGCGAAGCCGGAGCGGGGGTTGGCCCGGCGGAGAGGGTGCGCAAGACACAAGTTGGAGAGATCCCGGTCTGGCTGGTCGACGACCCTCCATCCTTCGGTCGGGACGGGATCTATGGTCCCCAGCCGGGGACCGCCTACCCAGACGAGTGGCGGCGGTGGGGTCGCTTTGCTCAGGCAGTGGCGGGGTTGGCAGGGGACTTCGACCTGGTCCACTGCCATGACTCCCAGCTCGGGTTGGTGCCGCATCTCACCCCGGTCCCCTGTGTCTTCACCGTTCACAATGCCGGCTATCCCCTCACCGGGCCGCTCGACCAGGTGGTCGAGGAGCTGGGGCTCCCCTCCGCATTGGCCGAGCCGCTGAGCCTGCTCGAGTTCCATGGTCTCGCCAACTACCTCAAGGCCGGGTTGATCGGCGCGGTCCAGGCGACCACTGTTAGCCCCGGCTATGCCAGGGAGCTGGCGCTCGACGAGGAGGTGGCCTCCGGTCTCGACGGAGTGATCCGCCAGCTCAAGCGTCCCTTGCGAGGGATTCTGAATGGGATCGACACTGAGCGATTCGACCCGGCCCGGGATCCCGACCTTCCCAAAGGTTTCGACGTCGATGAACTAGCCGGACGGACGGTTGCCCGCCAGCAGTTGGTCGATCGCATCGGGATGGATGGGTCCGGGATGCTGTTTGGGATGGTGGGGAGGCTCACTCACCAAAAGGGGATCGAGCTCATCGATTCCGTGATCGACCCGCTGGTTGAGGAAGGCATGCGGCTGGTGGTGATGGGCTCAGGTGAGGAAGACTCCACCGTACGCGCCTGGAGCGATCGCCATCCGGGCGCAGTTGTGCACATGCCCTTCGAGCGCTCGCTGGCTCGCCTGATCTCGGCCGGTTGCGATGCCGCCTTGATGCCGTCGCGGTTCGAGCCGGGTGGGCTCGCCAACCTGTATGCGATGCGGTATGGCTGTGTTCCGGTGGTGCGCCTCACTGGAGGACTGGCCGACTCGGTGATCGACGAGGACGAGGCTCCTGGACAGGGGAACGGTTTCGGGTTTCGGGCCTTTCTCGCCGCCGAGCTGGCCAAGACCGTGCGGCGGGCGATGCGCTACCACCAGCACCTCCCGGGTCTGTGGGAGCAGATGCAACGCCGGGGGATGGCGATCGACTGGTCCTGGCAGCGAGCGGCCGTCTCCTATCGGGAGTTGTACGCGTCGGTACTGGGAACCCCCGGCTCCGGGTAGCGGCTTGGGAATCAGCATTGAACGAGAGACCCGGCCGTAGGAGGCCTGTCGGCGGTCTCCAGTCACCCAGCGTTCGAGGCGGCGAGCACTGTGGGCGACCACGCTCGATTTTCCGCAGCCGCTCACGCCGGTCAGGGCGTGGGCCGGCGTTGACCGGAGGATGAACTATTCCTGGAGGATGACCAGACGCAGCTCGGTCATCTCAGCCACCGCGTAGGCGGGACCCTCACGAGTGTTGCCCGACTCCTTGACTCCTCCGTACGGCATCTGGTCGGCGCGGTAAGTGGGAACATCGTTCACAACAATGCCGCCGAACTCAAGGCGACGAGCGGCCAGCAGTGCCTTGGACAGATTCTGGGTGAACACCCCGACCTGCAGGCCGAGGGAGCTTTCGTTCGCCATCTCGATCGCCTGCTCGAAGCTGTCGTAGCTGTTGACCACCACTACCGGCCCAAACGCCTCGCGGGCGCAGAGGTCGACGTGGGAGGGGGCGTTGTTCACTACGGTCGGCATCAGGATTCCATTCGTCACTTTCCCCCCGGTTACCAGCTCGCCTCCAGCTGCCACTGCCGCCTCGATCCAGGACCGCACTCGCTCGGTCTCGGCGCGGGAGATCAGCGGTCCCATGTCAGTCGATTCGTCGAGAGGATCCCCAACCACCAGCGACTCGACCGCCGTTTTCAATTGGCTGACGAAGCGGTCCTGAACGCTTGAGTGAACCAGGATGCGCTGGGTGGAAATGCAGCTTTGGCCGGCGTGCGAAAAGCCTGCCAACTTGGCCTTCTGGGAGACCAGCTCCAGATCGGCATCGGGTTCGATGATGAGGGGGGCGTTGGAACCGAGTTCGAGCGAGAACTTCTTCTTGGGTGATTTGGCAACCAGATCCCAACCCACTTCTGGGGAGCCGGTGAAGCTGACCAGCTTTGGAATCGGGTGCTCAACCAGGCGGGCGCCCACTTCTTTGCCGCTACCGGTGACGACCGAGATCCAGCCGGCGGGAAGGCCCGCTTCCACCAGCAGCTCAACCAGCTTGATGGCCGAGAAGGGGGTGGCCGAGGCGGGCTTGAGCACCACTGGACACCCTGCCGCGATCGCCGGTCCCAGCTTGTGGGCGACCAAGTTGAGCGGGAAGTTGAAGGGAGAGATGGCGGCCACCACACCCCGCGGAACCCGCATGGCGAAGGCCAGCTTGCCGGCACCTGTCGCCGAGCCGGCCATTGGGACCAGTTCGCCGCCGAGCTTGCGAGCTTCAACCGCCGAGAACACCAAGGTATCGACGGTCCGGGTGGCCTCGCCCCGGGCCGTCTTTAGAGGCTTGCCGGCTTCTTTGGCAATGATGAGGGCGAAGTCCTCGATACGACTTCGGAGCAGCTCGGCCGCAACCTCTAGCACCCGGGCTCTGGCATGTTGAGGAAAAGCGTCACCAGCTAGTTCGCCAGCTGCTGCCTCACAGGCCAGGTCAACCTCGGCTTGACCGCAGGCGGGAATCGTCCCGATTACTTCCTGGGAATAGGGGTTCCTGACCTCGATCGAGTTCTCCATGGTGACCATCTGGCCGGCGATGCGGACCGGTTGCTGCCTCATGGTCCCCAGCTTACGCAAGCTCCGCTGGGGCGGCGACTGGCGTGGTATGGTCGCCAGTAGCTTCCGGAGGAGGAGAACTGGGAAGGTTGGGGAGGCTGCTGGTGGCGGTCGTCGTGCTAGCCGCAACCGGATGTGGGGACAACCGGGGAACCGCTACCCAGGTCATCGTGATCTCGGGATCGTCGACGGTGGAACCGATCTCGGCTTTGGTCGGCGAGCAGTACGTTTTCCTTTTCCCCGAGGTCCAAGTCAAGGTCGACGGTCCCGGCACCGGCGATGGTTTCAAGCAGCTGTGTGCGGGAACCATCGACATCGCTGACGCCTCACGCAGGATCAAGGACGAGGAAAAGGAGACCTGCACCCAAGCCGGGGTGGAATTAGTCGAGCTCGCAATCGGGATCGATGGGCTGGCGGTGATCACGTCCCCGCGCAACCCGATCACTTGTCTTGCCTTCAGCGATCTGTATGCCCTGCTGGGACCGGAATCGCTCGGCTTCGAGCGGTGGTCAGATGCCAACCGCTTGGCGGGGGAGCTGAAAGCGCCGGGCGCGCCTTACCCGGACCAACGCTTGGCCTTGACCGGGCCGGGAGAGGAGTCGGGAACCTACGACAGCTTGGTTGAGATTGTCCTCAAACAGCTCGCCGAGGCGCGCGGCCATAAGGCAGAATCCCGTCCCGACTACGGCGCCTCACCTAACGACAACACCATCATCCAGTCGGTTGCCGGCTCCGACTACTCGCTGGGCTGGGTGGGGTATGCCTTCTATGTGAGCAACCAGGACAAAGTCAAGGCGGTTGCGGTGCAGAAGGAGGGTGGGGACTGCATCCAGCCAACCGCCGAGACGATTGCCGACGTAAGTTATCCCATCGCCCGGCAGCTCTACCTCTACGTGAATCGGACCAAGGCGACCGCCAGTCCCGCTCTGGTCTCGTTCGTCGACTTTTACCTCTCCGACACCGGCCTGGCCGCAGTTGCTGAGGCTGGCTACGTGCCGCTCCCCAGTTACCAGGAAACTAGGGCGGCTTGGGACGCGCGTTGATGGAGCTGGCAGAATCCCGAGCCGTGGACGCAACGAGGCCCTTGGTGGGTGACCCGCGCCGGCGCCGGCGGGATCGGACAGTGCAGAGACTGTTTCGGCTGGCGGCGGCGGTTTCGGTTGCGATCACGATTGCCATCGTTGCCTCGCTGGCCGGTCAAGCCCTTCGCTTCGCGGGTTCGGTCGAGCTGGGTAAGTTGTGGTCGTTGGGCTGGTTTCCCCGGCGGGGTTGGTACGACCTCCGCACCATCTTGGCCGGCACTTTGATCGTGGCGGCAGTGGCGATGGTGGTGGCGGCTCCGCTGGGGTTGGGAAGTGCGATCTTCATGGCCGAGTACGCCAGCCCCCGTTGGC
>Ga0114938_1000952_pt1 | contig 20910 bp, 8 predicted proteins | sample AshMeaBigSpring_FD_88675 | JGI IMG/M metagenome (GOLD analysis project Ga0114938, IMG submission 88675) | Groundwater microbial communities from Big Spring, Nevada to study Microbial Dark Matter (Phase II) - Ash Meadows Big Spring | ecosystem: Environmental > Aquatic > Deep subsurface >...
CGAAGAAGTGCTCCATGAGCTGTTCGAGCTCGTTCTCAAACCGCGAGAACGTCACCGGGAACCGCTCTCTCCACGGAACCAAGGACCGCATCATGGTACACCTCCTGTCGGGAACAGCCCGACCTCCGCAGCCCGCCTGGCGGGCACCCCAGACGAAACCCTTGATTTTTCCCCCAGAATTTATACGCTGCGGCTGGGCCAGCGGTTCTTCCGGTGATGGGGAGGCGGAGAACCGCTCATCCGGTGGGTCGCGTCACCGGCGGGGCACCCTGTCCGCACCGGCGCGTGCGATTGATCCGGTTTGAGGAACGACGCGCTGGGCTTTGGATCTCTCTCTATTCTCGTGCTCGGGTAGGCCATCCTGCGGTACGTGGTGTTTGCACCGCAGAACCTGAAGCATCTGCCGGTGTTCGTCGTGAACAAGGGCATCTCGCTGTCGGCGACGCCCTGTTTCGCAGCGGCATACCTCGCAATGGACCAGACCCCGCCCTGTGGCGCACACCCCGGGACGCCAGGGGGTCAGGTCCATGTTTTCGGCCAGCGCGTGCTGGGATGGTGGAGCTTGTTGGCCGAAAAATGGACCAGACCCCGACCTGTGGCGCACACCCCGGGACGCCAGGGGGTCAGGTCCATGTTTTCGGCCGGCGCGTGCTGGGATGGTGGAGCTTGTTGGCCGAAAAATGGACCAGACCCCGACCTGTGGTGCACACCCCGTGGGACGCCAGGGGGTCAGGTCCGTGTTTTCGGCCGGCGCGTGCTGGGATACCGGGACGTGAAGCGGTGCCCGATGCGGTCGGCGTCTCAAGCGGTCCGGCGGAGTGGCCGCCGGGGCCAGGGCGACCAGACCGCGGACAGCACGCTCACGGCCACGATCAGCCAGCCGAACAGGCTCGGCTCGAGCCATAACCACCAGGCCAGTCCCACTCCGACGCCGACCAGTTGCGGGCAGGCGTCGAGCCAGGGTACGTTCCAGGTGACCCGGACTGCGTAGAAGCCGAGGATCCCGGCCAGTCCCAGCAGGATCGAGGCCGCGACCTGTGTACCCCGCGCGTCATGCTCGGGACGCGCGTAGCGGAGCAGGACCGAGTCGGCTGGGTCCACTCCCACCAGCTGGATGGCCGGTGCGCGACGCGCCGCCAGGTGCTGCCACAAGTCGGCCACCTCGCGGGACACCTCGCGGCTGCGGGCCAGCGCGTCGCGCAGCGAGCTCGTGCCGAGCCGCTCGGCCAACGCGGTTTGCTGCTCGTAGATGGTTCGCAGTTCCAGGGGATCCCGCGGATCCGCCTCGCCGTCGGCGGGTGGGACCTCCGCGATGGTCCGGCCGCTATCGCGGATGCGCCGGGCCCAGGGGGCATACCAGCGTGCGACTTCCTGGGCGGTGTTTTCGGCCATGAAGTCAACCGCCGAGGCGACGAGCCCCGCCGCACTCTGCAGGCGGTACGACTCCAGCTGGCGCGTACCGGCCGGCTGGCCGCCCGCCAGCGGGATGGCCGGGCCGGCCCGCGGTGGGCCCACGACCGACCAGAGGGTCTTGCGGACGTGGAGCTTCTCGCCCGTGGGACCGAGGAGCGTCGGACTGGCCAGTCGAATTTCGGACCTTGACCCGTCCGGGGCCTCGGCCGTGCCGAGCCAGACGACTTCGATCCGTTGCGGCAATTGATCCGGTCCCAGGGCCATTTGCCACTCGCGCGGCACCCGCCTGCGCACCATGCAGGGCGTACCATCCAGGAGCACCTGCACCAACTGGCTTCGCTCCGGCAATTGCAGCCGGCAGCGTTGCAGACCGGCGGGTTCCAGGTCGAACGCGGCCGCTGCGTGGTAGCTGCCGCTGGCATCCCATGCGATCCGGCAGTCGGCGAGCCGCACTTCGGGCACGCCGGAGACCGGCTGTACCGATTTCAATCCCGCCTCGAACCGGGGCGAGAACACCTGGTAGGCGGCGAAGGTTTCGGGCGACACATCCGCACCCTCTCGACCCTCGGGAAACGGGACCGCACGCAGCCCCCTGGTCTCCCAGGTGATCTGCTGGTCCTCGATCCGCGTCGGCACGAGGACCAGGCGCTGGGCGAGGGCCATGTCCAGCGGCACGATGTCGGGCGCGGTCACGCGGTTGCTGACACTCACATCCAGGCGGGCTTGCATCCGGAGGCGATAGTCCCCTTGGACCGGCTGCTTGGGCCAGACATGCAGGCGCCGCATTCCCTGGTACGGCAAGACGCGAAACTCGTGCACCTCCGCGGGCTCCAGGACCAGGCCCTCTCCCCAGTTGTCTGGCACGTCGAATCGCAGGCAGTCGGCCAGCCCCCCTTCCACGCGCAAGCGGCAGTCCAGTTCGGCCTTCCAGCCGTCCTTGTCCCGCCGCACGCTGGTGATCTGATCCCCGACAATCAGCGGCTTGTTCGCGCGCACCACAACGGCGGCCGCGGGGGCGTCTTCGAGCTGTTCCCACTGGGCCAGCTCGCGCACAAAACCGGACTCGCCGGCGGGGGCGGGGACGAGGGCGCCGGCGATCAGCGATTGCGCCCCGGCCCCGGAGTTCTTCGCCGCGGCCCAGGCCACGGACGTCGAGGGCCTACGCAGCAACCGGTAACGGTAAGCAACCGATTCGCAGTCGGCCAGGGTGACGGCGTCCAGCGGCACCTGGCCGCTGGACGGCACCCGCAGCCAGCCGCGCCAAGTCAGGCGAAACTGCCCCTCCTGTGCCGACTCGGGAAAGACGGTCACTTCACCCGCCGCGTTCTGAAACCAGCGTAACGGTTGTGCGATCCCCTGCCGCGTCAGGCCCACCTCCTGCACACGCAATCCGGGAGGCAGCGACAGCCGCTGCTGGAACAGCCGGCCGCGGACGGTCTGGATATCGGCCTCGACCACCATCTCCAGTCGCTGACGCTCGGCGCACATCGACGCGGTGACGGTCGCCGACGATCTGGGACGCGCGATCCGCGTGGCAATGCGGGCGGCGTCTGCGGCCGACAGTTCCAGCGCCATCTGCGGAGCTGCTTCCGCCGCGCCCCACCGCCTGGCAAACTCAGCGGTGGAAACCGCCTCCGCCTCGACGCCCAGGGTGGGTTCGTACTCCAGCGCCGGGTCGATCGAGACGGCCAACCAGCGCCGCGTCACCTGGGCGTCGGGCAACTGCAGTTGCGGCAGACGCACCGTGCCGATGCCTGGCGCACCGCTCACCAGAAAGGACAGGTCAATCGTCCCGCGCTCCGTGAGGGGGCTGAGCGGCAGGATGACAAACTGCCGCGCATCTCCCGGCACCGGCTGCACCGTCGCACGGGCTCCGTTGTCGGCAGGAGTGATCGGCTCCAACCCGGCGTCCGCCTCCAGCCGCACACGCGACACGCTGCCGCCGGGCACGGTGCAATGCAAACGGGCGTCGAGCAGGACAGAGCCCGGGCGAATCCTGACCCACAGCAACTGCTCGACTTCCAGCCGTACCTCCTGCTCCGCCGCGTTCTCCGCCGTGGGCCAGCGCACCGACAGCCGATCGATCGGACCCAGCTGGGCGGTCAGCCTTCCCCGCGCCGCATCCTGCTCTGTCGCGCCCAGCGGCGACTGGAGCTGGATCATTGGCGCTGCCGCCGGCAGCACCACGTCCAGCCGCGAACGCAGGAGCGACGGTATTCGCAGATCAAACCCGCGCTGCCCGTCCGCCTGGCGGATCGTCGGCACGAGTGCCAGCTCCAGCCGGTAGCGGCCGGGATGGGCCACCTGGATCGTCAACGCCGATCCGTCGGGCAGCCAGTCGACGGGCACGGGACGCCCGTCCAGCCGCGTATCCTCGTCCAGCAGGTTGACTCCGCTACGGCTGAGCGGAACCTGGACGGCCGCGTCCTTCTGAAAGACGTGCAGGTCATAGGTCGCCACCAGCCGCGTGGCGACCAGCTGGGCTTGCGCCGCCTCCCACACGAGGTTTGTCCGGTAGGTCGCCGAGGCCAGCAGCCAGGCCTGCCCGCCGTTGCTGCCCGCGTTGGCGCGGCGGTGCAGGGCCTCGTAAAAGGGGCGGGGAACGAACAGATACTCGCCCTCGGGCGCGCCCTGCGCGTCGACGGGGATGACCACCGTTGGAAGCGAATGTGTGGATGCCGCGTTCGCCGCCGCCGGAGGCGACTCGGCGGCCGAATCGACCCAGGCGGTCACCAGGGCGATCACCAGGGCGATCGATCCGGCCACGGACGCGGTCCTCAGGGAGGGCCAGGCCGACCGCGCCGACCAGGCCGGAACCCGCAGCATGTCACGCAGCCCGGCGAGTCGGATCAGTCCACCCGACAACAGCCCCAACCACGCGCCGGTGGCGATCGGCAGCAGGTACGGCGGTACCCAGATCGCCGCTGCCGCGAAGATGCCCAACAACCCCAGCCAGGCGGGTGCCCTCCGCAGGGGCAGCAGCAGGCTGGCGGACAACGCGCCCAGCAGCATCCCCCACCCCAGCATCCCCACGATCGCCGGCCGATAGACGCGCAGCCGCACCGAGCCCGTCCCCGGCAACTCCAGCCGGTACGCACGCCAGCCCATCCGGGCCAGGTCGGTCTCGCTTGTCCCGCCGAGCGCCGCACGAGGCGTGGGCGTTTGCCGATCGCTCAGCCAGTCGGCCACGGTCAGCACCCGCGCGGTGCCCCGCGGCTCCGTCGCGCGAGCGTCCGCGCGTATCGATCCCGGCGTGATCCTGGCGGCCGTCCAGCCAAGTGCCGGATCACCACCGCCTTGGACCAGGTCCGCGCAGCGGGCCCGTTCGGCGTGGCTTGTCAAGACCAGGGCCGTCGGCGTCGCGAGAACGGTAACTCCACTCTGCTCCAGCACTCCTCGGCCGCGCTGGTATCGTGTCGCACCCTCGCCCGACGGCAGGGGCGACGCGGGACCGATCCCCTGCTCCTCCAGGGCGTCGGCGTCCACGAGCAGACTCGGTGCCACACGACCCGCCGCCGTGCCGGCGGTCCCGGGATACGAACCCAGGACCTCGCCCCAGGTCGCTGGGTCCGACCCGGCTCGGGCCGCGTCATCGTCGCCGAACCACTCAATCCACTCGCGACCGGCCTGCAGCTGGGCGTCCGCCTGCTGGCCGGCGCCGAACAGCTCCCGCCAATCCTCGGCCGCCAGCAAGCGGAACGGATGCCCGCGCACGCCACCCATTTTCGACCGGGCCAGCGGACCCAACAGGCGCTCGGACAGCGTCGGCGGGTCACGCGTCAGCAACAGGTCCAGCTGCTGGTGGTCGACGGCCGCAACCGTCGGCGGCAGCCACGCCGTCCAGCGGCGGCTGGCCACCGGCACATCCAACTCCACCTGCGGCGGGGCCAACCAGCGTCCATCGCGCAGAGCCAACCGGGGCCCTTCGAATTCCACGCTCAACGCCGGCAGCCTGACATCCTCGGCCAGGGCGATCGTCCGCCACCCCGACTCGTCGGCCGGCGCGAGCGGCTGCTCGACCTGATCCAGGACCAGCCGCCGCGGGATCATTCCCTCCTCCAGTCGCCAGCGGACTCTTTGCGCCCGCGAATTCTGCAGAAAGAAGACGGCCCGGTGCCGGTTCGCGCCCGCCTCGGCATACGCGGAATCGAGCACGCAGAGCCATGCCCAGGCGCCCGGCTGCCGATCTTCCGGGGGAGCCGTGCTGATCGTCACCGGGAAGTCGGTGCCGGCCACGAAGTCGCGCGACGGCGTGTAGCGGTACATGCCGATCAAGGATGACGCGCGACCGGGAGCGGAGGATTCCGCCGGCAGGCTCTTCAGCGCGCGGGTGTCGACGTGCACCACGGCCCCGTCGATCGCATGGACCGCCAGGGTCGCACGCTGGCTGCTGGCGTCCGGCAGCGAAGCCAAGGCGGGAGCGGCCGAGTCGGTCCAGTTCGAGCTGCGCTCGCCCACCAATTCCAGCGGATCGGACGCCGGCTTCGGCAACTGCACCACCCAGGTCTCGCCGGGACGATCGGCGGGCCAGTCGGGTTGTTCGCCGGGGCCCAGCCGCCGCGACGGCAACGGGCGCGGCCAGTCCCCCGCCAAGAACCAGCGCACGGGAACGTCGCGCGCCTGGCCAAGGAAGACCTGCACGGCGCTCAACGGGTTGGCGTCCGGCATGCACCGCAAACGGTACCGCTCCGTAATCTGGCGCGGACCGACCAGCAGATCCACCTGCACGTCGGCCGTGAAGCGCGGGCTGCCGCGCCCCAACAGGAATCTCAACGAGTTCCCGTCCTCGCCGGCACGAAAGAGCAGGTCGCCGTTGCCGACATTCACGCGCTGGGCCTCCTGCTCCGTCAAATCCGACGTGCGCAACCAGGTCACGCCGGCATCGCCTATCGCGCGCAGCACCAGGGGGGCATCCGTCGCGACGGAGAAGAACGACGACTCCGCGACCGCCCCGCGGAGCGACAACATCTGCAAGTCGGCTGCGGCCGCGGCCTCCCCCACCGCGATCCCGCGTCGGCGACCATGGATGATCAGGCGCAGCGATTCCGCGGGAACCAGGGGCTGGCGGAGCAACAGCTCCAGCCGCTGTCGTCCGCGTCCGCGGGCGACGACGTCCCAGTCCTCCAGGGCGTCGTCGGGCACCGACTTGACGGCATCGATGATCCAGGCGGCGTCCACGTTGGCGGAGATCGCGAAGTGCTCGCCCTGGCGCGACTGGACGTCCACGATCTGCTGGCCCAGTACCGCCGAGGGTGTCAGGCGCAACGTCGTCCCACCGGCCACGCTCAGGCGGGGGCGGGGAAAGCCGACCGACACCTCGATCGCGGCCGCGGAGTGCTCCAGCTCGATGGTGCGCACCTCGCCCGCCCGCGGAGACTCCAGGGCCTGCAGGTCGCGTTGATGACATCCGTCGAGACCGAGACCCAACAGGGCCAACGGCTCCGCGACCGCCAGCCGCACCTGGCCGCCCTGCCAGACCGAGCCGGGCACGATCAGGCCCGGCAGGCGGCCGGTCGACGTCTCACGCAGCGGCGCAAAGGCGGAGAGTACGATCCGGCTGCGTCCCTCCAGCGGTGCCGCGGGCCGGATCGTGACCCGTGTCGGCTCGCCAGCCGCCGGGCTGGCCGCCGTCCAGGGCAACGGCTGGTCACCCTGGCGCACCGCCGTCAGCTCGAGCGGCCGCTCGAGTCGGACCTCCAGCCGAGCCAGCGGGCCCTGCGCGACGTCCAGCCGCAACTCGGCCGCCACGTCGACCCCCTCCGGGGAAAACTCGTAGCTCGTCGTCTGTCCCACCAAGACCTGGCGTTCGGCACCCGCAGCGGCATCGTCGGGGATCAGCCGCAGTTCGAAGTCGGTCCGGCCGCCCGGAATGATCTGCCAGTGCCGCCACGACGCACCCGCCCCGACCGCCACGCGTCCCTCGTCCTCCACCGCAGACGGATCGAGCTCGTCGTCCAACACCTCCAGGTCCGGCGCCACCAGAGCACCGTCCACGTCGGGCGTCAAGGACGGGGGCAAGGCCAATCGCAACTCGTTGATCGGACACGGCGGCACCTGGACACGGAAGCTGATCGTTCCGCGGGGATGGGGTCTGTCCCCCTGCAGCGACCAGTTAAGGCCCAGCATCCCCGACCGCTCGACCATCACCACGTGCCGGCCGTCGCGCGTGCCGCCCAAGGTGGCCGGGGCCGGCTGCTCGCCGAGCCAGGTCGGGCGTCGCAGGGCCAGGCGACAACCGTCCAGCGCCAGCGAGTGGGCCTGGTCGCCGCGATGCTCAATGTCCAACACCGCGGTCCCCTCGAGCACCGGCCCCTCGCCGAGCCGTGCCCGGTAGCTGGCCTGGCGCACGTGGACCGCCGGGGGCGTCGCGGAGGCCTGGCCCAGCCGGATCAGGCGATCGAAATCGGCCTGCTTCAACGGCAGGAATCCGCTGGCCAGGTTCTCCAGTTCGTCAGCCGGCGCGTAGACGCGGCGGTAGCGCAGGTTGTCGGCCGCCGCCCCCGCCGGCTCCTGCCACGCACGCAGCGGCACCGCGTTGCCGCACGCGAGGCTGACCGCCAATGCCAGGCGGAGCGACCAGATGCTGCGGACCTTCATCGTCTGGCTTCCGGGGCACTGACGCGGACCGGACCGACCGCGGCGGTGGCCGTGGTGGTGTGCGACGATTCCGCCGCCCGACGATTCCGGAGCACGCTGCTCCGCGCATCGGGCAGCACGATCGACGACCCGCGCACCAGCGACGGCTGGGGACCGCGCGCGGCGAACAGCCGATGAAGCAGCATGGCGAGCACCACCAGGCCGACGCCCAGCATCGCCGCCTGGACCGCCGCGAGGGCCAGATTCGGATAGAGAAAACCGCCGGCCCCCAGCACACCCGCCAAGACCAGCAGCGCGGCCGGATGACGCACCTGCGGGAAGTAAAGTACGATCAGGCCCATCACCAGAAAACAGCCAGACGCGCACAGCACCATCGTCCGCCGGCTGGCCGTCCGCACCCCAGCGGTGATCTCCCAGACCGGCTGGCTCCGACCAAACGTGCTGAAGACGTACTGGTTCACTCCCTCGGCGGGCGGCTGTTGTTGCGATCCGCCCACCCAGGTCTCCATCTCCGCCTGGGTCTGCGCCGGGCGACGCTCCCACGTCGCCCCGCGCCGGCGCCACTGGTTCTCGTCCGTCATGCCGCGTGGGGCGGTCACCAGGTGCTCGTCCTGCGGAACCACCAGGTGCCACACCACGCGACGGATCCACGTATCGCCCACCACAACCGGCAATTGCAACGGTGCCCCGTCCAGGGCCGGCCGACGATCGAAGCCGTAGGACAACTCAATCACGTGCCGTTGACCCGGTTCCCCCGGCGGCAGCGGCAAGGCCACGGTCTGCTGCGGCGTCTCCGACCATTCGGTCAGCTGCCCGTTACGCAACACGAACAGCGTCTCCGGGAGAATTCCGGCGGGAAAGGCCAGCTCGAGCCGATCCTGGTTGGTCGTGAGGTCAAACACGGCGCGATCCTGGCGGGCCCTGGTCGTCAGCCAGGTCTGAATCCACGCCCGGTCGATCATGAACGTCTGTTCCGGCTCCTGTACGCGGCGAACGGTCAATTCCAGGGCGTCGGCTGGACCGCTGGCCACCAGGGCCAGGGTGTCTTGCAGCCCGCCGCCCTGGTCCACACGATCACGCACCCATGGCCCGCCCTCGGCCGGCTCCAACTCCAACTCGGCCGGCGAGGTCACGTAGGCCACGCAGCGCGTGATCTCGCCCAAACCCGGCTCGACCAGCGGCAAGGGACCGAGACGCGCGGCCGCCTCCGCCCCGGCTTCCAGCGGCAGGCCGTACTCGACCGTCAGTTCAAATAACCCGATCCGCGGGGTTGCCAGGTTCACCGGCACCACGAGCGGCTGGCCCGCATCCGCACCGGCCTCCCGAAAATCGGTCGGCTTGAGCGAGATCAGCGGCTGACCGTCCAATCGCACATCGACCGTTTCGGCGCCCACGAGCGCGGCGGGGATGCGCAGGGGAATCTGATAGACCGGCTCGTACTCGACCTCGTACGAAAGCACCTGCCGCACCGAACACCCCGTCCGCTCCCAGCGGACATGGTGGGCGACGTCCACCTGAATCGATCGGGGGAGCGTCTTCAGGACGCTGGCAAAGGCCAGCGGTCCATCCTCGCCGCTGTCGCGATAACAGAGGGGCGCTTGCCGCGAGGGCGGCAGCTGCAAGTCGGAGGGGAGCGGCGCCGGAGCCAGCGCTGGCATCAGGTCGACCAGCGGCGTGACCTGCACATTGTCCGCCGGCACCACCACGATCGTGGCGGGCGCCTGGATCGCGGCGCGAGGACGCGGCAGGTCCAGGCTCAGCTCCGTCGCCGCCTCCCCCGGCGCGATCCTCCGTGACGCCACCAGCCGCACCGCGAAATCGCCGGCCAGGGGACGGGCCAGCGGAATCACCAGCGGCTCCGGCGCATCCGGCCCGATCGCCTCCATCTGCACGATCTCTTCCGGTCCCAGATCCTCGAGTTGCCAGCCGGCCAGGTCGACCTCCAGCGTCGAGGCCCGGGCACCCCGCACCTTGTATCTCAGATCGGCCTCCAGCAGCACCTGGTCCTTCTCCAGCCGCAACACGTACAGCGGTTCCAGGCGGACCCGCGTGGTCTTCGGCAGGATGCGCACCTCGAGCGAAGCCGGCTGGCTCAGATATTCGAATGCCGCCACCAGCTTTCCTTGCCGGGGCGGATCCGCGGGAGCACTCAGTCGGCGCAGTGCCGGTCCCTCGGTCCAGGTCACGAGCCAGTCGCCCGTTGTCGCCAGCTTGATCTCGCCCGATTGCCGCAACGCCCCCACGACCTCGATCGTCCCGACCTCGATCGGCGCCGCTAGCTCGCCAGCCCGCCGCACCGTCTCGCTAATCACGGTCACGTCGACAGGACCCGACGCGGGCCTGCGCAGCCGGACGTCCACCAGCCGACCTTTCAGGCCCCGGGCATCGTCGCCCGGAGGATCGAAGTAGGCCAGGACGTAATCGGGATGGTCACGCGGCACCAGGTTCGCGCCCGGCGGCAGCCGCAACTGGAAACGAGAAACGGGATCGCCCCACCCGCTGATCCGCAACTGGGACTCCGTGGAAATCACCTGGGGCCCTTCCACGCGGACCTGGATGTCGCCCTGGACCTGCAGAACGGGCGGGCCCCCGTTGCGCCCCGCGCGGCCCGACTGCCACGCCACGTAAGCGTCTCCCTGGATTCCCAGCACCGTGACCTCGGAGCGTCCTCCCTCCACCCGCTGGGAGGAAAGCACGCTGGCCCCCTCGCTCACCGTCACATGGGCGTCCGTGAGGGGAATCGTCAATTTCATCTCAGACGTTGTCGCCGGAGGCGCCTTCAGCTCGAGCCGTGTCTCGGAACCCAGGCTCCGCAGCGGCATCACCATCCGCATCGCCAGCGTGTACGATTTCCCCGCCGCCCCGCGAACATAGGCCACGTAGCCCTCACCCTCCGCCTCGTACTGAAAGAAAAATTCTCCGCCGCCGTCCAGCGTGGGCATGTCGCGCAGCGCGCCGCCTGCGAGCCAGAGCGGCACCTTGACCCAATCGTCGGCGTGGGACAACACGCTGGCCCGCACCTCCAACCCGGCCTGATCGCCCGCCACGTCGGCGGCGATCGCCAGCCGCGTCAGGCTATAACGCGGAAGCGCGTCGGGGCGCGCCAGGCCCTGATCCAGCCGGTAGAGTCGCTCGAAGTCGTCGAACGTCAAGTCGCCCAGCACCGGCACCAGCTTGCCGCTCGCGTCGCGCACATAGAAAGTTCGTGGCCGAACCTCCTGGAAGGGCACCGCCCCGGTGTCCCCTGGCGGATCAGGCACCTCACCCTCCGAGGCGGGCGACGGCGCTGGACTCGGATCGGGGGCCTGAGCCAGGCCGGGCCGGGCCACGCCCCAGCTCGCCAGCAGCAGGATGCCAACCAGCGCATGGTATGCCGCGTTGGTACTTACAAGTCCCGTCACCGTTGAAACTCACCAGAGGCGGCAACCGACACACGCTACGCGTAGAACCACCACGACCGTCCTGATCCCCGCAAGAAATGGGGCCTGAAAAGTGGACGCCGTTCCTCCAGTCTAATCATCCGAGCCGACCAGAAAAAGCAGAACGATCCGTCCCCCACCCATCCGCCTCCGCCAGGGCGGCGAGCAGCTGGCGATGCAGCTCCGCCGTGGCCGACGCAGCCAGCACCGGACGGTCCAGATCGAACGGCCCGCCCCGGTCGTCGGTCAACATCCCGCCCGCCTCGTGAACGATCAGGCCGGCGGCCGCCACATCCCAGATACGGACATTGGTGGCCCAGTACGCGTCCAGCCGCCCCGAGGCGATGTAACACAGATTCAATGCCGCGGATCCCAGCCTCCGCATCGACTGGCAGCGATAAAGCACCTCCAGAAACCGGGCAACCTCCGCCGAACCGCGGCGAACCCGCGGGGGAAAGCTGGCCGCAATCAAGGCCGCCCCCAAATCGGCGACGCGGCTGGGAGCCAACCGCCGGCCGTTCAGCCACGCCCCCCCGTCGAGACAGGCGGAAAAACACTCCTCACGGACCGGGTCCAGGACGGTCCCCACAAGCACCTCACCCCCCCGCCGAAGGGCCACCGAGACGCAGAAGTGATCCAGGCCGTGGACATAGTTCGTGGTCCCATCGAGCGGATCAACGATCCAGCAGTACTCGGCCGGCGGCCCCGAGACGCCCGTCTCCCGCGGCGTACCCTCCTCGCCAATGAACGCGTGATCTGGAAAGGCCTTGCCCAGCACCTCCCGGATCGCCTCCTGAGACGCCAGGTCCGCCTCCGTTACCAGGTCGCCAGGACCCTTCTCCCGCACCCGGGCCGTCCCCCGCAGCTCCAGCAAACGCCTGCCGCCGGCTCGAGCCGCTCGTTCGCAAACCTTGGTGAATTCCCGCATTACGACATCGCCAACGTAGAGTTCGTTCCGTCTCAAACGTTCGGATCCCGCAAATCAGCCGCGGGGCGCTAGCCCCCGGTTTTTCCAGGAGGAACCGCGGGCTAGTGTTCCGTCCATTTCGAACGTTCGGGTTCGGCAAATCAGCCGCCGGGCGCTAGCCCCCGGTTTTTCCCGGATGAACCGCGGGCTAGCGCCCGGCGGCTGATCCGAAAATTCACCCTGGACAAGGCACCAGCGCCCGGCGGCTGATCCGAAAATCTTTTTTTGGACAAGGCAGGCAGGAGGTCGCCGCACCCAGGTGACCAGCATGCCCGAGTGCCCCGCATTATACCAGCCGGCCGCCGTGCCCACCCTCGGCCCCTGATCGCGGCAAGACTACCCGATCCCGTTGTGGCCGCTCCGTCCAGTGCCATAATCCCCCTGCAGACCAGGCAGAACTCCACGCACCGCGCTCGAGCGGACCCCCCGGCAAAAAAATTCTCCCAGCCGCCTATGGACAGCCCGTGCGATCGTGGTATCATCCACATCGAGGGGTTAAGTGGGGAAGAGTTTTCGGAGTATCCTTCTGTCCGCATCATTTGCGTCATTTTTTTATTGAGCGGGATTCGCTTCCCTCGCTTGGCCTCTTCTCTGTTCCGGCCCCGCCGTCTTACCTTGTGTGAGCGGCGGGGTTTTTTTGTTTTTGTCTGGCACGGCCGGTCGCGCCGTGATCGCGCAACGTCTGTCCTCGGGCGGACGACCCGAGACCGGGCGCACTGTCGCAACGGCGCACGGACTCGATCCGCTGTGGACTTCGATCTACGCCGTGGGAAACTATATTGGGTCTCGTGACTGGGAGGGCGAGGCTCCCGCCGAGCCGAGAACCCGCCGCACACGCCGGCTCGGCAGAAGCCTCGCCCTCCCCAGATTGTGCCACTCTTGTTCGCTCGACCCGTAGCTCCCAGGATCACGCAAGGCTATTTTGGCCACCGGAGCCCTCGATGAACCAGCGAGTCGGGCGCTTCGACCGACGCGCCACTCCAGACCGCCGGCACCACATCGACCTTGCTGCGGCATGACAGCAACGCAGAGGCCCAGGTCGGGGTCCGATCGTCCGTTCGATCCACGGTTACCGTTCACGGGCCGGGGTTCTGGCTCATGTTTCGGCGGAAAGACCGCTCGGCGTCGTGGGACGCTGCCGCCGAAAAGTGTGCCTGACCCCTTGGGGTGCTGCCCACCCCGTGAACGGTTTCGATCCACGATACCAACAGGTGCTGGGCCAGATGCGTGAACCCGATGCCCTTCCATCATGCCCGCTGAAGAGATGACCGGCGGACCCGCTTCGCCAGGGCAACATTTCCGCGCCTACCTCTCCATGAGATCGTGCCATGGAAATCACACCTTGGACGCTGCAAGGCCCGCGGGCGCGGCTGGACGGCCAGCACCTGTCGCTGACGATCCATCTGCTGCGCCCCTGTGACGGATTCGGTGACATCCGCTACCTGGGATGCTCGCTGAAGGATGTCAGTCCGCTGCGGATCTTCCTGCCGCCGTTGTCGGAAACCGCCGACCAGGAGCAGCTGGCCGAGGCCTACGTGCGCGGCGACGACCTGGTCGCGGCATACATCGAGACCGCGCTGCGTCCCGTGCGACCCCAGGCCTACTGGCGTGCGATCCTGCCATCCGGCCCGGCGGCCGGGGTGCAACTGATCCTGTCGATGCAGACCAGCCTGCTGGATAGCGACCCTGGCACGCTGACCGAAACCGCGCTTCCGGTCGACGAGGTCTGGCATTGCACCAACGCGGAACGCGGCGAGTTTCGCCACGTACGAGTCGAGCCGCATCGGCCGTGCCCGCTTCGCCCCGACATGGGAACCAGCCTGTGCCTGTTCCGCCTGCCCGGCGACCAGTTCAGCTATGCCGAGATGCTGCACCCCAGCGATTACGTGGGCGCCTGTTTGGAGCGGCAGCCGACCGACCAGCCGCGTCTCAGCCTGCGTTACGAGTTGTTCAGCGAGCACCTGGAAAAAGGGGTCATCCGGCGTGTTCGTGCCCAAAGTGTCTTCCTGCCGCGGCGGGACGATCAGGACCTGGCCCTGGAACTTCTCAGGCAACTCTCCACAGCCCCCCCGCCACTGACGGCCTGAACTTCCCCAGAAACCGGCCTGTACGGATTTTTGTGTCAATGGCTCTGCCGAAGGGGACAGTCCCATTTTTCTGGCATCCATGCCACAAAAATCGGGACAGTCCCCCAAGAACCGGCAGCGGGCACCGGCCCCAGCTCGGCGGGGGACGCCACGGGGTCAGGTCCATGTTTTCGGCCGGCGCGTGCCCGGATAGGGGAGTTATGCGCTGCACGACAATTACCTACCCGTCTTGTGGATCAGCCGCGACACGCTAGCCCGCGGTCTTTCGCGGATGAACCGCGGGCTAGCGCCCGGCGGCTGATGAGTGATTTCGGTAACTCATTGTTGAACAGCGCCTTACGCCTCGCGCGGCCAGGAGCAAGACGTTTTTTGGGGGCGGGCGAGGCTCCTGCCGAGCCGATGCGTTGACCGCGGCTTCGGCTCGGCAGGAGCCTCGCCCTCCCAGAATTGCGCAGCCTTTTTGAGGCGCGCGGAGGGTGCCGTCGCGGGGCATTCGGCACACCGGGTGTGCCGGCTGCGATGCCTCGCGCGGTCGGGAGCGAAACGCCTGGCCGCAGCGGCGACCACGCGATCGCCCATGCCGACGGTGTTGGGGCGGCACGGGCAGACGGATCCTTCCTGCCCGCACGGGGTTATAGTCGGCCGAAAAATGGACCAGACCCCGCCCGGTTTACACATGGGGCGTCTATGGGTGGGGCCGTCAATCGGTGGGTCGCACAATATCGCCTTGTGTCTCTTATGTCCTCTGCGGGGTGTGGCAGGCACGGGGGTGCCTGGCCCATCGCAACCGACCTACTGTCCGCTCACGCGGGAAAATTCCACATCCAGCCAGGGCAATTCTGCTTGCGGGGGGGGCTGGGCAAGGATAAACTTGTGGGACATTTCGAGCGGCGGGGATGGCAGTACCGCGTGAAACGGTTGCCCGCTACGCCCGCGGACGGCACCCGGCCTCACGGGGGCGATGTGCCGGGGTGGCAAGATGCGTGGGTACGGAGGGGATGCTGATGACACGAGTTGTGCAGCGGTGGATGATGGCCTTGTTGGCGGTTCTGCTCCTGGCCTCGCCGGCCGAATCGCGAGAGCCGACCGAGTTCGAACAGTTCATGCTGGAATTGATCAACCGAGCCCGAGCCAATCCGAACGGCGAGGTGACGCGGCTGTCGGCGCTGCCCTGGGGCGATGACGGGACCGCCACGCCTGACCTGAATGAAGGTTTGGTGGCGGGCACCATTTCCAGCGCAGCCAAGCAGCCGCTGGCCTTCAACCTGCTGCTGATCGACGCCGCCAGCGACTATGCCGATACTCTTCTGGCGAACGATGCCTTCGACCATGAATTCGCCGGTACCACGCCGTCCAGCCGAATGACCGTTGCCGGTTATTCGTTCGATCCGCCACCAGCCGGCTCCGGCGAGAATCTCGCCGTCACGGCCAGCTCCGGACCCCATCCCATCAATGCCGAACGGATCGAGGACCACCACGCGAGTCTGTTCGTCGACCGGAACGTGCCCGGCCGCGGGCACCGCGTGAACTTGATGTCGCCCGACTTCCAGGAGGTGGGGCTCGGTGTCCGTTCTGCAGGCGACTATGGGCTGTTTCCGGGTGCGCCCAACGCCGTGCTGACGGTGCAGAACTTCGCCTTTACGAACGGCAATCCGTTTCTGACCGGCGTGGCGTATCTGGACGTCGACCAGGACGGGTTCTACACGCCCGACATCGGCGAACCGGTGGGCGGCTTGACGGTCCAGGCGTTTGAACCTGGCACAAGCAATTCCGTGGGCAGCACCACGACGTTCGCCAGCGGGGGGTACAGCCTGCGACTCGCCCCGGGCACTTACGACGTCGTCTTTTCCGGGCCGGGATTCCAGCGGCTGGTGGCGGGATTCGATTTCACCGGCGGCCAGAACGTGAAGCTCGACGCGCTGGTGCCCGAGCCGTCGGGCCTCGTGCTGTTGGCCCTGGGACTCGTGGCACTCCTACCCCTGGTGCGTCGTCGGAGGTAGCACGCACGGCGGCTGGTTTGGGGTGCAGCGCCGCCCGATCGACGGGCGGCCCTCTTTTTCGCCGGCCCCCGCGCCGGCGTGATGGCGGCCTGGCGGGAGGACACCGGCCTCAAGGCGCCACGCGCGCCCTGGTGTGCTGATCCGTGTCCGCGCCGCCAACCAGGCTCAGAATCGCCAGTGCAGGCCCAGGTTGACGCCCTGCAGCCAGTAGTCGGAATCGCGGACCACCAGTTCCGGTGCCAGCGGCCCCACCGGCTGGCCCGTCTGCTGCGTGAGGTTGACGTTCAGATCGATCTGGTCGCCCACCTGGGCCACGTGGTTCCAGTAGATCAGCGAGTAGCCGACCGAAAGGTCCAGGCACTCGGACAGGGCCCAGGAGAGCGTGACGCCAAGTTCCGGAACCACCGTGAATACGTCGCGTTCGAAGGTCCCGATATTGGATGTCTGCGTCAGCAGCCCTCCCTCCGTCGAGACGGGATTCACGTCCGGGATCACGGTGATCGTGCGGCCCGACGTCTCCACGACCTGGCGCATATTGCCGAAGGCAATCCGCGTCATGATCTCCAGCATGAACGGACCGTCCTGCGACTGGCGGATGATCCCGATCTCACCGCCATGGAACGTGTTCCGGACGTCGAACACGTCCAGCGTGTCGATGATCGATCCCTGGGGCACGCGTCCGCCGTCGGAGATGAACTCCAGCTCGTTGGCGACCCGCAAGTCATTGTCGATGCGCGTGAAGAGATAGCCGGCCAGCCACTCCGTGCGGGAATTGCACGTCTCGCGAAAGACCCGCCGGAAGAAGACATCGGTCGCCAGAAAATCGGACGTCACCTGGGCGTCTACCGACCCGCGCAGTTCCTCGGGATAGCTGATCAGCAGCGCATCGTCCTCGTCCGTCACGACATTGAAGAACGGCCGGGCCAGGATGGCGAAATCATTCTCGTCCGCGGCGAATCCGACGCTGCCCTCCTCCAGGGAAAAGAAACGCGCTCCAATCCCGCTGGTCTCCGCCGCGTCGATCCAGACGCCGACAGTCAGCCGCCCGCCGGACCGCGAATTGTCGTCCACCCGCTCGCCCCCAAAGAGGGTCTCGGTCAGCGGTTCACCCAGCACGCCGGCGACCTCGCGCGGCGTGATGGCCGGGCTGGTGGTCACCAGCGGCGGCAACTGCGTACCCCGCTCCCACCAGATGAGATACTCCACGCCGCCCCACAGCCCCCAGCGCCGGGGGCAGCACCCCGCGGAGGGATCGGTGCACGGGGTGCCGAAGTCCGGATCGCCGTCCAAGTATCCGTCCGCGTCGGCGTAGGCCATGGGGCCCTCGCCGTACGAAATCTCGTCTGGCGGGGCCGAGCCGAGTGGGTCCCACACCGGCTCGCCTACGTCGCGGGCAGCCAGTCGATGGGCGGGCGAACCGGAAACCGGGGGCGCGGCGCCACCAGCACCGCGGGACGCGGGCGGGCCGGCCAACACCGCCGGTTGCCAGCTGCCGCAGAACCCACCTGCCAGCAGCAGCAGCCAGCACCATCCCGCTGGCTGCCGACCAAAACTTCTCTTGTCAGGAGAACGCATCGATTTCACCTTTCGCCCTGGTGGCCCGCCGCGCTGCCCGGTGCGCGGGCCACGATCCACCGATCGGTGCCCCCTGCCCGACCATTAGGCCGGCAGGGGGCGTGACCACCCGTGGCGGGGCACTGCGGGTCAAGCCGGCAGTGGCACCAAACCCATCCCAATCCGGGCAGACACACGCCGGCATGCTGTCATGCCGGACGCGCAGGATGTAACTATTGGGTCGACTTTGACGCCTGTGCTCTTTATGTCGGCAATCCCGGTTGAACCGATTAAGCAAATCTGCTGACTCGCCCCTGGGACTTTCACAAACCCGGGACGTGGACGACGTGTCGGCAGCCGACGGGGATTCGGCATCTGGCACGGGTTTGTGGTACGTTGAGACGAGGCAGGGCGGCGGCGGATCGCCACCGCCGCGCCGGGGGATTTCGGCGGGTCTCGGTCCGGCCGGTACGTAATTGAGTAAGGGGGATCCACCCGACTTGAGTGCAGCGGAAGGCAAGACCCTGGACGCCCAGGGACTGGCGACCGACGGGACGATCGCGGGCGCGGCGGAGGCGACGCCCACCGTGGCGGGGCAACGGTCCGGCGGCCTCGTGGGCCTGCTGCAAGGGCTGGCCCGCGGCCGAACTGGGTGGCGACTGGCCCGTTGGTCAGGGCTGTTACCCCGCATCGAGCAGCTGGGGCGGGCGTATGCCGGCCGCAGCGACCAGCAGTTGAAGAAGGAAAGCCTGTCGCTGCGGTACCGGGCCCGCAGCGGCGAGCCGCTGGCGGGGCTGCTGCCCGAGGCCTACGCGTTGGTCCGCGAGGCGGCCACGCGCTCACTGGGGATGCGGCATTTCGACGTGCAGCTGCTGGGCGGGATCGCCCTGTTCCACGACTCGATCGCCGAAATGGAGACCGGCGAGGGCAAGACGCTCACCGCCACACTGCCGCTCTACCTGCGGGCGCTGGCGGGCAAGGGGGCCCACCTGGCGACCGTCAACGACTACCTGGCCACCCGCGATGCGCAATGGATGGGCCCGGTCTACGAGCGGCTCGGCCTGACGGTCGGCGTGGTGCAGACGGAGATGAACCGCGCGCAGCGGCGCCGGGCATACGCCTGCGACGTCACGTACGGCACGGCCAAGGAGTTCGGCTTCGATTTCCTCCGGGACCGCCTGGTGGTCCGCCGCATCCGCCAGCAACGGCCGGGGTTCCTCAACCTGGCTGGCGACCTGGACGGTCAAGGTGGCGAGCGGCCGGTGCAACGGGAACCCTACTTCGTCGTCGTCGACGAGGCGGACAGCGTGTTGATCGACGAGGCCCGGACACCGCTGATCATCAGCGCGGCCGGCGACACGGTCGAAGAACACGTCCAGGCCACGTATCGCTGGAGCGCCGCACACGCCCCGCAGTTCGCGGAAGGCGAGCACTATGCGTACGACCAGGAGAAACGAAAGGTCGAATTGACGCATCCCGGCCGCCAGCTGGTGCGGGCCCTGCCGCAACCGCCGGAGATGAGTTCCGTCGGGCTGCTGGACATCTACGATTATGTCGAGCGGGCAATCAAGGTGCAGCGTGATTTTCACCGCGACGAGCATTACGTCGTGAATGCCAAGGAGGAGGTCGTGATCGTCGACGAGTTTACCGGCCGCCTGGCCGAGGGACGCAAGTGGCGCGACGGCATCCACCAGGCGATCGAGGCCAAGGAACAGGTCGAGGTCACGGTCGACACCGGCCAGGCGGCGAGGATCACCGTGCAAGACCTGTTTCTCCGCTACCCGCACCTGGCCGGGATGACCGGGACCGCCTGGACGTCGGCCCGCGAGTTTCGCAAGATTTACCGGCTGCGGGTCGTGCCCGTGCCGACCAACCGGCCCGTCTGCCGCCGCCGCCTGCCGCCGAAGATTTACGGCACGGGCCAGCAGAAATGGACCGCGATTGTCGCCGAGGTGCGCGAGCTGCACGCGGCCGGGCGCCCGGTGTTGATCGGCACGCGCAGTATCGAGAAGTCGGAGTTGCTCTCGCGCCTGCTGACGGCCGCCGGCGTCCCTCACCAGGTGCTCAATGCCCGGCATGTCGCCGCCGAAGCCGAGATCATCGCCCGCGCGGGCGAGCCCTCCAAGGTGACCGTCGCGACGAACATGGCCGGGCGCGGCACCGACATCCGTCTCGGTCCGGGCGTCGGCCCGCTGGGTGGCCTGCACGTGGTCTGCACCGAGATTCACGATGCCCAGCGGATCGACCGCCAGCTGGCGGGCCGCTGCGGCCGCCAAGGCGATCCGGGGACGGTGCAGCAGTACCTGGCCCTGGATGATGAGATCATCGCCTCGGGCCTGGGGCCGAAGGCCGCGGCCCGCTGGAAGCAGCGCGGCGAGGCGGCCGCCGGACAGCTGCCGAAACTGTCGCGGCAGTTTCGCCGCGCCCAGCGGCGTGTCGAGCGGCGCCATTTGCGCGAGCGGATGATCCTGCTGCACCACGAAAAGCAGCGGAAGAAGATGCACCGCGAACTGGGACAGGATCCCTATCTCGATACGCCCAGCTGATATCGGCACCGGCCGCTTGGACGTGGGCCTCGCTGGGCGCGGCAGCCGGATTCTGGACTCCGCCGGAACCCGATCGCCTGGCAGGATGCCGTGAGAGCGCGGCGGCGGGACGGTCGACTCGATAGCGTGTCGTGCTTCCGGGACGGCGAGGCTCCCGCCGAGCCGAAATCCCGCTCCACGCGCCGGCTCGGCGGGAGCCTCGCCCTCCCATGTCGGTGCCGCAACGGCTCGGCGGGAGCCTCGCCCTCCCATGTCGGTGCCGCAACGGCTCGGCGGGAGCCTCGCCCTCCCATGTCGGTGCCGCAACGGCTCGGCGGGAGCCTCGCC
>Ga0114938_1000953_pt1 | contig 20889 bp, 21 predicted proteins | sample AshMeaBigSpring_FD_88675 | JGI IMG/M metagenome (GOLD analysis project Ga0114938, IMG submission 88675) | Groundwater microbial communities from Big Spring, Nevada to study Microbial Dark Matter (Phase II) - Ash Meadows Big Spring | ecosystem: Environmental > Aquatic > Deep subsurface >...
CCGCCGGCGCCGGGGCGGCGGCACGGGCACGCACGCGCCGCTGGATCGCGGCCGACAATTGCGCCATGGTCAGGTCGCCGGAGCCGAGCGCCAGATAGAGCGCCTCCGCGCTCGACAGGCCGAACTCGCCGATGAGATCCGACACCACGGCCTGCTGGCCGCCCTGGCGCGCGAGCTCGCGCTCGAAGAGCTCCCGGCCCTCGGCCAGGTTCTGCCCGGCGTCGCGCTTCTTGAACCAGGCGCGCACCTTGGCGCGGCTCCTGGCGGAGGCGAGGAACCCCTCCTGCTCGATCAGCCAGTCGCGGCTCGGCTGCGCCTGCTTGCCACCGATGATCTCGACCACCTCGCCATTCGCGAGGTGGTGATTGAGCGGGACGATGCGGCCGTTGACCCGCGCTCCCCGGCAGCGGTGCCCGAGGTCCGTGTGCACGTGGTAGGCGAAGTCGATCGGGGTCGCGCCCGCGGGCAGGTCCACGACCTCGCCCCTGGGCGTGAGCGCATACACGCGGTCCTCGAACAGGTCCGCGCGCACGCGCGACAGGAAGTCGCTATCGGTCTCGGCCTCGGCGGCAGGCTGCAACAGTTCCCGCAGCCATTCGATCTTGCGATCGTAGGCCGCGTCCTTCGCCGCACCCTCCTTGTAGCGCCAGTGCGCGGCGACGCCGAGCTCGGCATGCTCGTGCATCTCGCGCGTGCGGATCTGGATCTCGAGCGGCGCCGCGCCCGGGCCGATCACCGCCGTGTGCAGCGAACGGTACAGGTTGTCCTTGGGCGTCGCGATGTAGTCGTCGAACTCGCCCGGAATGTAGGTCCAGCGCCCGTGCACGACGCCGAGCGCCGCGTAGCAGTCCGCGACCGTCGCGGTGACGATGCGGATCGCGCGCACATCGAGCACCTGATCGAAGGCCAGCCCCTTCCTGCTCATCTTCCGCCAGATGCTGTAGATGTGCTTCGGCCGGCCGATGACCTCGGCCTCGATGCCCGCCTTCGCGAGTTCCGCCGACACCTCGGCGATCGCCGCCTCGATCCAGCGCTCGCGGTCCACGCGGGATTCGTTGAGCTGCCCGGCGATCTGGCGATAGCCGGCCGGCTCCAGCCAGCGGAACGCGAGGTCTTCGAGCTCCCACTTGAGCTGCCAGATCCCGAGCCGGTTCGCGAGCGGCGCGTAGATCTCACGCGTCTCCCAGGAGAGCCGCAGCCGCTCCGGCTCCGCGAGCTCGCGCGCGTGCCGCATGCGCCGCAGCTGGTCGGCGAGGCGCACGAGCACCAGGCGCGGGTCCGTGACGACCGCGAGCAGCATGCGCCTGAGCGCATCCGCCTGCGAAGCCGAGAGCGCTTTCTCCGGCGACCACTGCGTGCCGGAGCGGAACTCGCCGAGCTTGCGCAGTTGTGCGGCAAAGTCGGCGGCTGGCTGGCCGAACGCCGCCGCAGCGGCGGGCGCCTCGAGTATGCCGCGCTCGAACAGGGGCTGCAGCAGCGAGCCCGCGACGATCACGCGCTCGGCCTCGAGCGCGGCGACGATCGCAGCCGTCTCCGCGCCTTGTTCCAGGGCGTCGCGCCAGCCCGCAGCCCCCGTGGACAATGCCGCCAGCGTCGCGCGCATGTCGGTGAGCGCCGCCGCGCCGGCGGCCGCTCCCGTGGTCGTCGTCTTCATGGCGAGCCGTTATCATAGCCGCATGGTGCGCATCCTCGGCCTCGACCCCGGATCGAGGGTCACGGGTTACGGCGTGGTGGACGCGGGGCAGGATGGCGTCCGTTACGTAGCGAGCGGCTGCATCCGCGTCGGCGAGGGGGCGATGGCGGGCCGGCTGCTCGCGATCCACCGCCACGTGACCGAGCTCGTCGACGCCTACTCGCCCGGCGAGGTGGCCGTGGAACGGGTGTTCATGCACAAGAATCCCGACAGCGCCCTCAAGCTGGGGCAGGCGCGCGGCGCCGCGCTCTGCGGCGCCTGCCACGCGGGCGCCCTGGCCTTCGAGTACGCGCCGCGGGCGGTGAAGCAGTCGGTCACCGGCACGGGCGCGGCCGCCAAGGGGCAGGTGCAGCACATGATCAAGGCGCTCCTGTCACTCCAGGGCAGGCTCGCCGCGGACGCCGCCGATGCGCTCGCGATCGCGCTGTGCCATGCGCACCACCGCAACGGCGCCCGCCGGCGCGCGGGAGCCCGCCGATGATCGGCCGCCTGCGCGGCCGCCTCCTGCGCAAGTCGCCCCCGGCGCTCATCGTGGACGTCGGCGGCGTGGGCTACGAGCTCGAGGCGCCGATGTCCACCTTCTACCGCCTGCCCGAGCTCGGCAGCGAGGTCGAGTTGCACACGCACCTCGTGGTGCGCGAGGACGCGCACCTGCTGTACGGGTTCGCCACCGAGGAGGAGCGGCGGCTGTTCCGCGACCTGCTGCGCGTGACGGGCATCGGCCCCAAGATCGGCCTGGCGCTCCTGTCCGGCATCGACGTGCCGACATTCCTGGCCTGCGTCGAGGCGCAGGACGTGGACGCGCTCGTGCGCATCCCGGGAATCGGCCGCAAGACCGCCGAGCGGCTGCTGGTCGAGATGCGCGACCGCATCCGCGCGCTCGGCGAACTGCCCTCGGCCGCGGGCCGCCGCGACGCGGCGGCGGGCGCGCAGGCGGAGGCCCACGCCGCCCTCGTCGCGCTCGGGTACCGGCCGCCGGAAGCCACGCGGCTGCTGAAGGCCGTGGAAGGCGAGGGCGCGGGCACCGAGGAGCTGATCCGCCGGGCGCTGCAGGCGGCGGCGCGGTAGGATCCCGGGATGATCGAGCAGGACCGGGTGACCGCGGCCACCGCCACGCGCGAGGACGAGGATCTGGCGCGCACCGTACGGCCGAAGTCGCTCGCCGATTACATCGGCCAGGCGCCGGTCAAGCAGCAGATGGGCATCTTCATCGAAGCCGCGCGCCGGCGCGCCGAAGCGCTCGACCACGTGCTGATCTTCGGCCCGCCGGGACTCGGCAAGACGACGCTCGCGCACATCGTCGCGCACGAGCTCGGCGTCGGGCTGCGCCAGACTTCCGGCCCCGTGCTCGAGCGGCCGGGAGACCTCGCCGCGATCCTGACCAACCTGCAGCCGCGCGACGTGCTGTTCGTGGACGAGATCCATCGCCTGAGCCCGGTGGTCGAGGAAATCCTCTATCCCGCGATGGAGGACTACCAGCTCGACATCCTGATCGGCGAAGGCCCGGCTGCGCGCTCGATCAAGCTCGACCTGCCGCCATTCACGCTGGTGGGGGCCACGACGCGCGCGGGGCTCCTGACCTCGCCGCTGCGCGACCGCTTCGGGATCGTGCAGCGCCTGGACTTCTACTCGCAGGACGAGATCCGCCGCATCGTGGTGCGCGCGGCCGGCATCCTCGGACTCGAGGTGGACGCGGCGGGCGCGAGCGGCCTCTCTGAGCGGTCGCGCGGCACGCCGCGCATCGCCAACCGCCTGCTGCGCCGCGTGCGCGATTTCGCCGAGGTCCGCGCCGCGGGGCGCATCGACGCCAAAGTCGCCGCGGCGGCACTCGACATGCTCGAGGTGGACCGCGAGGGCTTTGACCTGCTCGACCGCCGCCTGCTCTCGACCATCATCGAGAAGTTCGCCGGCGGGCCGGTCGGCATCGACAGCCTGGCAGCAGCGCTCGGCGAGGAACGCGACACGCTCGAGGACGTGGTCGAGCCGTTCCTGATCCAGCAGGGCTTCCTGATGCGCTCGGCGCGCGGGCGCGTGGCCACGGCAGCCGCATGGCGCCACTTCGGATTGACGCCGCCGGCGGCGGATCCCGCGGGCGGCAGCCTGCCGCTGTTCCGCGGCTAGGTCCCCGGGCAGTGCCGGCCTTCTCGATTCCGGTGCGGGTCTACTGGGAGGACACGGACGCGGGCGGAGTCGTGTACTACGCCAACTACCTGCGGTTCATGGAGCGCGCCCGCAGCGACTGGCTGCGCTCGCTCGGAGTGGACCAGGCGGCGATGATGCGGGATGAACGCCGGCAATTCGTCGTGGTCGAAGCCCACATCCGCTACCACAAGGCCGCGCGGCATGACGACATGCTCTCGGTGTCGGTCCGGCTCGAGGAAGCACGCGGCGCCTCGATCGTCATGGCGCAGGAGATCCGCCGCGGCGGCGACGCGGGCGAGCTGCTGATCAGCGGCACGATCCGCGCCGCGTGCGTGGATTCGGACAGCCTGCGGCCGCGGCCGCTGCCGGTGCAACTCGCCTCGCTCACCTGAGGGCCACGCCTTGCCAGAATCGCACTCGCTGCTGCAGCTGATCCTCCATGCGAGCCTGGTCGTGCAGGCGATCATCGGGCTGCTCCTGCTCGCCTCGCTCGTGTCCTGGACCATCATCTTCCGCAAGCGGCAGCTGCTGCGGCAGGCGACCGTCGAGGCGAACCGGTTCGAGAGCGCGTTCTGGTCCGGCGGCGACCTCGGCAAGCTCTACCGCGCGATCGAGGCCCGCGGCGAGTCCGCGACCGGCATGGAGGGCATCTTCGAGGCCGGGTTCGGCGAGTTCTCGCGGCTGCGAGCGCAGGCGGGCGGGTCGCCTGCGGAGTTGCTCGAGGGCGTGCGCCGCGCGATGCGGGTGGCGCAACTGCGCGAGATCGACCGCCTCGAGGAAAGCCTCGCGACGCTCGCGACCGTGGGTTCCACCAGCCCTTACGTCGGGCTCTTCGGCACGGTGTGGGGGATCATGGGAGCGTTCCAGGGACTCGGCAACGTGCAGCAGGCGACGCTCGCGATGGTCGCCCCGGGGATCGCCGAGGCGCTCATCGCGACCGCGGCCGGCCTCTTTGCCGCGATCCCGGCCGTCGTCGCCTACAACCGCTACGCCGACAAGGTGAGCCGGCTCGAGCTGCGCTACGACGCGTTCATGGACGAGTTCTCGACGCTGCTGCAGCGCCACGCCTCGCCGCGGGCGGGCTGACGTGGCCGCGACGCAGAAGCGGCGGCGGCTCATGGGCGAGATCAACGTCGTCCCGTACATCGACGTCATGCTCGTGCTCCTGATCATCTTCATGATCACGGCACCGCTCCTGACCCAGGGCGTGCAGGTCGAGCTGCCGGACGCCGACGCGCAACCGATCGATCCCGAGCTCCTCCGGGACCGCGAGCCACTGGTGCTGTCGGTGGATCGCGACGGCCGCTACTACCTGAATGTCGGCGGGGACGAGGATGCTGCGATCGGCGAGCCGGAAGTCGCACGCCGTGCAGCCGCTGTGCTCGAACGGGACGCCGGCGTGCCAGTGCTGGTCAAGGCGGACGAGCGCGTGCCGTACGGAAGCGTGGTCAGGGGAATGGTGATCCTGCAGCAGGCGGGCGCGAAGAAGATCGGATTCCTGACCGACCCGAAGGCGATGCGCGCGCTCGAGGAACTCGAGCGGCGGCGATGAGCGCCGCGGTCCGGCCCGTCATTGCGCCCGCCGGCTGGTCGGTCGCGCTGCACCTCGTCCTCGCCGGGCTGCTGTTCGTCGGCCTCACGCTGCCGCAGCCGGAAGCGCCGCTCGAGATCCTGCCGATCGACGCCATGGTCGTGGACCAGGCGGTGATCCTGGCCGCGAGCCGGCAGCGGCGCGAGGTGGAGAGGCGGCAGGCGGAGGCTCGTCGCCGCGAACAAGTCGAGGCAGAGGCCCGGCTCGAGGAGGCCGAGCGCGTGGAGCGCGCGGAAGCCGAACGCCTGGTCGAGGAACAGCGACGGCTCGAGCTGGAGCAGGCTACGCAGGCGAAGGCGCGTGCGGATGCCGAGGCGAGGCGCAAGGCGGAGCAGCAGGCGCAGGCAAAGGCTGCGGCCGAGAGGAAGCGCGCGACCGATGACGCCCGGTTGCGCGCCGAGCGTGAGGCCGACCTGCGCGCGAGGCTCGCCGAAGAGGAGCAGCGAACCGGCGCCGCGTTCCAGGGTCTCAAGGCCCAGTACATCCGGGCGATCCAGGCGCACGTCGAGCAGCGCTGGTTCGAGCCGCCCGGCATCGGCCAGGGGGCGAGTTGCACCGTGCACGTGATGCAGATTCCGGGGGGCGAGGTGGTCGGCATGCGCTTCGGTACCTGCAACGGCGGCGAGGCGATGCGCCGGTCCATCGAGACCGCGGTCCGGAACGCCTCGCCCCTGCCGCCGCCGCCCGAGCCCGGCCTGTTCGAGCGCGAGATCCGGCTCGTCTTCACGCCCAAGGAGCAGAAACACTGATGCGACGTCCCTGGTGGCTCCCGCTGCTGTTGTTCACCCTCGCGATTCCGCGCGCCGATGCGCAGCTGACCGTGCAGATCCTGCGCGGCATGGCGGAATCCGTGCCGATCGCCGTCGTGCCGCTCGGCTGGGACGCGCCCGGCGCGGCGCCCTACGACGTCGCGGCGACGGTCGAGGCCGACCTCGGGCGCAGCGGACGATTCCGGCCGTTGCCCCGCGGCCAGATGCTCGAGCTCCCGCACGACGCGGCGGGCGTCGACGTGGCTGACTGGCGCATGCTCAAGGTGGACTACGTCGTCGTCGGACAGCTCTCGCCGCTGCCGGACGGGCGATTCGAACTGCGCTACGAGCTGGTGCAGGCCGCGACCGGCGAGCGCCTGCTCGGCGCGACGCTGCCCGCGGACCGCGGGGCCCTCAAGCTCGCGAGCCACCGCGTATCGGATGCGATCTACGAGCGCATCCTCGGCGTGCGCGGGGCGTTCTCGACGCGCATCGCTTACGTCGCGGTGGACGGACCCGCGAGTGCGCGCGGCTACCGGCTGGTCGTCGCGGATGCGGATGGCGCCAACGAGCGCGTCGCATTCGAGTCGCCGCAGCCGATCCTGTCGCCGGCGTGGTCGCCGGACGGGCGATCGCTCGCCTACGTCTCGTTCCACAGCGGCCTGCCCGCCGTGTACGTGCAGACGCTGCGCACCGGTGAGCGCACGCGGGTCTCCGCGTACTCGGGCATCAACGGCGCGCCCGGCTTTTCGCCCGACGGCAGCCAGCTCGCGCTCGCCCTGTCGCGCCGCGACGGCAACGTGGACATCTACGTGCTGACGCTCGCCAGCAAGGAACTGCGGCGGCTGACCGACGACCCGGCCATCGACACCGAGCCCGCATGGACGCCGGACGGGCGCTCGATCTACTTCACGTCGGACCGCGCCGGCGCCCCGCAGGTGTACCGGCTCGGGCTCGGCGAGGGCGAGCGGCCGCGGCGCATCACTTTCGAGGGCAGCTACAACGCACGGCCGCGGGTGTCGCCCGACGGGCGCGAACTCGCGGTCGTCACGCTCGATCGCGGCGCGTACCGCATTGCCGCGGTGGACGCGGAGCGCGGAACGCTGCGCGTGCTCACGAGCGGCCGGCTCGACGAGTCGCCGTCGTGGGCGCCGAACGGCGCCGACGTCATCTACGCGACGCGCGAAGGTGGCCGCGGCGTCCTCGCGATCGTCGCCGCGGATGGGCGCGTCCAGCAGCGCCTGGCGGCCAGCGCCGGCGAGGTGCGGGAGCCCGCGTGGTCGCCATTCGCGCGGTGAACCGCCGTGGCAGTGCGCGGTCCCTTGTGTTACTAAGGACCCGGCCCGCGGCCGGGCCGGAACCTGAGAGAGGAGTGCGTACGATGCGGTTGTTGCCCGCCCTGCTGATCGCCACTGTCGCGGCCGGACTCGCCGGCTGTCCCAAGAAGCCGACTACGGTCGCCGAAGCGCCGGCCGCGACGCCGTCCGCGCCGGAGGAAGGCGCCGGCAGGGGAGCGGATGAGGGCCAGGTGGGCCAGGCCCGCGATCTCGCGGCCGAGGGTGCCGCCGTGGGCGCTGCGCCCGCGGGTGTGGCGACGGTCATCTACTTCGATTTCGACCGCAGCGACATCCGCCCCGAGTTCACGGGCCTCATCAACGCCCACGCGAAGCACCTGGCCGCGGCATCCGGCACACGCGTGCGCCTCGAGGGCCATACCGACGAACGTGGCTCGCGCGAGTACAACATCGCACTCGGCGAGCGGCGCGCCCAGGCGGTACGCCGCGCACTCATGCTGCAGGGCGCCGGCGACGGCCAGCTGACGACGGTCAGCTACGGCGAGGAGCGGCCCGCGGCCGAGGGCAGCGACGAGCCGGCATATGAGAAAAACCGCCGCGTCGAAATCGTCTACGGCCAGTGACCGGCTGACCATGCGCGTCCGGCGGCACCGGGCTCTGGCGCTGCTCGCGGCACTCGTGGTCTTGCCCGCCGCGGCGCAGTCCCGTGGCGAGCGCATCGAGGCGCTGGAGGCGCGCATGGAGGCCGTCGAACGCCAGCTGCAGAGCGGGGCGCTCATCGAGATGGCGCGCCAGCTCGAAGCCCAGGACGCGGAGCTGCGCCGCCTGCGCGGCGAGATCGAGCGCCTGCAGCACGAACTCGAGCGCAGCCGCGGCCAGCAGCGGGACCAGTACGTGGACCTCGATGCCCGCCTGCGCGCCGCGGAGGCCGCGCTCGCGGCCGCTCAGTCGGTGGTCCCCGCCACGGGACCCGAGGGCGAATACCAGGCCGCGTTCAACCTGCTGAAGGATGGCAAGTACGCGGAGGCCACGGTGGCGCTCAAGGGGTTCATCGGCCGTCACCGCGGCCACGAACTCGCCTCGAACGCGCTCTACTGGCTCGGCGAGGCGCACTACGTGCAGCGTGACTTCGAGGCCGCGCTCGCCGCCTTCGACGGCGTGCTCAAGGACTATCCCGGCGCGCGCAAGACGCCGGATGCGTTGCTCAAGGCCGGTTACTGCCAGTACGAGCTCAAGCGCCATGATGCCGCCCGCGCGACGCTCACGCGCCTCGCGCAGGAATTCCCGGAATCCCCGGCGGCCGCGGAAGCCGCGACCCGCCTCGAGCGGATGCAGGCCGAAGGGCGCTGAGGAGGGGCCGATGTCCGCCGAAGCCGCCGCGGTGCCCGTCGCGGCGCGTCTCAGGATCACCGAGACGTTCCTCTCGCTGCAGGGCGAGGCGGACGCCGTCGGCTGGCCGACATTCTTCATCCGCCTGACCGGCTGCCCGCTGCGCTGCCGCTACTGCGACACCGCCTACGCCTTCGAAGGCGGCGTGTGGCGCACGGTTGCCGCGCTCCTGGACGAGGCCCGCGCCTCGGGCGTGCGCCACGTCTGCGTGACGGGCGGCGAGCCGCTGGCGCAGAAGCCGTGCCGCGGCCTGCTCACGGCGCTGTGCGATGCCGGCTTCGCGGTGTCGCTCGAGACGAGCGGGGCGATCGACGCGGCCGACGTGGATCCGCGCGTCGCGCGCGTCATCGACATCAAGACGCCGGGATCCGGCGAGTCCGGTCGCAACCTCGACCTGGAGCGGCAGAAGCTGCGGCCCACCGACCAGATCAAGTTCGTCATCTGCGACCGCGCGGATTACGAATGGGCGCGCGAGCGCGTGCGCCGCGGGCGGCTCGATGCCACCTGCCCGGTGCTGTTCTCGCCTTCGTGGCAGCAGCTTCCCGCGCGCGAGCTCGCGGACTGGATCCTCGCCGACCGGCTGCCCGTGCGATTCCAGCTGCAGCTGCACAAGGTCCTCTGGGGCGATGTCCCAGGCCGCTGAGACCGGACGCGGGCGGCCCGCCGCGGTCGTGCTCCTCTCGGGGGGCCTCGACTCGGCGACGACGCTCGCCATCGCGCGCGCCGACGGCTTCCGCTGTCACGCGCTGTCCTTCGACTACGGCCAGCGCCACCGTCCCGAGCTCGCGGCCGCGCAGCGGGTGGCGCAGGCACTGGACGCCTGCGAGCACCGCGTCCTGCCGATGCCGATCGGCAAACTGGGGCATTCCGCCCTGACCGACGGGAGCATCCCGGTTCCCGAGCAACCGGGAACGGGCATCCCCGTGACCTACGTGCCGGCGCGCAACACGGTGTTCCTCGCCTGCGCTCTCGGCTACGCGGAGGTGGTCGGTGCCGGAGACATCTACATCGGGGTGAACGCGGTGGACTACTCCGGGTATCCGGACTGCCGGCCCGAATTCATTGCGGCGTTCGAGAAGGTCGCGAATCTCGCGACCCGGGCGGCGGTGGAAGGCCGGCCGATGCATGTCCGCGCCCCGCTCATCGAGCTTTCGAAAGCCGACATCATCCGGCGTGGAATCGAACTCGGCGTGGACTATGCGATCACGGTCTCCTGCTACCAGCCTGACGCCGAGGGCCGCGCCTGCGGCCGCTGCGACTCCTGCCGGCTGCGGCGCGCGGGCTTCGAGCGCGCCGGGGTCGCCGACCCGACACGCTACCGCTGAAGCTCAGCCACCCAGCAGGCCGCGCAGCGGGCCGAGGGGATCGTGGGCGCGGGCGATCAGGAACATGCCGGCGAATGCCAGCAGGGCCCCGGTGAGGCTCGCATATTGCCGCAGGCTGGCGGCCGCGCTGCGAAGCGCGACCCAGCCGAGGACGATGTAGACCGGCAGCAGCGCGAGCTTTGTCCACAGCCAGCCGTTCGCAAAGGCCGCAGGCGGCAGGATCGCCACGAGCGTGATCGCCGCCGCCAGCAGCAGGGTGTCGACCACATAGCTCAGGAACCGCGGCGCGGGCGCGAGCGCCAGGGCTTTGCGACCGGCCGCCGCCAGCAGGGCGCGCAGGAGGAAGAGCAGGCCGCTTGCCACGACCGCGGCCAGGTGCAAGGCGCGGATTTCCGCGTAGTACTCGATCATCGCCGCGCCATCCTAATCGGTTATGATGCGCGCCGCCGCAGCGGGCCGTTAGCTCAGTGGTAGAGCATCTGGCTTTTAACCAGTTGGTCGGTGGTTCGATCCCACCACGGCCCACCATTCAGAACGGCGGACGCTCCCCGGACAGCTCAAGGGCCCGCGCGAGAAAGCGGCGGATCGCCGGTTCCGCATCTTCCGCCGCCATCAGCTTCTGCTGTTCCATCAGGCGCGCCATGTCGCGGATGGTGCGTTCCCCGTCGACCATGGCAAGCAGGAAGGCGTGGACCCGCGTCGCGAGCGCCTGGGCGCGGAATTCCGGCAATGCCGGCACCGGCAGGTCGCCGCGCCGCAGCCAGTCCGGGACATCACGGCCGCGCGCGGGAACCGGCGCCTCGCGCTCCTTGCGGGCGCAGAACGTGATGACGGTCTCCAGTCGCGCATGGCGGCTGGCGGGTGACGAGAGGTAGGGAACGCGCGCCTCGCGCGCCGCCGGGGCCCCGAATCCGGCCGCCGGCATCCGCTCCAGCAGTTCCTCCAGGGCGAGTGATTCGGCCGGCGGTGCGCCGGAGAATGCCAGCGAGCCGTGGTTCACCCAGTGCCCGCCGGGGGCCAGCAGGGCATTGATGCGGCACAGCTGCCGGTCCATGGGCTCGCCGAGCACGTCGATGAGCCACGGCGTCAGCACGAGATCGAAGCTGCCCGGACGGAAGGGCGGCGCCGTCGCGTCCGCCAGCACGAACGCGAGGCCGGCCGGCGCCGGTGCGGGCGCTTCGAGCCTGCGGAGCACCGCGTGGTCGGCGATCGTCCGCGGCGCGATCGGGAACTCGTAGAACTCGAGCGGCATGCCGCCGGCGATGCGGACCGCCGCGAGCACGAACAGCGGGTTGAAATCGAGCGCGACCGTCAGCGCCGGCGCGAGCGCGCGATGCAGGTCATAGGCCAGTCGCGCGGCGCCGGCGCCCAGCACCAGGATGCGACGCGGCGGCCCGGGGGGAAGCGCCTCCCGGACCGCCACGACGCTTGCCCGGTTCTCTTCGTCACCCCAGCACCAGTCGCGGTGCAGGTTCGTATAGTAGCTCGACACCCCCTGCGTCAATGGCAGCTCCGTTCCAAGCGCGACGTGCACGGCGTGCGCCTCCTGGCGGCGGTCGACGCCGAGCGGCTGCATGAGCTCGCGCACCCGCGCCGCCTGGTCGTCGAGGGCCGCGGCGACGTGCTCGAGCCGCCTGCGGGTCAGGCTGCCGGGCGGCTGGCCCGCGAGCGCTGCGCGCTGGCGCGCAGCCTCGTTCGCGTAGTGCGTCAGCAGGTGATGCAGGCGGCCGCGCCATGCGATGAGCGCCGCGCGCGGATCCGGCATGAGCCACGGCACGCCCGCGAGCGAAGGGAAGTCGATGCGGCAGGACAGGCAGGCGAGCCCGGCCAGGGTGGCGCCACAGGCCGGGCAGGCGAGGATCGCGGCAAGCGGCGCGGGCGTCATGGGACGCATCATGCCGCAACCGTCTATAGTTCGCCGATGCCGGCAACCCGCGACTGCTATCGGATCGTCGAACGGCGGGGGCCCGCGGGCCGGCTGGTACTGCGCTGCGACGGCGATCGAGTTTCGCGGATGGTCGTCTGCTCCGGATTCGAAGGCCCCGAACTTCCCGATTCGATCACCGATCCGCGATTCGACGAAGGCGCGCACGGACACTGGCTGCTGCGCTGCCACGAAGGCTCGTTTGAATTCCGCGCAGGTGCCGTGCAACAACTCGAGGAGTGGCCGTCACTCTATGAGCCACTGCACCGCCGGTTCGCGCTGTCGATGGGCGATCGTCTCGCGGTGCGGGTGCTGCTCGGCCTGCTGCGCCTGCCGGGCGGATCGCGCCTGCTGCGCCTGTGGCACTCGCGCCGCGCCTGAGTTGGCGTAACCCGCACGAGATTGCAGCGCGCTGCGCTTGCTTGCCTTTCCCATGTGCACACGGGAAGATGGCTGGTGCCATTTTGCGCTGCAAACGGCTTCGTCGTGCACAAGTTCGGCGGCTCCAGCCTCGCCGACGCGGACTGCTTTCGCCGCGTCGCAGCCATCGCCGAGGAACAGGCGGGACCGCGCATGGCGCTCGTATTGTCGGCATGCCGTGGCGTGACCGACCAGCTGATCGCGCTCGCTGGCACTGCCGAAACCGGCGATCGCACGGCCTGCGAGACCGCGTTGTCGGCGCTGGTCGCGCGTCACGAGGCGATCGCCCGGGAATTGCTGCCGTCGGCGGCGCGCGACGAATTCGCGGCGCAGCTCGCCGGCGACGGCGCCGACCTCCGGCAGCTGCTGCAGGCTGCGGCGCTCCTGCATTCGGCTGGGCGCGAGCTGCGGGACCGCATCGCCGGCTTCGGCGAGCTGTGGGCCACGCGGCTGTTCGCGGCCTTCCTGCGGTCTCGTGGCGTGCGCGGCGCGGTGCGGCTGCTGGACGCCCGCGACGTCGTCGTCGTGGAATGGGGACCGCTCGGTCCCGGCGTGCAGTGGGATGCCTCGCGCGAGAATGCCGCCCGGCTCGTACCCGGCGATGCCGCCGTGACGCTGGTGATCCCGGGCTTCGTGGCGACCGACACACGCGGGCTGCAGACCACCCTCGGCCGCAATGGCAGCGACTATTCCGCGTCGATCTTCGGCGCGCTGCTCGGCGCCGGCCAGATCGTCATCTGGACCGACGTCGACGGCGTGCTGTCGGCCGACCCGCGGCTGGTGCCGGAGGCGCGCGTGATCGAGGCACTTTCCTACGACGAGGCGATGGAGCTCGCCTATTTTGGCGCCAAGGTCCTGCACCCGCAGACAATGGCGCCGGCGGTCGGGCGGGGCATCCCGATCTGGATCCGCAACACGTTCGCACCGAAGCTGCCGGGCACCCTGATCTCCGCGGTGCCCGCCGGCACCGGCGCCGTCAAGGGCGTCACCAGCATCGGCGACGTCGCGCTCGTGAACCTCGAGGGCGCCGGCATGATCGGCGTCCCGGGCACGTCGCACCGGCTGTTCGGCGCGCTGCACGAGGCAGGCATCTCGGTGGTCCTGATCTCGCAGGGCAGCTCCGAGCACTCGATCTGCTGCGCGGTCCCGGCCGCGCAGGGTGCCGTCGCCGGGAGCGCCCTGCGGCGCGCCTTCGCCGCGGAGCTGCGCGATGGCCAGATCCAGAGCGTCGCCGTCACCGACGACTGCGCGATCATCGCGGTGGTCGGCGACGGCATGGCGGGCAGCCACGGCATCGCGGGCAAGCTCTTCGGCGCGCTCGGGACGGCAGGCGTCAACGTGCGCGCGATCGCGCAGGGCGCGTCGGAGCGCAACATCTCCGTGGTCGTCGGCCGCCGGGACGCGCCCAAGGCGCTGCGGGCGGCCCACTCGGGCTTCTACCTCTCGCCACACACCTTGTCGCTCGGCCTCATCGGCCCCGGCACGGTGGGTGCGGAACTGCTCGGGCAGCTCTGCTCGCAGGCCGAGCGCTTCCGGCGTTCCTTCAATCTCGACCTGCGCGTGCGTGGCATCGCGACTTCCGGGCGCATGCTGCTGGCCGAGCGCGCGATCGACCTGGCGGGCTGGCGCGAAAGACTGGCGGCCGACGGCGAGCCGCTCGACCTCGACCGCTTCGCGGCGCACGTCGGCGCGCCGCACCTGCCGCACCGCGTGATGATCGACTGCACGGCGGACGCGGGCATCGCCTCGCGCTATGCATCCTGGTTCCGCTCCGGACTGCACGTCGTGACTCCCAACAAGAAAGCGAACAGCGCCGCGCTCCCGCAGTTCCGCGAGATGCAGCAGGCCGGTCGTGCCGCTGGCGTCCACTACTTGTACGAGGCGACCGTGGGGGCGGGATTGCCGGTCATCACGACGCTGCGTGACCTGCGCGAGACGGGCGACCGCGTGCGCGAGATCGAGGGCGTGCTGTCCGGCACGCTCGCCTACCTGTTCAACGCCTACGACGGCAGCGCGCCGTTCTCGGCGATCGTCGCGGAGGCGCGCCGCCGCGGCTTCACGGAGCCAGACCCGCGCGACGACCTCTCAGGCATGGACGTCGCCCGCAAGCTCGTCATCCTCGGCCGCGAGATGGGACTCGACGTCGAGCTCGAATCCGTCGACGTCGAGAGTCTGGTGCCACCGGAATTGCGCTCCTGCACTGTCGCGGAGTTCATGGACCGGCTGCGGGGGCACGATGCGCGCATGGGCGCGCGCCTGGCCGCCGCGCGCCGCGCCGCCAGATCGCTGCGCTACATCGGCCGGCTGACCGACGGCGGGCGCGCCACCGTGGCGATCGAGGAAATCGATGGACGGCATGCTTTCGCCAACATGGCCCTCACGGACAACGTCGTGCGCTTCGTCACCGACCGGTATCGCGAGAACCCGCTGGTCGTGCAGGGACCCGGTGCCGGCCCGGCCGTGACCGCGGGCGGCGTGTTTGCCGATATCCTGCGCCTGGCCAGCTACCTGGGAGCGAGGATCTAGGCAGCGCATGGCGAACCAGCGAGCGAGCGCGTTCGCGCCGGCCAGCGTCGGCAACGTCGGCGTCGGCTTCGACGTGCTGGGTCACGTCTTTCCGGTGCTGGGCGATCGGGTTCGCGCGAGCAGGAGCCGCGACCCCGGCGTGCGCATCGCGGCGATCGGCGGCGTGGCGACGGACCTGCCGCGCGACGCGAGCCGGAACACGGCAGGTCGCGCGGTGCTCTCGCTGCTGGAGACCACGCGTCCGGGGTTCGGTGTCGACCTCGCGATCGAGAAGGGCATTCCGCTCGGCTCCGGCCTCGGCGGGTCGGCGGCATCGGCAGTCGCCGCCGTGGTCGCGGCCAATGAACTGCTGGACTCCCCGCTGCCGCGCGACGCGCTGCTGCCCCATGCGATCGCGGGCGAACTGGTGGCGAGCGGGTCGGCGCATGCCGACAACGTCGCCCCTGCATTGCAGGGCGGGCTCGTGCTAGCGGTGGGCACGGTCCTGCACCGGATACCGGTACCGCCCTCGATCCGTTGCGCGCTCGTGCACCCGCACATGCAGCTCGCGACGAGCGAGGCGCGGCGGATCCTCGCACCGCAGCTGCCGCTCGCCGATTTCGTGCGCCAGAGCGCGAATCTCGCGGGCTTCGTCGCCGGCTGCCATGCCGGCGACCTGGCGCTGATCCGCGCCTCCTTCCAGGACGTCGTCATCGAGACGCAGCGGGCGCGGCTGATTCCCGGATTTGCGGACGTCAAGGCCGCGGCGCTCGACTCGGGCGCGCTCGGCTGCTCGGTGTCCGGGGCCGGCCCCTCGGTATTCGCCTGGTGCGAAGAGCAGGATGGCGGCGCCGTCCTGGCCGCGATGCAGAACGCATTCGCGCGCGCCGGCCTGCCGTGCGACGCCTGGTCCTCGGCCATCGGCAGCGAGGGCGCGCGCATCGAGGAGCGCAGTTGAAGTACCGCAGCACGCGTGGCGGCGAACTGCCGGTGACGCTCTCCCGCGCAATGGTCGATGGCATCGCCCCGGATGGCGGGCTTTACGTGCCGGAGCGCCTGCCAGCCGCGCCGCTCGATTCGATGCGCGGCTCTGCGGCCCTGGCGGAGACGGCGACGCTGCTGTTGCGACCTTTCTTCGAGGGCGATCCACTCGCGCCGCTCCTGCCGGAGATCGCCCGCGAGGCCTTCGACTACCCGGCGCCGCTCAGGCCTGCTCCCTGGGCCGGCGTGGATCGCTCGATACTCGAGCTCTTTCATGGTCCCACCGCCGCATTCAAGGACTTTGGCGCGCGCGCTCTCGCCAGCAGCCTCTCGCGCATCGCGCCCAAGGGCGCCGGCCCGATGGTGATCCTGGTCGCCACGTCGGGCGACACCGGCGGGGCCGTCGCCGCCGCCTTCCACGGCCGGGCCGGCTTTCGCGTCGTGCTCCTCTATCCGGCGGGCCGCGTGGCCCCGCTGCAGGAGCGGCAGCTCACCTGCTGGGGCGGCAACGTGCAGTCGTTCGCCGTGCGCGGCAGCTTCGACGACTGCCAGCGCCTCGCCAAGGCGGCCTTCGCGGACGCAGCGCTGAGAGGACGGCTCCGCCTCTCGTCCGCCAACAGCATCAATGTCGGCCGCCTGCTGCCGCAGGCCGTGGCGTACGCTTCCGCCAGCCTGCTCGTGCGCGAGCAGCACGGCCGCGAGGCAGGCTTCATCGTCCCGTCCGGAAATCTCGGCCATGCGCTGGCCTGCGCCTGGGCGCGCGAAATGGGACTGCCCATCGGCGGCATCGTGCTCGCGCACAATGCGAATCGGACCGTGCCGGACTATTTCGCGAGCGGCCGATGGCAACCGCGCCCGTCGCTCGCTACCATCGCCAATGCAATGGATGTCGGCGACCCGAGCAACATGGAAAGGCTCCGCTTCCTCCATCCCGAGCACGCCACGATGACCGAGCGATTCTCGACGGTCTCGGTGGACGATGACGCCATCCGCGCACGGATCCGCGCCGAGCACCGCGAGAGCGGGATCGCGCTGTGCCCGCACAGCGCGGTCGCGGCCGAGGCCTGGCACCGGATGAGCGGCGACGAGCGCCGGCGGCTGCATTGGGTTGTCGTCGCGACCGCCCATCCGGCGAAGTTCCCGGAGATCGTCGAGCCGCTGCTTGGCCGCCGGCTCGAGCCGCCCCCCTCGCTCGCCCGCCTGCTGGAACGTCCGCAGCGCCGTGAGGAACTCGAGGCCGAACCCACCGCGCTGCGCGCACGGCTGCTGGCCGCATGAACGCCCAGAACCTCATCGTCCAGGTCGTCGTGGGAGTAATGCTGTTCGCGCTCGCCGCGTACGGCGCGGTGCTCGGCTGGCGCCGCTGGCGCCTGCACCTCGCCCGACGGCAGCTGTTCCGCGCCTTCCAGGCATCCTCCGCGGCGCTCCTGCGCGACGTGCTCGTGCCGGACGGCAGCGGCGGTCACCTGCACGTGGATTTCCTGCTGCTGACCGGCCGCGGGATCCTGGTGGTGGACTTCCGGGACGTGGAGGGAGTCGTGTTCGGCGGAGAACACATGCGCGAGTGGGCGGTCATGAACGGCCACCGGCGAGCCACCTTCCTGAACCCGATCGAGGCGCTCTACGACCGCGTCGCCGCCGTGCGGGCGCTCGCCGGCGACGTGCCCGTGGACGGGCGCATCGTCTTCACCGAGCGGGCGCAGTTCCCGAAGGGCAGGCCGCCGCGGGTGCTGCGCCTGGCATCGCTCGAAGCAGAGTATCCGCCGCCGGAGCCCGGCTCCGCGGCGCACCCGGCGGAACGCTACCGGGCGGCCTGGGACGAGCTCGTCGCGCAGACCGAGCCGAGCCCGCTAGGCCGGCGCTGACGGAGGCGGCTGCGCTCAGGCTTGCGCGCGCGTGCAGTGGTCCGCGAGGACCTTCGCGACGCACACCGTCACGTTCCGGGCGCAACCGAGGTGCAGGAATTCATTGGGGCCATGCGCGTTCGCGTGCGGCCCCAGCACGCCGGTCACCAGGAACTGCGTCCCTGGAAACCGCTCGCCCAGCATGCCGATGAACGGAATGCTGCCGCCCGTCCCCTTGTACATGGCGTCGCCGCCGAAAGTTGCGCGGGAGCCCTCGTGCATGGACTTCTCCAGCCAGGGCGCGACCGGCGGCGCATCCCAGCCCGCGAGCGAGGACTCCACGCGGAATTCGACGCGCGCGCCGTAGGGCGGGTCCGATTCGAGTGCCCGCTTGACGACGGCCGCGGCGCGATCCGCGTCCGCCGTGGGCGGCAGGCGGAAGGACATCTTGAACTCGACGCGCGGCAGCAGCACGTTGCCCGCGTTCGCGAGCGCCGGCAGGCCGGCGGCGCCCGTCACGGCCAGCGTCGGCTTCCACGTATTGCCGATCGCGAGCTCGAGTGGCGAATCCGAGATCGCGCGCACGCCTGGCGCGAATGGGAGCTTGCTGGAGACATCGTCGCCCAGCACTGCCGTCATCGCGCGCGCCTGCGCGATGCGCGCGGCGGGAATCGGAACCATGAGGTCCTCGAGCAGCAGGTCGCCGGTGTTCTCGTCCTCCACTCGCGCCATCAGCGCCCGGGCGATGCGGAACGCCGAGGGCGCGATGCCCGTGGCCGCTCCGGAATGCACGCCTTCGGTCAGCACCTCGACGCTCAGGTTGCCGACCAGGTTCCCGCGCAGCGACGTCGTGCACCAGAGCTGGTCGTAGTTCCCGCACTCGGCATCGAGGCAGACGACGAGGCTCGGCGTGCCGATGCGATCCGCCAGCAGGTCCACGTAGCAGGGCAGGTCGACGCTGCCGCTCTCCTCGCAGGCCTCGATCAGCACGACGCAGCGCGCATGCGGCAGGCCCTGCTCCTGCAGCAGGCGGATCGCCGTCAGCGAGGAAAAGATCGCGTAGCCGTCGTCGGCGCCGCCGCGGCCGTAGAGCTTGCCGTCGCGCAGCACCGGCTCCCAGGGCGAGAGCCCCGGCGACCATCCGGTGAACTCCGGCTGCTTGTCCATGTGCCCGTAGAGCAGGACGGTGTCGTTCCCGGCGCCCGGGACCTCGCAGAAGAGCACCGGCGTGCGCCCCTCGGCGCGCACGATCTCGACCTTCAGTCCCCGGATCGGCTGCTCGCGGCACCAGGCAGCCATGAGTTCGGCCGCGCGGTCCATGTGGCCGTGCTGCTGCCACAGGGCGTCGAACAGCGGCGACTTGTTCGGGATGCGGATGTATTCGCAGAGCTTCGGCACGATGGACTGCTCGAACAGGGTTGCCGTCGTCTCTTGGGCTCGCTGGAAGTCCATGAACTCACCTTATATCAACAAGTTAGAATCACTATCTAATGTCACACCGAAGAACCGGCACGCATTCGCCGTCGTGCGGGCGGCGACGTCCTCCGGCTCCTGGCCGCGGCAACGGGCAGTCTCGCGCAGCACCTCCGGAAGGTACATGGGTTCGTTGCGGCGGTGCGGCGGCTTCGGCTGCAGTGTCCGCGGCAGCAGGTAGGGCGCGTCGGTCTCGAGCATCAGCCGGTCGTCCGGGATGCGCGGCACGGCGTCCCGCAGCGCCTGGCCGCGGCGTTCGTCGCAGATCCAGCCGGTGATGCCCAGGGAGAGCCCGAGCGCGAGGCAATCCTCGGCCTCCCGCGGGCCATCGGTGAAGCAGTGCAGCACGGCACGCGCGGCGAGTTGCGGATGCTCGCGCAGCATCGCGACGAGGTCCGCGTGCGCGTCGCGCTGGTGCAGGAACAGGGGCAGCATCCGCTCCGAGGCGAGCCGCAGCTGCGTCGCGAACGCGCGGCGCTGTTCGGCCGGCGGCGAGAAGTTCCGGAAGTAATCGAGCCCGCATTCCCCCGCCGCGACCGTCATCGGGTCGGCGAGCAGCGCCGCCAGTCGCGGCGCATCCGCATCGGGAAAGCCGGCGGCGTGGTGCGGATGGACTCCCGCGGTCGCACGCAACCGGCCGGGAAAGCCGCGGCACAGCGCTAGCGCGCGCTCGCTGTCGGCGATCGTGCTGCCCGTCACGATCATTGCAGCGACCCCGGCCTGTACGGCGCGTCCGATCACCTCTTCGCGGTCGCGGTCGAAGCTGTCGTGCGCGAGGTTCGCGCCGATGTCGATGAGGACGGGCAGCATCGCGCGCGGGCGCGCCGCTCAGGCCGCGCGCAGCGCGGTCGTCACCGGCAGCCGGGCCGCGCGCAGCGCCGGCAGTAGGCCGCCGATCATCCCGATCGCCAGCGCGATCACGAGCCCGCGCTGCACGAGGTCGGGCGTGACCGAGAATTGGAACACCACCTGCGTGAAGTTCGAGCCGAGCGTGGAGACGGCCATATTGTTGAACAGCAGCCAGGCGATGACGGCGCCCGCCAGCCCGCCGGCGACGGCGAGCACCAGCGACTCGACCATCACCGAGAGCACCACGGACCCGCCGCCGAACCCGAGGGCGCGCAGCGTCGCGATCTCGCGCGTGCGCGCGCCGACCGCCGCATACATCGTGTTGAGAGCGGCGAACGTGGCGCCGAGTGCCATGATCGCGGTGACAACTCCCGCCAGCATCCCGATCGTGTCGCGGAACTGCCTGGTCTGTCCGCTATAGTACTCCTGCTCGGTCTCCACATCCACGTTCACCCGCGGATCCGCCGCCAGCGTGTCCTTGACGACCTGCAGCCCGGTGGCGCCGGCGAGCGCCAGGCGCACCGCGCTGTAGCCGCGGCGGTTGAAGGTGGTCTGCGCGACCTCGACGTCGGTCCACAGCTCGCTCTCGTTGGCGTCCCCGGACTCGAACACGCCGACGACCGTCCAGTCCGAGCCGCGCATGCGCAGCGTCTCGCCGATGCCGACCCCGGCAAACTGCCCGGCCACGCCGCGCCCGACGATCAGCTCG
>Ga0114938_1000954_pt1 | contig 20885 bp, 19 predicted proteins | sample AshMeaBigSpring_FD_88675 | JGI IMG/M metagenome (GOLD analysis project Ga0114938, IMG submission 88675) | Groundwater microbial communities from Big Spring, Nevada to study Microbial Dark Matter (Phase II) - Ash Meadows Big Spring | ecosystem: Environmental > Aquatic > Deep subsurface >...
CCTACATACAAGCGCCTTCAACCATCGTCCCCACCAATCGTCGGCCAGCCTCGGGGCCGACCAACCACCCAAGAAAAAGAGTGGGCTGGGCGCCCACTCCGTGCGTCCTGCATCGTCAGCCGGGAGTATAGCCGGGCCCCACCTCCCCCGGCTCAGCCGATTCCGGCAGCTACCCGCTGGGCGACCACTTCGACCACCTCGGCGGTACCGATCTCCTCCACCGCCCCCCCGGACCTGGTAACCAGCTCCACCCGCCCCTCGGCCAGCGCCCGTGGCCCAACCGTTACTCGCAGCGGAATCCCAACCAGCTCGGCATCTGCGAACTTCACCCCCGCCCGTTGCGGACGATCATCGATCAGCACGTCGATGCCCTTGGCGATCAGGCCCTGATAGATCGACTCCCCGGCCGCCACCGTGGCTGTGTCATCGGTGCGGACCAAGCTAACAACCACCTGATAAGGGGCCACCGCCATCGGCCACACGATCCCTTTTTCGTCATGAAAGCTCTCGACAACCGCCGCCATGGTTCGCTCCAGCCCAATCCCGTACGACCCCATCACCAGGGTCCGCGGTTTGCCTTCTGGGTCAAGCACATTGGCGCCCAACGCCTCGGAATACTTGCGGCCCAGCTTGAAGATATGGCCGACCTCGATTCCGTTCCACACTTCGAGCGCGCCCCCGCACACCGGGCAGGCCTCGCCGGCTCGGACTTCACGCAGATCCGCCCAGGCGGTAACCGCAATGTCGCGTTCGAGGTCGACTCCCCGCAGGTGGAATCCGTCCTGATTGGCGCCGGTAACCATGTTGTGGCGACCACTCAATGCCAGGTCGGCATAGACAGGGATCGTGGAAACCCCAACTGCTCCCAGGCTGCCTGGGCTGGCGCCCAACCCGGCCCGCACCTCATCTGGTTGGGCGGGGCGCAGACCACCCCCCCCCGAAGCGTCAGCCAGTTTCTGCTCGACCAAGAACTGGTCGCCGCGGAGGAGAGCCAGCACCAAGCCGCCATCGATCATGTATGCCAGAGTCTTGATTTGGCGTTGCGGAGTTGCTTCGACATCGAACTGAGCCAGCTCGTCGATGGTGTGCACCCCAGGAGTTGGGAACTGCTGGGGCGCGGTTCCCGCCGGGCCATCTTGGATGGGAGCCAAAGTCGAGGTTGCGCGTTGGACGTTGGCGGCGTAGCCGCAGGCAGGACAAAACACGATGCGGTCCTCACCTACTTCGGCCCGCACCATGAACTCGATCGAGGCACTCCCCCCCATCGCCCCGGATGACGCCACCACTTGAACCGCTGACAGTCCCGCTCTGGTGAAGATACGTTGGTAAGCGTTTCGATGGGCCTCGAATGAAACATCCAGACCATCCTCATCCAGGTCGAGCGAATAAGAGTCCTTCATCGTGAACTCTCGGGTGCGCAACACTCCCCCAGTCGGTCGGGGCTCATCCCTGAACTTGGTTTGGATCTGGTACCAGATCTGGGGAAGTTCCCGGTAGGAGGCCAGCTCGAGGGCCAGCTGTGTGAAGACTTCTTCGTGGGTCATCCCCAGCGCCAGGTCGGCCTCACGTCGATCCTTCAAACGGAACATCTCCTCACCCATCAACTCCCAACGCCCGCTCGCTCGCCACAGTTCAGCTGGATGCAGGGCGGGGAGCAGGAACTCCTGGGCCCCGATCGCATCTAGCTCCTGTCGGATGATGTTTGCGATCTTGGCTCGCACTCGAAACCCCAACGGAAGTAGCGAATACGAACCTGTCATCAGCTGGCGCATGAAGCCAGCCCTCACCAGCAGTCGATGGCTGGGCGCCTCTGCCTCAGAAGGGTCGTCTCGCAGCGTCGGGATGAAGGCGTTGGACCAGCGCATTATCTACCCGAACCCCGCCACGGAGTGTTCAACGGTTGGGAGAGAGTCGACATCGGGCGCGCCTTCAGCGGCTGGCTCCGGTGACGTCGCCGGAGGCTGCTCTGGTAACCGCCGCTCGCCGTTCGGCAACGTGGTTGGGGTCGGGGCGCAGTTCGCGAAGGGCCGCCGCCAACCGAGCGGTTTCGTCCGAGGCGCCAGCCTCGGCGGCAGCCAGGCGAGCGTCTGCTCCTTCTGCCACCAACTGCCGAGCTTCTTCGACAAGAGCTTCCACCATTTCCGCCTCGGGGACCACTCTGACTACTTCGCCCTTGATGAATAGATGGCCTTTTCCTTTGCCGGCGGCTATCCCGATATCCGCACCCCGCGCCTCGCCGGGGCCGTTGACAACACAACCCATTACCGCCACCTGGATCGGCAGGTGCTCGGCCTCTAGGCGAGCTTGCGCGGCAGCCGCCACCGCCATCACGTCGATATCGGCGCGGCCGCACGAAGGGCAGGCGATCAGATCTAGCCCTTTGCGTTCGCGCAAACCCAGATACTCGAGCAACTTGCGGCCGGCTTGGGCTTCCTCGACTGGGTCAGCGGTGAGCGAGAACCGAATCGTGTCCCCGATTCCCTCCAATAGAAGGGTTGCGATTCCGGCCACTGACTTGATCAAGCCCCCTGGGGGGGGGCCCGCCTCGGTTACCCCCAAATGCAGCGGATAGTCGACCTGGCTTGCCAGCAGGCGGTAGGCCTCCACCATGGTGGGGACGTGGCTGTGTTTCACCGAGATCTTGATGTCCCGGAACCCAACTGCTTCCAGATAGCCGATCTCGATGTGAGCCGACTCGACCAAAGCCGGCGCAGTGACTCCCCCGTGTTTTCGGAGTAGATCCTTGGCCAGCGAGCCCCCGTTGACGCCTACCCGGATCGAGATATTTCGTTCGGCGGCCGCCTTGGCCACGGTTTGAACTTGGATTGGATCGCCGATGTTGCCAGGGTTCAGACGTAACCCGGCCACCCCCGCCTCCAGAGCAGCCAGCGCCAACCGGTGCTGGAAATGGATGTCGGCGATGATCGGAACCGGCGAGCGGGGAACGATCTCGGCCAAGCCCTCGGCCGCCTCGACGTCGTTGCAAGTGATCCGAACCAAGTCGGCTCCGGCTCCGGCCAAGGCGTACACCTGGGCCAAGGTGGCGTCGACGTCAGCAGTCTTGGTGGTAGTCATCGACTGCACCGAGATGGGGGCATCGCCACCCACCAGCACCCGACCCACCGCAATCTGTCGACTCTGCCGCCGGGTTGTCATTGCGCTCATGCTAAGTGCTCTGCTGGGTCGATAGCGTGAGGGGATTGAAGGCTCACAGGTCGAAGGGACGCGTGATGTCGAGGAAAAGCCCGAGCAGGAAGATCAAGACGAACAAGCTCACCACCATCGCCGCTACCGGGAGCAGGCGGTCGGGATTTACCGGTCGGCCCTTTACTCGCTCATAGATGGCGACCGCAGCGTGTCCGCCATCCAGCGGGTAGAAAGGAAGCACGTTGAAGAGGGCGACCACCAAGTTGAAACTGGACAGCACTGCCAGCAACCCTTCCCACCCAAATCGTTCTTGGATGCGGGAGCCGATCCGGACTATTCCGATCGGAGTCGAGGGGCGCTGTTCCAGATCGATCTCCCTACCGGAGATCGCATCCCCGAACGTGCCAACCAGGTTGGGCGGCCACAGGAAACGCCCGAAACCGATGACAGTGGCTCCCACCTGATCAGCGAAGACCTCCCCGGCGCGAACCACACCCGCGATCGGGTCGGGCCGATCAACCTCGAAGTCACCTCCCAGGCCGACGAAACCGCTGACAGTGTCACCGCTAGGAATGCTGGCAGGAGTTACCACCACTTCGATCTCTCGGTCCTGACGACCCAGCAAGAACGTGATCGGCTGTCCGGCTCGGGCGGAAACATGATCAATCACCTGCTCCCACGATTTCACGGCGACGCCGTCGATGGCCAGCACGCGATCACCCTGTTGGATATCCGCCTGCGAAGCCGGGGTTGGGGTGCCATCCTCGAGGGTCGCCACCACCTCGCCAACCAGCGGCCGGCTGGGATCCCGGATCCCGAAGCCAACCACCACCGCATACAGCAGCAGGAAAGCGAGTAGCAGGTTGGCCAGGATGCCGGCCAGCACCACCATGAATTTCTGACTAAAGGGTTTGCCCCGGTAGGTGCGGTGCTCGATGGCGGGGTCGACGGTTTCGGCCAAGTTCATTCCTGTGATGCGAACGAAGCCACCCAGCGGAAGCAACTTGATGCCGTATTCGGTCTCGCCCCGTCGGGTAGACCACAATGTGGGTCCAAAGCCAAAGAAGGCCTGGGTGGCCTGCATTCCGAAGGTTTTGGCGGCCACAAAGTGAGCGCCCTCGTGGATGACAACGGCGGCGATTATTCCTGCCAGGATTACTAGTTGTGGCACTAGTGCTCCGTCTCGGAAATGGCGTGAGAGCGCTGAGCCGCCAGGCGAAGCGCTATGAATTCATGTTCGGCGAGGCCACCGCGCCCCTGGCCAGTACTCTGTCTGGGAAATAGCGTGAGAGCGCTGAGCCGCCAGGCGAAGCGCCATGAATTCATGTTCGGCGAGGCCACCGCGCCCCTGGCCCGTGCTCTGTCTGGGAAATAGCGTGAGGGTGTTCGACGAGGCCACTTTCCCGGACGGTGCACAAATCGACGACGAAGGCGCAGCCGTGTGCTGCGTCGAGGAGGAGGACGCCGCAGGGGGCGTCGGGGGGCCGGCGAGACCCCACGATTATTTTCGAGTCGGTGCACAGGCTCCGTCAGCAGACTGCGACCAACTCTAGGGCGGCAGCTCGCGCTTCCCGATCGACCGCGAGGACGTCGTCGACCGAACCAAGTTCGCGGTGCGCGATTCGCTCCAGCGTCATCTCGATCACCTGAGTGATCCCCAGCAAACCAAGCCTCCCGGCCAAGAACGCCTCCACCGCGACCTCGTCGGCGGCGTTGAGAACCGCCGGGGCGGAGCCGCCGGCCCGCCCGGCAGCCTGACCGAGCCGGAGAGCGGGGAAAGTCTCCAGATCAGGGGCCATGAAATCGAACCGGCGACCAGTCAAGTCGAGTGGCGGTCGGGGAGATTCCAACCGGGAGGGGAAGGTGAGGGCGTACTGGATCGGAATCCGCATATCGGGCTCGGAGAGTTGAGCTTTGACCGAACCATCCACGAACTCAACCATCGAATGCACAACCGATTGGGGGTGAATCACAATCTCGATCTTTTCATACGGAATTCCAAACAAGAAATGCGCCTCGATCACCTCAAAGGCCTTGTTCATCAGGGTTGCGGAGTCGACCGAGATCCGCCTGCCCATTCGCCAGGTTGGGTGTGCCAACGCCTCGGCAACAGTCACTCGCTGCAGGCGCTCTCGATCCAGCCCCAGCAATGGCCCCCCCGAAGCGGTGAGAATCACCCTGCGGACTGAACCTGGTTCTTCCCCCACCAGACACTGAAGCAGGGCGGCGTGCTCCGAGTCGACCGGGATCAACTCTCCCCCCCCCTTGCGTCGGGCCGTTTCCACCACCGGCCCCCCTGCCACCAAGCTCTCTTTGTTGGCAAGCGCCAACCGATTGCCGGCCTCGAGCGCGGCCACTGAGGCGGGAAGCCCGGCTGATCCGACGATGCCGTTGAGCACAACCGCGTCCTCCCAACCAGCCAGCTCCAGCAGCGAAGCCTCGCCGATGCGCAGGCGGCTTCCAATCTCACGCTGCAGGTTGGCCAGTTCGGAACCAGAAGCTCCAACTACCACCACTCGGGCGTCCGAGAAGCGGTGGGCGGCGGCGATCAGGGCGGGAGAGGCGGTGCGGGCGGCCAACCCAACCACTGGCATCCCCAATTGCTCGGCGACCTCCAGAGTTTGGCCACCAATCGAACCGGTCGCTCCCAGAACAACCAGATCTTTCGGGTGCTTCAGAGGATGCCGGTCCATCGCAGGACCGTGTAGGCGGCGGGGACCACGAACAAGAATGAGTCGATCCGATCCAGCAACCCGCCATGACCGGGAAGCAACCAGCCCATGTCCTTGATTTCCAGCTGGCGTTTGAGCATCGACTCGGCCAGGTCACCCAGTACCGCGAAAATGGCCACCCCGGCCGCCAGGGCCAAGGCTGTCCCGATTGAAAAAGGAGGGTCCAGCCACAACCCGAGTCCCACTGCTACCGCGGCAGTCAACCCGATCCCTCCCACCAGGCCTTCCACAGTCTTCTTTGGCGAAAGGGTGGAAGCCAGCGGCCGGTGACCCCAGCGTCGCCCGGCGAAATACGCTCCAGTGTCCATCGCCATCGTGAGTCCGACGATGGCAACTAGTAGGCGCACTCGATTGTCGGCCCGAATGATCGGCATCGCGAAAGCCAGTCCGCCCGCCACCCAGGCCATTCCCAACACGGTGAGCGCAGCGTTTGGCCATGGCCGATGGGGCGGATGCACCTGAGCCGCGTAAAAAGCAAAGACTCCCACTGTCGCCAGAGCAACCGCCCCAGCCACCGCCACTACTCCCAGCTCGGTCGACGATCCGATCAAGGCGCCGGCCCCTCCCAGCATCCCGAAGATCGCCACCGGTCGGTGACCCAGATGACGAAGCACCGCGAAGAACTCTCCCATTGCTACCAGAGCAATCAAGCCAACCAGCCCCCACAACCACGCCCGACCGAGGGCGAGCGCCAGCACGAAGGCAGAGATGAGTAGCACTCCCGAAAACAAGCGAGTCCCCAGCTCGGATGACGCGGGCAGGAGACCACCACCTCCCTCGCCTATCTCAAACGACTCCTCGGCGTCACCGACGTCGTCAAGACCGACCACCCCGCTTTCTACCCCCGGCATCGGCGCTGCCATCGCTGGGCTGGGTTTGTCCTCACCGGCCCCAGCTGTCTCCATTGCCTTGGCCAGACCAACGTGCTCCTGGGTTGCTCCCTGCAGGAAATGATGATCCTCGAAGCGGTCGAGACTGAAACTGGCCGGCTCCAGATCGGCTGCGAGTTGTTCGGCCAGTGCATATTCACGGCTGCTCATCATTGCTGGGTCTGGCTTCCACGGATTGGAAGATTCCAACCATCCCGGAGGAGTGCCCATGTCGAACCGCGAGCTGGCTGTTGTCTCGCCTGCTCTGACTTCGGAGACTGCGGGTTCGAGGGGTTCTCGGTCCCGCCAACCCGGATCCCATTTCGGCCAGCCATCGTCTGCCGCTTCCTCTGCCATCGAGTTGTCGACCGCCTCCGGCGACATCTCGGCTGCCTGTTCTCTAGCTTCGGGTTGCCACTTCGGCCAGCCATCATCGGCTGGGGCGGTGAGCTCTTCCTCCTTGGCGGCTTCCTCGGCCTGTCCTCTAGGTTCCGGATCCCATTTCGGCCAGCCAACCGTAAGCTCCTCAGCCGAGTCGTCCAGCTCTGGCGATATCCCGGCTTCTATCACAACAGCTTCAACTAGCTCATCCTTGCTGTCGACGGTTGGAAACGCCAGCGGTGCTTCCGGATCGACAATTTCAGGATGTTCTTCGGTCATCCATTCATCGACCCGGTCCAACCTGAGGTCATCGCTCTCAGTCTCTGCCGGGGCTGTCACGACTTGTGCTGCTGGCTCAGGGAGGGAGGAGCTAGCAGTCTCCTCAGAGAAGTCGCTGGCTTCCACCACCTCGTAGTCCTCATCAGCTCCCACCAGCGAGGCGTCAGCAACACCAACTTCGAGAATCTCCCTTGAGCTGGTTTCGTATTCGCCTAAGCCATTCGCCAATTGGGGCTCGGCTTGGATCGACTTGGTGATTTCCGGGATCGCCTCTGGCACTGCCCACATCGGTTCAGTCGGCAAGGAGAGCGAAGTCTCTAGGTCAAGTGCGGGTTCGAGTCGGATTATCTCAGATGTTGTGACTTCCCATTCGGCTACCGCCTCAGGATCCGGCCGTGAGGCCGAGCTGGGCTCGGGTAGCAGGAGCGTCTCGGTTGACGCGTCGATCGGCTCGAGCGGGCTGAGCTGGAAGGGAGCCTCGGCCTCGACTGCGTCAGCCTCTGACTCGGCCTCTTCTTCCGAGAGATCGAGCGGCCATTGATCGGGATAAGCCTGGGGTCGATAATCCGGATGCCACGGATCGCCTGGGTGGAGGGAGCCGCGTTCGTCGGTCAAGTGCTCACACCTCCATCATTTCGGACTCTTTGTGTTTGACTAGCTCGGCGATGCGGGCGTTGGCCTCGTCGGTTTGGTGCTGAAGGTCCTTCTGACCGCGTCTGATCTCGTCCTCGGAGAGCTCGCCTTCCAGCGCATCCAGGTCCTCCATGGTGTGACGGCGGACATGGCGAGCTGCCACCCGGGTTTCTTCCGCCATGTTGTGAACGAGTTTCACCAGATCCCGCCGCCGCTCTTGGGTGAGCGGCGGAAACGCCAAACGCAGAACTACGCCGTCATTACTGGGATTGATTCCGAGGTCAGAGGCTTGGATTGCTTTCTCGATATCGTGCATCGACTGCGGGTCGAACGGATGCACCACCAATTGGTGGGGTTCCGGCACCGAGAAGGTGGCTAGTTTCTGGAGCGGCGTCGGCATGCCGTAGTAGTTCACCATCACTCGATGCAGGATGGCGGGGTTGGCCCGGCCGCTGCGTACGGTTGCGAATTCACCCTTGAGGTGCTCAATGGCGGCATCCAGCTTATGCTTGGCCTCTGCGAGTAGCTCGTCAATCATGTCAGTGCACCAAAGTGCCGATCGGTTCTCCTCGTACGGCTCGTCCAATGTTGCCGGGCACGGTCAGGTTGAACACTCGCACCGGCAGCTGTTGTTCCATGCACATCGTAATCGCAGTGGTGTCCATCACCCGGAGCCTCCTTTGGATGACATCCAGGTAGGTCACTTCGGTCAACATCCGGGCATCCGGGTTCTGGGCAGGATCGTCGTTGTAGACGCCATCCACTTTGGTAGCCTTCAACACCATCGCAGCTCCGATTTCGGCGGCCCGCAAGGCGGCCGTGGTATCGGTGGTGAAGAAGGGGTCGCCGATCCCGCCCGCCAGCACGACCACCCGCCCTTTTTCCAAGTGTCGGATGGCGCGTAGGCGGATGTACGGCTCTGCCACCTGCTGAATCGTGATTGCGGTTTGGACCCGGGTGGGTACTTTGTGTTTCTCCAGATACTCGCGCAAGGCCAGCGCGTTGATCACGGTGGCAAGCATCCCCATGTAGTCGGCGGAAGCTCGGTCCATCCCCTCGGCGGCTTCGGAGATACCGCGGAAGATGTTTCCCCCCCCAACCACCACTGCTAGTTGGTAACCATCGCGATGGACTTCGCTGATCTCCTCCGCTACTCGGTCGACCATCTTGGGGTCGATGCCGTAACCCAGCTCAGCGTCTGCAAAAGCTTCGCCCGAAAGCTTCAAAAGCAGTCGGGCCGAGGCGCTCATCCCTCTCCCACCGCAACCCGGGCGATGGTGCCAACGCTGACCGCCTCTCCCATCTTGGCGCCCAAAGCATCAACCATGGCGGCCACCGTCCCTTGAAAATGACCTGAGTTGACAAAGACTTGCTCGTACAACACATTGTCGCGGATAAAGGCATCGAAGCCATCCTCGACGATCTTGGCGATCCCGTTGTCTGGCTTGCCCTGCTCTTGGGCCTGGGCCGCCAACAGCTTTTTCTCTCTCTCCACAACCTCGGGAGGAACATCCTCGACGGTTACCCAGCGCGGCCGAGCCGCAGCAACATGCATAGCCAGATGGCGGGCAACCTCCTGGAACTCCGGGGTCTTTGCCACGAAATCAGTTTCGCAACGCAGTTCGACCAAGGTGCCGATTACCGGGCGGCCAACTTGGTGGTGAAGGTAATGGCCAATCGTGCCCTGATTGGCAGCTCTCCCGGTGCGGCGCTTGGCATCGGCCAGGCCCTTGGTACGCAGGATCTCGGTCGCTTTGGTGGTGTCGCCGTTCGCTTCGATCAGCGCACGCTTGGCGTCCATCATCCCGGCGCCGGTCTGCTGGCGAAGCTTCATCACGTTTTGGGGACTGACGTCGCTCATTCGATGCCATCCAAAGCCATAGGCAACGCAGTGGGAGCAGGCGCAGCCACTTCGGTGACCGCCGGCGGCTCGATTTGCTGAGTCGAGCTCGGCTCAGCAACCAAGTCCATCGTTTCCACGACTGCCGTGCGCGGCGCAGGAGCCTCATTGAACTCAGGAAAGTCGGAAGTACTTCCGGTTCCTCGGGTCTTGGCGGCGACGGTCTCGCTCCCCTCCCGACAACCAGCCGCGATAGTGCGAGAGAAGAGCTCGGCAGCTCGAATGGCGTCGTCGTTGCCGGGGATCACGATATCGACCAGATCTGGATCACTGTTGGTGTCAACCACCGCGATTACCGGGATTCCCAACCGGCTTGCCTCTCGTACTGCGATCTCCTCGGTGTTGACGTCGAGCACGAACATGGCCTGCGGCAGCGCAGTCAAGTCCCTCACCCCGCCCAAGTTGCGTTGAAGTTTGGCCATATCGGCTCGCAGCCGCAGCGCCTCTTTCTTGGGCAAAGTGTCCATTTCGGTGGATGCCTCCATCCGCTCCAGCTCTCGCATGTAGAGGATGCGCTTGTGGGTGGTCGGGAAGTTGGTGAGCATCCCGCCCAGCCAGCGTTCGGTAATGAAAGGCATCTTGGCGGTAGCCGCCGCTTCGGCGACCGCGTGTCGCGCCTGTTTCTTGGTGGCGACGAAGAGAACTACCCCCGACCGGGCGGCCGTGTCGCGGACCTGGTCAAATCCTTTGCCCAGCTGCTCGAGGGTCTGGCGGAGATCGATGATGTGGATCCCACTTCGCTCGGTAAAGATGTAAGGGCGCATCTTGGGATTCCAGCGATGGGTCTGGTGCCCGAAATGCACGCCCGCTTCGAGCAGTTGTTTGATGGTGACGTTCACCGCACTCCTTGGATTTGGTTGGGCCTCCGCCCACCCGATGCCAACCCCGGAACCAAGTTCCGACCACGGGCGGCTGCGGTGAGCGTGTGTATTTGCGGGGAACCATAGCACCGGCGGGGAAGCCCCACCGGGGGAGGCTCGCCGACACCCAAAAATTGCCCACCCCCGAAGAATTGTTGATCGAGACGGTGCACTAGTCCCGGCGTAGGCTGGGCTCAACCATCCGGTTGCGGAGACTCATCACCGATTTGGTGTGGATCTGGCACACCCGCGACTCGGTAACGCCCAACACTTCTCCGATTTCCGCCAGCGTGAGTCCTTCGTAGTAGTAGAGCGTCACCACCAGGCGCTCCCGCTCACCCAACCGGTTGATGGACTGCACCAGCGCATTCCGAGTTTCACCGGTCTCGAAGGCGGCTACCGGGTCAACTGCGCGGGGATCCGGCAGCAATTCGCCAACCGAAGCCGAATCTCTTTCTTCCGCATTCAGAAGTTCGTCGAGAGCCACCAGACCCAGCGAGGAGATCTCGGCCAACTGATCCTGCAGCGTCTCCAGCGGCACCCCCACCTTCTCCGCCAATTCGGTATCGGTAGGCATCCGCTGCAGCCGATGTTCTAGCTCCGCCATCGAACGCTGGAACTCACGAGCTCTGGCTCTTACCGAGCGGGGCACCCAGTCGAGCGCGCGCAACTCGTCGAGGACTGCTCCGCGGATGCGGTTGACCGCGTAGGTCTCGAATTTGAATCCCCGTTCGGGTTCGAACTTGTCGATGGCATCGATGAGTCCGAACATGCCGTAGGAAATCAGATCCGCTTGTTCAACGTTACGCGGCAGCCCCACCCCGATTCGACCAGCCACGAACTTGACCAGCGGTGCGTAGTGAAGGATCAGCCCTTCTCTGGCTTTGGCATCCGCACTCGCCTTGAAACGATCCCACAGGGCGAGAATCGCGGAATCGGATGGTTCATGCGCGGGGATGGGTGCGGTCATACGTGGACCTCAGGTGCGTGCGAGATACGGCAGTGTAAACCTGGGTGGTGGCCAGATCGGTGTGCCCCAGCAACTCTTGCACCGTCCGCAGATCAGCCCCGCCTTCAAGCAGATGGGTCGCGAAGGAGTGGCGCAGGGCGTGAGGAAAGGTACCCAGCCGGCGCCGCACCGCTTGGCGGATGCCACGCACTCCCAGCGGGCCCCCTCGGACTCCTACCCATAACCAATCGGCAAGATCTGACCCGGAGAGCTGAGCGCGCCCGCCCTCCAGATAATCAGCCACCGCATTTTGAGCGGGACGTCCGATCGGCACCACTCGTTGCTTGGTGCCCTTGCCGGTAACCCGCAAGTAATCGGCGCGGCGGACGTCAGCAACTCGCAATCCGGCGAGCTCAGATACGCGTAACCCGCAGGCGTAGAGCAGCTCGATGATCGCACGATCCCGCAGCGCAACGGGATCGCGGTCGACCAATCCATCCAGTAGTCCGGTCAGCGTCGCCTGGGGCAGATTCTTGGGAAGTGTTCGCTGTTTGCTAGGAAGGTGGAGACCGGTGGCCGGGTGATGCGAGACCGTCTTGCGGCGGACCGCGTCAGAGTAGAAGGAGCGCACCGCCGAGGCTTTGCGGACCACAGAAGCACGGGCGTAACCCCTGCTATCGAGGTGAGCGAGGTAACGCCGCAAGGTTCGACGATCGACTCGCTGCAGACTCTGGACTCCCCTGCGCTCACAGAAGTCGAAGAACTGGGCGAGGTCGCGTCGGTAAGCCTCGATCGTGTGCCGGCTCAAGTTGCGCTCAACCGCCAGTCGTCGCAAGAACGCGCCAACCTGGCGGCGAGCCCAAGCGGGCAGCTCGGGAATCATCACCGTCGACATTCTCGCGCTCTGGCTCCGGCTGGTCTGCCACGCCAAGGGCAGCAAGTCAAACGCCGGCCTTCAGCTCTCGATGAAACCTCACCAACCGCGGCATTCGCCTATGCCATACTGATAAAGTCGGCTGCCAGTGTCCGGCGATCGGAGTGTCAAAGCTGACCGCACGACGGGCAATTCAATACGACTCAGTAGCCTGGGCAGGTGTCGGGCTATCGGTATCGCTATCCGCCTTCGGCGACGTCAACGAAGTTGCCAGATGGATCGTCTTGATCGCCACCATCGCAGGCGCGGGTTCAGCATTTCTTGCGGCAATAGCTCTCGGTCACCGGCATTACCGCACGGCAGGAGCGCTCCTGCTCATCTCCGTAGTCACCCCGACCTACTACGGCTATGTTCTGAATGTCCCTGCTTTGCTCTTAGGCCCGGCTCTGCTCATCGCCCCTAAGGCTGTGCTAAGACCATCATCGCCGTCCGCTTGAGCCTCTTGGCAATCCTTCGTTCACCCGCCTCAGCGGCCGGGGATTGCCGCCACCACGATGCCGTCGAACTCGATCCGGCCAAGCGCTTGCAGCCGTCCAATCATCGCCAGGATCCGACTCGGAGATTCGTTCAGATGCTCGGCCAGCCAATCAGGTGATCGCAGCTCGGAACCCAGTGCGCTGAGCAGCGGATCTTCTTCGGGGATATCGGCCTTCGGCCGAACTCGGGGAGGTCCGAGCACGAACCCGAGCGCCTCGATCAGTTCATCGACGCCCAACACCGGATAGGCCCCATCCCGAATCAGCAGATTGCAGCCCCGCGAGGTCTCCCGCTCGATGTCGCCGGGGACCGCCAGCACCGCCCTCCCGTAGCTGAGGGCGGCGTTAGCAGTGATCAGGGCCCCGCCGGTGACTGCTGCCTCCACCACCACCACTGCTGCCGAGAGTCCGGCGATGATGCGATTTCGAGGGGGGAATCGCCACCCCTCCGGTGTGGTCCCCAACGGGTATTCGGTGACGATGGCTCCCCCGCCTGCCACCAAGCGTTCTCCGATCGGTCGGTGTTCAGCCGGATAGAAACGGTCGAGCCCGGATCCCAACACCCCGATCCCAACTCCGCCGGCTTCCAGACAACCCTGGTGGGCAGCGATGTCGATCCCCCGGGCCAGTCCACTCACAACCGGCCAGCCGACTTCGGCCACTGCTTGCCCAAACCGCCGGGCCAGCCGGCGGCCGTAAGAAGTCGCTCGCCGGCTTCCCACCAACGCAACAGCCAGGACAGCCGGTAGTTCACCTTTCACGAACAGCACTGGGGGCGAATCGGGTAACTCATTGAGGTGGTCCGGGTACCCGGCTGTGCCACGAATCAACGCCTTGGCGCCGAGCCTGGCGAGGGACGTTTCGATCTCAGTTGGCGTAGATGCCAGACTCTGGCGAATTGCGTCGCTGACAGCTTCACTTCCCGCCGAGATGGCTCCGAGGACGGCGGCCGGTGATCCCAAACGCTCGACCAGTTGCCGATTCCGGTCTGGATGCAAGCCCAAATGCGCCAAGCCGAGCGCTGCTTCGCTGTTCACACTGAACTCCGGAAGACCAACGCTTCCTCAACATGGCTTTCGTCGACCGTCTGGTCCCCGGCTAGATCTGCAATCGTACGGGCCACCCGGCGCACCCGGTCCCAACCTCGGCCGGTGAGCATGAATTGATCGATACTCGCTCGGAGGCGAGAGGTTGCCTCCGGCGTCATCGGCAAGGCGTCCAGCTCGGGGCGGGAAAGCGAGCGATTGAGCTGACCCCGTTCCGACTGGCGAGCGCGGGCCGCCACCACTCGAGCCCGCACGGCTTGGGAGTTTTCAGCAGGACCGCCGGTTAGCTCGGCGGCTGTGAGCCGAGGAATTTTCAACCGCAGATCGAATCGATCGAGCAGCGGGCCCGAGAAACGCGCTTTGTAGCGCCGGATACCGGACTCTGGACAAGAGCAGGCAACCAGTCGATCGTCTTCGAAGCCACAGGGACAAGGGTTGGTGGCAGCCACCAGCTGCACTGAAGATGGGAACCGAACCGAGATGCCCTTGCGGGAGATGCTCACCGATCCTTCCTCGATGGGTTGCCGCAAGGCATCCAGGTGCTGAGCGGGGAACTCGCCCAGCTCGTCGAGAAACAGCACACCCCGGTGCGCCAAAGTCAGCTCTCCCGGGCTCAAGTAGGTGTGACCACCGCCAACCAGAGCAGCTACCGAAGCAGTGTGGTGGGGGCTACGGAACGGCGGCTGACACCGGCCAGGCGGGTTGTAGCCAGCAGAGGCCCAGGCCAGCGCCACCTCCAGTAAAGCCTCGTCGTCGAGGGCGGGGAGCAAACTAGGCAGGACCCTGGCCAACATGGTCTTGCCAGCCCCCGGTGGTCCCGACAGGAAGAGATGGTGACCTCCGGCTGCTGCCACCTCCAGCGCCCGGCGGGCGAGCAGCTGGCCCCGAATCTCGGAGAGGTCGCTGACGGGAGCCGACACCGGGGCGGCCATCGGCTGGACTTCGGGAGCGGGGATCTTCCCGAGTGCGATCGCAATCGCCTCGACCAGATTGGTAACCGGGCGGATGTCGACCCCTGGGAGCAGAGCCGCCTCCGAAGCTGCTCCGGGCGCCAAAAGGCAAGGAAGACCGAGTCGCTTGGCAACCAGCGCCGCCGCCAACCCTCCTCGGGTCGACCTCACTCCCCCGTCGAGGGCAAGCTCACCAAGCGCGACCACCGCGGTGGCAGCGGTGGGGATGGCTCGATCGGCAGCCAGCATTCCCAGCGCGATCGGGAGATCGTATGCGGACCCCGCTTTTGGCAAGTCGGCCGGCGCGAGATTGACAACCACCCGGCGGTTGGGAACCTTGAACCCGGAGGAAACGAGGGCTGCCTTGACTCGATCGCGGGCTTCGCGGACCGCGGTGTCGGGAAGACCTACTACTAGCAAGGCCTGTTGTTGGGCAGAACCGACATGAACTTCCACCCGGAGCGGGCGCGGGTCGATGCCGACCAACCCGGCTGAGTGCACGATGGCGAACATTCCGGAAACGTACGGCGGGGGTGTGACACGAATCGACACCAGACCCAGACCACAAATCCCGGGTACCTGTTCCGAAGTATTGGTTCGGCTTCTCTGCGCACATCGCGAAATCCGCGGCTAGCAGGCGAAGCGGCGATAAGGTCGCGGCGCGATGCCGGAGTTGGCCGAAGACCGAATGCCGCGCTGGGTGCCAAGGGCACTCGGACTGGCTGCCGTCGGCTACATCGCTACCCGCTTCCTTATTTTCGCGATGGGCCAGCTGCGAGGCCTATTGGTCTCCCTACTGATCTCGCTGTTCCTGTCGTTTGCCTTGGAGCCTGCTGTCAAGTTCCTATCCTCACACGGCTGGAGACGGGGCGCCGCCAGCGCGGCGGTGCTGCTGGGAACGGTCTTGCTGGTGGTTGGTTTCGTGGCGGCCACCCTCCCCCCTCTCATCAGCCAGGCTGGGCGTCTCGCCCAGAATTTTCCGACCTACTTGGACCGGGCCAGTGAACTGGCCAAGCGCTGGTTCGACGTCGACATCTCCACCGCTCAACTGGCAGACGCGTTCCGTCAGTACGGGGAGACCCTCACTCGCACCGCAACCGGACTGGCTGGGCGCCTGTTCGGAATCGGAACCCGCCTACTCGGTTTCGTGTTCCAAGGGCTCACGATTCTGCTCTTCACTTTTTATCTGGTGGCGGATGGGCCCCGCCTCCGCCGCAGCCTGCTTTCGGTCCTCAAGCCGGAGAGACAAAAAGAGGTGCTGCGAATCTGGGAGATCGCCATCGAAAAGACCGGTGGCTATGTGTACTCGCGACTCTTGCTGGCGGCCGCATCTGCTCTCTTCGCGTGGGTGCTGTTTGTGGTGCTGGTGGTCCCCTACCCGGTCGCGCTGGCGATCTGGGTAGGGCTCTTCAGCCAATTCATACCTGCGGTTGGGACATACCTAGCTGCCTCGGTCCCGGTTGTGGTCGGACTCTTTCAGAGCACCTTCACCGGGCTGTGGGTAGCGCTTGGACTGGCGGTCTACCAGCAGGTGGAGAACTACTTCCTCTCGCCCCGCATCACCGCCCGCACCATGCAGCTTCATCCCGCTCTGGCCTTCGGGTCGGCCGCCGCCGGGGGAGGGATCATGGGGCCGGTGGGGGCCATCATCGCCATTCCCACCGCTGCCATCCTCCAGGCTTTCATTTCCACCTATCTCGAGCGACACCGAGTGGTGGAGTCGTCTCTTACCGCCGAGCCAACCGAGGATTCTTCCCCAGATTGAGCGACGCGGGCTCAGCCGCCTCCGGGCAGGCCGGCTCGAACCAGCAGCCGGCGAAGAGAATCCCATTCGTGTCGTCGCAGCTCACCGACCCCAGCCAACACCCCCCCATACACAGCTATCCCAACCGGGATGCCGATCAGCACTGCCTGCCAATCGGATCCAGATTTCCGGCGTCCGATGGCATACACCGCAGCGGCCATGGCGGCCGAGGCGACCAACACCCGGGCCAGCGTCGACCACGGAAATGGCCAGCGGAAATGCCGTCCCGCCAACGTCACCATGGCAGCCAACGCAACTGCGTATCCCACCAGGGTTGACCAACCGGCGGCAACGTAGCCATACCTATCCACCAAGGCCAGGTTCATCCCGATATTGGCGGCAGCCCCTAACCCCACCGCGATCGTGTAGCGGCTCATGATCTTCTTGAACATGAACGCGGAAAGAAACCAGTACTGGAGGCCCAGCAAGACCGCCGCCGCCGCTACCGGAGGCACCACCTGGAATCCCTCCCAGTACTTGCGGTCGGTGGCCAAGCGCACGATCGGCTGCGCCAGCAGGCTGATTCCAACTGCAGCCGGAATCGCAACCACCAGGTAGTAACGAGCTACTCGACTAACAAAGCCAGCCGCCGCCGTTTCGCCTTCGCGTTCCCAAATCCGGTTGGCAAGCACTACGAAGGGAAGCTGGAAGAGCTGCACAACCAGGCCGACACTCGAGTCGGCGATCTTGTAGCTGGCGATGTAGATCCCGTTCTCGTCCGCCCCACGCAAACCGTTGATGATGACGCGGTCGGAGAGGCGCAGCAGCCAAGCCGAAGCCGCCCCGATTACCAGCGGGAACGCGTAGCGACCCAGTTGGCGAGCGAGTTCGCGATCAAAGACGCGGCCGCCGAACAAGGAGCGCAGCGGGAGTCGCCCGCTCAAGATCGGGAGCACGGCGAATGTTGCCACCACCATCCCGCCAACCGCGGCGCCTGCTCCCCAGTCCAGCCAACTGATAAGGGCGACCCCAACTGCCAACCCGAACACCGCTCGCCACACCTCACCAAAGCTGTTCCAGCCCACTTGCCGGCGAGCTCGTAACAGGCTCGCCAGCAGCCCAAACGCGTCGCTGGCGAGCAGAAGCAGACCGCCGGCGATCAGAGCCGGCACCAGCCGGGAGCGAATCCCCCCCCCAACTACTGCCAACGTCAGGAACCAAAGGCCGCTGGTGGCCGCGGTTGAAGCCAGCCACAGCCGGCCAACCGTGGGATAGAAGCGGTCGAGGCGGTTTTGCGCCTCGTACTCAGGGTAAAAGCGGATTATCGAGGAAGGCAGCCACAGCGTGATGGCAGACAGGATCCCAACCAAGGAGAGCACCAACCCGAAGTCGCCGTATTGGTCGAGATCAAGCCGACGGGTGAGGATCGGGATTCCGATGGCGCCCACCGCGGCTGGAACAACCACCGCCGGCAAGTAGCGGACCGAGTCTCGAAGAAACGTTCCCGGCATCTACGGTTTCCTGTGCGGGGTGGGAGTGACTTGGCGACCGTTCACCCATTGGCTGACTGGTAAGGGTTGGCTCCAAGCCGGGCGCCGCTCGGAGAAACCGTGCACTATTGCTCTGACCGGCGGAGGCCTCGCCTGGCATACGCGCCCAGCCCTACCCCAACGTCTCGCAGCATCCGCAGCCAGCGCGGCCGGAACCAGCGCGGGCCAAACAACCAGCGAGGGAATTGGGCGTAGGCGAGCAACCGCTCCCGTCGGGGTAGCGGAGCTCGTCGCACGGACGCGGCGAGCTCGCCAAGGTTGCGCCAGGTAGGAAACCCCACCGATCCGGCTTGGGCGGGATCGAACCAGGTCAAACGGAGATGTTCACGAGGGAACTGATGCAGGCTGTCGCCCTGGTGTTCTCTGCGGTCAAACAGTTCGTCTGGCAACTGCCGCCACTTTCCGATTAGGGCCAGCTCGCCCAGCAGGTCCCGGTCGGAGCCCACTTGGGTGCCAAGCAACGGAGTGCGAGCCAGCACGTCTCGCCGAATCACGCCGAAGATGGCGAGGCAGGCATGCTGCACACAGACAACGTCCGAGAATCGGATGTGGGGAGCCGGGTGGGAGATCCGCATGTCGTTGTCCCACTTGTCATAGAAGCCGGTGACCTTTCCTTCCTCGTCTATGCGGCGGGATCGGGTGAAGACAAGCACGATCTCGGGGTCTTGGTCCAGCGCGGCAACGCACCGCCTGAGGAAGTCAGGGTGGCGCACGTCATCATGGGCAGCCCAGGCGAAATACTTCCCCCGAGTCTCTCGAAACAGGAAGTTGAAGTTTGCTGTTGCACCCAAGTTGGCCGGCTGGCGCACGTACCGGATTCGAGAATCCTTCAACGCGTACTTCTGGCAGATCTCCGGGGTGGAGTCGGTGGAGGCATTGTCCGAGATGAGAAGTTCGAAGTCCGTCATGGTTTGCGCGAGAAGCGAGTCGAGAGCTGGACGCAAGAAACGCTCGCCGTTGTAGACCGCCAGCCCGATGGCTACCTTGGGTTCTTGCATGGAATGGTCAGGATGACACAGGGTGTGATCGCGCGCAAGCCATGGCTGGCAGGGTATTCTGAAACACCCCTATGCAATGCCGTTCCTGCCGTTCGCCCCAAACCGAGGTCTGCCTCGATCTCGGTCTAGTTCCGCTGGCTGACCTGCTGTATCCGGACCCCGCCGCTGGTCAACCCGAACCCCTCTTTCCGCTTCGGTTGTTGTTCTGCCACAACTGCACGCTGGTCCAGCTGGATGAGATCGACTCCCCAGAGGACCTTTACGGAGCCGGTTACCCCTACTACTCATCCAGCCTGATCGGCTGGACTGCGCGCGCCCGAGACCACGCCGCCGAGATCATCGCCAGTCGAGGACTAGGACCCGATCATCTGGTAATCGAGGCGGGGAGCAATGACGGCTACATGTTGGAGAGGTTTGTTGAAGAAGGAATTCAGGTACTCGGAATCGACCCTGCTCCCGGCCCGGCTCAGGTGGCCCGGGAACGCGGGGTTCCCACCGAAGCCAGCCGGTTCGATCTCGCCACCGCCCGCCGCTTAGCCGGAGAAGGGCGCCAAGCAGATGTGATCATCGGCAACATCCTCTTGAACCTGCTGGCCGACCTCGACGACGGCGCCGAAGCGACTCGGGTCCTGTTGGCCCCGCAGGGAGTTGCCATCTACGAGGTGCCGTGGGTGGTAGCGATGGCGCAAGGTAATCAATACGACATGATCTTTCACCAGAACCTGAACTACTTCTCGCTCACCGCGCTCGAGCGTTTGTTCCGCCGGCACGACCTCTACCTCAACCACGTGGTTGAGGTTTCTGATGTAATGGGCGGCTCCCTCCGGATCGAACTGGGACATCAACCCCACCCCAATCCGAGCGTCGGCCGGCTGCTTGCCTACGAGCGAGGGGTCGGAGCTGACACGGCCGCTTTCTATCAAGCTTTCGGCAAACGAGCCAACCACGCCAGCCGCGCCCTGGCTGGCCTGGTTTCGGATCTCAAGGCAAACCGCAAGCGAATCGTTGGCTATGGGGCGGCGGGTGGAATGGCAACCACCTTGCTCAGCTACGGTCACATCAATGGCAACGCTCTCGACTACGTGGTTGACACCAACTCCCACAAACACGGTTACTACACCCCCGGATCCCGGCTGCGGATCGAACCCACCACGCGTCTCCTTGAGGACCAGCCCGACTATGTTTTGTTGCTGGCATGGAACTACGCAGACGAGATCCTGGCCGAGCAAGCCACCTATCGTTCCCGGGGAGGCAAGTTCATCATCCCGGTACCCCACCCAGAAGTGGTCTAGTGCACCAGGCGCTGCGGGTTTCTTCGGGCCTCGGTCTCGGGGCTTCCTCGCAGGTGGGGCTGCCTCGCACGTATGGTTCCAATTTCGGGGTTGAAATGCGACAACTGTTGTCAGTTGCGGCACCAATTTGGGGAGCTGGATGCGA
>Ga0114938_1000956_pt1 | contig 20883 bp, 22 predicted proteins | sample AshMeaBigSpring_FD_88675 | JGI IMG/M metagenome (GOLD analysis project Ga0114938, IMG submission 88675) | Groundwater microbial communities from Big Spring, Nevada to study Microbial Dark Matter (Phase II) - Ash Meadows Big Spring | ecosystem: Environmental > Aquatic > Deep subsurface >...
CGCATTACGTGACCCAGTTTTTCGAGGCCGAGGAAGTCGACCTTCCCCAAACCGGCCCGGTGGCGTCCGCACATTCCCTGCTGCAGCTGGCCCAGCGCTGGCAGCTCAAACTGGCCTGGAACGAACTGGGGGATGCGGCCGAGGACGTCCGGGAAACCATCTTGGCCATCCGCAGCTACCTTTACTGGGTCGAGCGCGAGTTCGCGCGCGAGACGGACCGCTTCCATCTGCGCGGCCAGGACAATGTCCTGCGCCATCTCCCGCTCGGCACCGTGGTCGTGCGCTTGCACGAGCAGGACCGCCTGTTCGAGGCCCTGGCCCGCATCGCGGCCGTCCGGGCCACCGGCAACCGCCTGAGGGTCAGCCTCCCCAAGGGCCTGGACACGCCGGCGACGCGCTTCCTCTACGGAGCCGAAGGCCGCCGCCTCACAGCCAAGGAACCCGTGTTCCAGGAGTCCGACGCTGACCTCATCGCCGCGATCCCGAAGATCGAACGCATCCGCTACGCCGCACCGGACCGCGTGCCGCAAAAGGTCTTCAAGGCTGCCGCCGAGACCGGCTTTTTCATCGCCCGCTCGCCGGTCCGGATGGAAGGCCGCCTCGAGCTCCTGCATTACTACCACCAGCAGAGCGTCTGCATCAACTACCACCGCTACGGCAACTTGGGCTTCCGGGCGGTGGAATTCGACGCGGACTGACATCTACCCGCGACGTTCTGGCACCAAGAAACACGAGCGGTGGGCTGCGGGCAAAGAGCGGCGCCGAGTGCACAAACCAAACCGGGACGTTCTTTAGATATGTAGTTTTTGTTTTCCAATAACCCTGCTACATTCGTTTCCACGCCAAGAAAATCCCGCACGAAAGCAGCGGGCGCGTTGCAGCGCATCATGGAAGCAGAGAAAAATTAACCACGGATTCAGGATCTTTTGAACCACCATGATTCCTTTCGATATGATATCGATAGACGTACTCCTTTTTAATTAATATTTTAAAGACGTCCCTTTAATTTAAGACGTCCCTTTAATTTATGGATCCCACCATCATCATTACGGGGTCTTCCGGCTACCTGGGTTCAGCGCTTTGCGCAGACCTGGACCGCGACCACCGCGTCGTGGGGATCGACTGCAGACCACCCTCCCCCCTACTCCAAAAAGCCGCGCCGCGGACCGCCTGGGAGAAGGTGGACATCTCCGATGCGGCGGCTGTTTCAGAGGCGTTCCGGCGCAGCCGTCATACCTTGGGAAGAATAGACTTCGTCATCCACTTCGCGGTCTATTACCATTATGGCCGCGGGTGGCGCCGAGAGTACGACCTCCACAACATCCAGGGCACACACAACCTCATCGCGGCCGCCTGCCGCGCGGCGGCGGGGCGTATCCTTTTCGCCGCTAGCATCGCCTCTCTGCTGCCCCCACCTGCGGGAGCCGTCTTGACCGAAGACTCCTGCGAGATGGCGAGGTTTCCCTATTGCCGGAGCAAGGCTGCCGGCGAGCGGCTGTGCGCGGAGCGGCTCGACGAGCTGCCCGCCGTGGTGCTGCGAATCGGCGGGGTTTTCAGCGACTGGTGCGAACTGCCGCCGCTCTATAGCCTGATCCGTCTTTGGAGCCGCCGGGGCCCGCTCGGCCGCTGCGTCCCGGGGCGCGGCCGGACCGGCTTCCCCTACATCCACCGTGACGAACTGGTGCGGTTCGTGCGCCGCGTCATCGAGAAAAACGACACGCTGGGACGCCACGAGATCCTGTTCGCCTCAGAGGAGCGCTGCACCTGCCATGCCGACCTTTTCCGGCCGATTCGCCGCCTTGCCGGTTTGGGTTCTGCCGACGGTCCGATTCACATGCCTCCGCTGCTGGTCCTTCTGTTTCTCTACCTGAAGCTTTCCGCCAACGGTCTCCTATCCCGCCAGACCTACGAGCAGCCCTGGATGCTGGACTACACCGATCGTCCGCTGCGCGTCGATGCGCGCCGAACGCGGCAACGCCTGGACTGGCGTCCGCGGGATGAGTACGCTATTTTGAATCGCCTGCCGACCGTGATGGAAAATTTCCGCCGAAACCGCCGCTACTGGGAAAATCGCAACATCCGGCGCAACGAAGGCAACTACCAGTTCGAACCGTAAGGAGCCGCCCCCGCCCCGATGCCCGTTCTCTTCATCGGCCTGCACCGGACGGGGGAGATCGTGCAGTTCCTGTGGGAAGGCTTTTAGGAGGCCAACATCAGCATGCGCTGCCTTCATATTGGGGAAGAATGCGGGTCAGAAGGGCGCAGGGTCGTCCGGCTTCAGCATCGAAGGACACTCAAGGGAATATGGTAGCTACAATACAACCACATTTTAATTGACACGGACAGCTTCGTTGAAATAATTAATCCACAAATTATGAATGAACGTCAGTAGGCACCACCGCACTCAATGCGTCACCATCGACAGGAGGTCAAGATGAAGAAAGAGCAACTCGTGTGTTCGGCTCTGGCGGCAACGTTCTTAGCAGCGATATTACTTGGCATTCCCGGTGGGGTACTGGCGGCGGACCCCATCAAGCTCAACTACTCCATCTTCTTTCCCGCTCCGCACAAAAATACCGTGCTTGCAACCGAATGGGCGCAGGAGATCGAAAAGCGCACCAACGGGACCGTCAAGATCACCATGTTTCCGGGCGGCACGCTGACGCCGGCCGACAAGTGCTACGACGGGGTCGTGAAAGGCATCTCTGACATCGGCATGTCGGTGCTCGGCTACACCCGCGGCAGGTTCCCGCTGTCCGAGGTCATCGACCTGCCGCTGGGCTACAAGACCGGCCTGGCGGCCACCAAGCTCATCAACGCCTACTATCAGAAGTTCACTCCCCAGGAATTCAAGGACGTGCAGGTCATGTACTTCCACGCCCACGGCCCGGGCATCCTGCACACCAAGAAGCCGGTCGCCAACCTCGACGAACTGAAGGGCTTGAAGATCGTCTGCCACGGCCTCTCCGCGAAGGTGGTGGGCGCCCTGGGCGCGACCCCCGTGGCCATGCCCATGCCTGAACGCTACGATGCGCTTCAAAAAGGCGTGGCCGAGGGCGGGGTGAACCCCATCGAGTCTCTGAAAGGCTGGAAGCTCGGCGAGGTCATCAAGTCCACCACCGAGAATTTCGGCTCGGCCTACAGCACCGGCTTTTTCGTCGTCATGAACAAGGACAAGTGGAATTCCCTGCCGCCGGATGTCCAGAAGGTGATCACGGCGGTCAACCTCGAATGGATCGACAAGACCGGCAAAGGCTGGGACGAGATCGACAAGGAGGGCAAGGAATTCACCCTGGCGAGGGGCAACCAGGTGATCGCGCTTTCCAAGGAGGAGGATGAGAAGTGGACCAAGCTGGTCCGGCCCATCCTGGACGAATACGTCGCCAACATGAAAGCCAAGAACCTGCCGGGCGAGGAAGCCCTTAAGTTCTGTCTGGAAGAGCTGAAGAAGTTCCAATAGCCGGTCTGCGGGGGAAGGGGCGCAGCGCATCCTTTCCCCCTTTTTTTGTCAACCGGGGCCCTATGGATAAGGAACGAGACGTGGAGAATTTCCTGAACGGCGTCAACCGGCTGAGCCGCGCGATCAACGTCATCGCAGGCCTCGCCATCACCTTCATTATGATGTTGACGGTATTGGATGTCATCCTGCGCAGCTTCCGCCGGCCGATCGTCGGGACCTATGAGCTGGTGGCCTTTGCCGGGGCGATGGTCGTCGGCTTCGCCATCCCGCTGACCTCCTGGATGCGCGGGCACATCTACGTCGATTTTCTCACCGCCCAGCTACCCAAGACCGTGCGCGCCGCTTTCAACGTGGTCACCCGGTGCATGGGGATCGGCCTCTTCCTGCTGATCGGCTGGAACCTTATCAGGGTCGGCATGGACCTGCAGCAGTCCGGAGAAGTTTCCTTGACCCTCCAGCTGCCGTTTTACCCGGTGGCCTACGGCGTCGCCGTCTCCTGCTTCGTGCAGTGCCTCGTTCTGTTCGCGGACATGGTGAAGATCGCCAGGGGGGAATATGAGTGAGGTCGCGGCAGGGTTGGTCGGGCTGGCAACGGTCCTGCTGCTGTTTCTGACCGGCATCGAGCTCGGTTTCGCCATGGCCCTGGTCGGCTTTCTCGGATTCAGCTACATCGTTTCCTGGAAGGCCGGGCTGAACCTGCTGGCCAAGGATTTTTTCGACGTGCTGTCGTCCTACGGGTTCACGGTCATTCCGCTTTTCATCCTCATGGGTCAGATCGCCTTCAACGCCGGCATCGCCAAGCGGCTCTACTCGGCGGCGTATAAGTTCATCGGCCACATCCCCGGCGGCCTGGCCATGGCCACGGTGGCGGGCGCCACGGCCTTCAAGGCCATCTGCGGCTCCTCCCCGGCGACGGCGGCCACCTTCGCCAGCGTCGCCGTGCCGGAGATGGATCACTACGGGTACGACAAGAAGCTTTCGACAGGCATCGTCGCCACGGTGGGCACCCTGGGCATTCTCATCCCGCCCAGCGTGACGCTGATCGTCTTCGGGATCATCACGGAGCAATCGATCGGCAAGCTCTTCCTGGCGGGGATCGTGCCGGGGCTGATGGTCGCCGTCTTCTTCATCTGCATCATCTACGGCTGGTGCAAGATCAATCCGGCCCTGGGGCCCAAGGGCCAGAAATCGACCTGGAAGGAGCGTTTTGCGTCGCTGCCCGAGGTGTTTTGGATCACGGTCATCTTCGTGCTGGTGATCGGAGGGCTGATGCAGGGGTTCTTCACTCCCACCGAAGCCGGCAGCGTCGGCACCTTCGCCGTTCTGCTCTTGTCCATCCTCAAGCGGGATCTGAATTTCCAAGGCTACCTAAAGTCGGTGGCCGAATCGCTGCGCACGGCCTGCATGGTGTTGATGCTGATCGCCGGCTCGGTCATCCTCGGGCATTTTCTGGCGGTCACAAAGATCCCCATGATCACCGCGGACTGGGTGGTGTCGCTGCCCTTCAACCGTTATGTCATCATGGTGGTGATATCGATCATCTACCTGTTGGGCGGGTCGTTTATCGACGATCTGGCCTTCATGGTCCTGGCCACCCCCATCTTCTACCCGGTCATCATCAAGCTGGGGTTCAACCCGATGTGGTTCGGGATGATCATCGCCCTCACCGTCATGGTCGGCGTCGTGATCCCGCCGGTCGCCATCAACGTGTTCGTCGTCAAGAACATCACCAAGGTGCCGTTCAACGTCATCTACAGCGGCGTCTACCCCTTCCTGCTCAGCCTGCTGTTCTGCGCGATCCTGCTGTTCCTGTTTCCGCCGATCTGCACCTTCCTCCCCGACCTCCTGATGAAATAAAATCCCGCCCCCATAAACGGGGCGGGATTTTGCATTTGCTGTCTCCCACATTAAATAAAAGGCCGCCCCGCATCGCGGGGCGCGAAATTCATTTGGTCCATTCCTTCCAGTCCAGCCCAGTCTTTTTTTCCCAATCCGAAACGAAACGGTCGTTGAAGAATCCGTGCAGCTTCTGCAGAAGGCGCTTCCAGCCGGTGGCGTAGTCGTATTTCAGCACGTCCTCCAGGAAGGGCACGATGTCGGCCAGCTTCTCCTTTGGCAGAAAAGCGTAAGCTTTCATGTCATAGGAGCGTTTGAGCGCCTCGGGGGTCAGCGCGTGGGCGGTCAGCATCGCCACCTTGAACCCGCGCCGGACGGCCGTCTCCAGGAGGTCGAAGCCGCGCACCCCCATGATGTCCAGGACGACCAGGTCGTAGGCATTGCTCTCCAGCAGCGCAACGGCGTCCTCGTAATTCCCGGCCTTGTCGATCCGGCACCGCGGCGCGTCGGCCAGCACCAACTCTTGCAGGGATTCCAGCACGTCGGCCTCGTCGTCGACAGCCAGCAATCGTTTGTCATTCAGTATGGACTCGGCCATGGTTCGCTATTCTCCTTCATTCCTTGCGGGCTGCCGGACGGCGCTATCGGACCTGCTCAGAAGCGAAGCCGCTCCCCGCGATGTCGCAGACATTGATCTCGATCATCTTGAGGCTGGCCAAGATGCGCTCGGCATTGCGAGCCACAGCCGGAAAGTTCTCCCCCAGGCGCTTGAGCTCTTCCACGGCCCGGCGTGCGCGTTGGATATTCAGAGTCAGGCTTTCCATGTCGATGGTTGCGTTCATAGTCATTCCGTTTTCTTGTGGCGCAGGTCCTTGAACCGCTTCGCCTTGGTTTCGTAGCGCGGCAGGCTCCCGCAGCCGCAGATTTCCAGATCGTAACGGAGGTTGGTCTTCAGGCGCAGTTGATCCTCCAGCTCGGACTGGATCCACGCGCATTGGTCCTGGGCCTCCGGGAGGATTTCGACCCGCAGGCGGATGGTCTCGGAATTGCCGGTTTGATCCACGACCACCTCGTATTCGTCTCCCAGGCCTTGGATGCCGCGCACGACCTCCTCGATCGCGGACGGCGCCAGCAGGACGCCTTTCACCTTCGTGATGTCGTCCGCCCGGCCCACCACCCCGCCCTGGATCACCCGGAAGGAACGGCCGCAGGGACAGGGCTCGGCGGCCCATTCGATCACGTCCTTGGAGTCGAAGCGCACGCAGGGCTGGGCCTGGCGATCGAAGGCGGTGATGACCATCTTTCCCCGGCGTCCCGGCTCCTCGATGAGCTGGCCGGTTTCGGTGTCGATGATCTCCACCAGGAACATGGCCTCGTTGACATGCAGCCCGCCGGGCTGGGCCGCGCATTCGTAGGACCATGCGCCGATCTCGGTAGCGCCGGCGTGGTCGTAGATGCGGGCGCCCCAGGCATCCTCCAAACGCCGCTTGGTGCTGGGAATGCTGGCCCCGCATTCGCCGGCGCAGGTGATCTTGTTGACGGTCAGCTGCGCCGGGTCGATGCCCATCTTCAACCGCGCCGTCTCGGCCATGCCCAGGAGATAGGTCGGCGTGCCCATCATGGCGGTGGCGCGCAGCTCCTGGATTTTTAAAATGCGGGCCTTGGTGTCCAGGACCCCGCCCGGCACCACCTCGCAGCCGATCTTCTCGGCGGCATAATGCCCGGCCCAGAAAGCGACGAAGACGTTGTAGCCGAAAGGAAGGAACACCCGGTCGCTGGGACGGTAGCCCTGCGCCCAGAGAATGTACGCCCAGCACTCGGCCCACCATTCCCAGTCCTGCCACGTGTCCGGCTGATAGACGGGCTGGCCGGTGGTGCCGCTGGTCTGACGGAATACGGTGACCTCGTCGAGCGGCACACACAGCGCGTCGCCGTAGGGAAACGGGTCCTTTCTCTGAATGTCGCGCATCATGGATTTTTCGACCGTGGGAACGCGCCGGATGTCCGCAAAGGTCCGGATGTCCTCGGGCGATATGCCGGCCGCCTCATAAAGCGATCGGTGGAACTTCGAATGCGTGTACGTCCAGCGGAAAACACGCTGGAATTTCTTCAACTGAAGCCCGCGCAAGGCGTCTCCCGGCAGGGTTTCGAGCACGGGGTTCCAATAAGGCTGATCGTAGTTCATGGTTTTCTTTCAGGGTTTTCGCGGAATTGAAGATAGCTGCGTTTACCAGAGAAGGCGAGGGAAATCAATGCGGTCGGCCCGCTGAAGGCTTGACAGGCATGCCGGTCCACCAGGCATAAAGCAGTTTGAGGGACGTTCCTTCTAGCAGTTTGAGGGACGTTCCTTCTATATACAGTTTTTATTTGCCTGAAACGCCGCTATGTTCATCTCCATGCAAGAACATCCCGAATAGACGCCGCAGGCGCGTCGCTTGACAGAGATCGCAACCGGTGATGAATATGTGTAAAATGGCGAACGGTGTATGAGATAAGCGAAGGCGTCCGTGAAAATTTTAAAAAAATTCCTCTCACGCACGGAGCGGGCCGGTGAGGCCCGCAAGCAGGAACTCCAGAAGGAGAGCACCCTCATCCAAGCGATGGACCGGGTCGTAACAACGATCGCACCCGCGATATGCTCCCTCCGCGAGTGCCGCAGACAGCTGAGATCACCGGTGGAAAACGCTCTCGTCTACCTGCAGAACACCATCGACACCATCCCGGGGCCGCTGCCGCTCTCGCCCCAAGCCTGGGACCAGCACCCGCTCCTGCAGGCCTTGTTCACGGATGCCGGAGAGATCAGGACTCTGCTTTGGGCAGACCGACGCCTGAGGTCGTTTTTCACCCGCCACCCGGCGTCGCAGGCCTGCGCCCTGCTGACCGCGACCCGCCGCGAGCGGACCATCTTCGGCACGGCCGTGGAGGGCGAGATCGTGCGCCGCGACGTCGCGCAGACGGCCGTGGATTTCCGTGACCACCGCCTTCTCGATCCGGCGGCAACTCTGGCTGAAACACGGCACGAGCTGCAGATGCGGGCCCTGACGGCGCTGGTGACCCCCGTCGTCGAACGCGCGCTGCGGATGCGCTCACTCCAAGATGAGCTCAGGGAGCAGCAGCGCATCCTGTCGGTCCAGCTTAAAATCCGGCGGACCCGCCCGGACCTCTGCGGGCGGCAAAGCCCGGAGGAGGCCGAAAACGGTTCCTCCGGCAACGGGACCCCTCGAATCCTGGAGGATATCGACCGCGAGATCCGCGAACTGTCCGCCGCCACCTCGCCGCCGGAGGAGGTGATGCGTCAGGTCGCGGAGGTCCTGACGACACCGCAGGCTGCCTTAACGGTGACGCCGGTCGCGATGCGGCTCAACTGGATGGGCGTCAAGCAGTGCCGGAGCTCCTCCGATTGCGACCTGGACGTCCGCCTGATCGAGGTGGAACTGAAAGACCACTGGCGGCGGACGGCGGTCTTCGTGAGCATTGACCGCGACGACGCGAGCCGGCCGTTAATATAACCGGGCGGCCTCCGGGGATTAGAAGGCAGGAAAAAAGATGGCGCGCGGCGTTACCCTTGCGGTAACAAAGCGTGGAAGAAGCTTCCGGCCACGATAACATCGCGGCAAGATGCCGCCCCCGCAAAAGACCTCACCATTTCTGTTGATGCCGTTCGTTTCGATGGCCTTGTCAAAAACCATCAGGATTGACGTTCACAAGCCGCTTGAGCTATGGTGAATCCGTCAGCATTCGACTCGTATCACCCAACGACAGGCCGCTCCCATGGTCTCCAAGACTCCGCGACCCTCTGCCGACATCATCGCCCAGGCCCGCCGCGAACGCGCGCTCAGAGCCGCTTCCTACCGGGAGCGCGCGCTGAAGCTCTTCCCGCATGTGTGCGCGCGCTGCGGCCGCGAGCTCACCGGCAAGCGGCTGCGCGAGCTCACCGTTCACCACAAGGACCACGACCACGACCACAACCCTCCGGACGGCAGCAATTGGGAGCTGCTGTGCATCTACTGCCACGACAACGAGCATGCGCGCGATCAGGTGGCCGAGTGGACCTCCGGTGAGGCGCCGGCCGAGGCCGAGCGGCCGCCGGCGCTCGACAGCCCCTTCTCCAAGCTGGGCGACCTGTTGAAGCCCGGCTTAAAAAAATGATTGCCGCCGGACGCTCCAGCCTGTATGAATGGCGCGAAAGTTGATTGGGAAAACCCCATGAAGCCGACGCCCGCAAGAAAAAGGCCCGCCGCCGCCATGCACAAGGTGGGTCTTTTCATCAAAGACGACGCCCAAGCGGCCGCCAAGGCCGAGGAGTTTGCCGATTGGCTGAAGGCCCGGCAGTTCGCGGTCGTCTCCAGAACGAGCACGGACTCGCTGCGCCGCCCCGGGAACGGCAACGCCAAACCTCCGAAGGGCCTCTATTGCGTGTTCGTTCTCGGCGGCGACGGCACCTTTCTCAGCGCCGTGCGCTGGATCGGCGACCGCGAAATCCCCCTGCTCGGCGTCAAGTTCGGCAACCTCGGCTTCCTGGCGGAAATCGCCGAGGAGAATCTCTTCGAAGCGGCCGACCGGGTGTTGAACGGCGACTACAAGATCTCGCGCCGCATGCGCATGGATGTCCAGGTCACGCGCAGGGGCAAATGCTTCATCCGCGAGACCGTCCTGAACGATATCGTGATCAACCGCGCGGCGCTGGCACGCCTGGCGAACGTTGTCACCCACATCAACGGCCACTATCTGACCACCTTCCGCGCCGACGGTCTGATCATCGCCACCCCGACCGGATCGACCGCCTATTCCCTCGCCGCCGGCGGCCCGGTGATCCATCCGAAGGTCCCCGGGTTGATCCTCACACCGATCTGCCCGTTCACGCTCACCAACCGGCCGCTCATCGTGCCCGACGACGTGGAGATCACCCTGCGCCTGGACAAGGGCTCGTCGGACATCGTTCTGACCCTGGACGGCCAGACCGGATTGAACATCACGGACAAGGATGTGATCACGGTGCGCCGGAGCAACCATCCCCTCCATTTGATCCTGCTGCCGGACCGGCATTACTTCGACGTTCTTAAATCCAAGCTCAGGTGGAGCGGAGGGCGGGTATAGATGCCGGCCGGACATCCACCCGCATGGCATCGGCCGCGTTCGGATGCCCCTCTGCGGGAAGAACATCGGGAGAACTGTATGAAGCGCTCGACCGTCCTGCTGATGGTAGCCCTGGTGATGGCCTGCGCCGCAGCACCGCCGCCGCCCGCTCCCAGTGGGCCGCCCCTCTCCGCGGAGCAGCTGGATCCGGGACCGTTTCCCCAGGACTATGAGATCCGGATCATCTCCTGGCTGCGGATGAACGCCGAGGAACCGGACCAGGTGAAGGTGCTGTCCATCCCGACGCCCCAGCGCAAAGCCGCCGAGGCGTCGGTGCCGGACAAGAACCTCCGGCAGGGCGAGGCGGTGTGGGAGTCCCTGGTGACCACCCGGGGATTTCGCGGAGACCCTTCCAGCCCCACCTATCACCGCTTTTACTTCAAGGACGGCGTCATCCGGGCGGTCGATTTGAAGTGAGGCCGGCCAGCCAATACCACGCCAGGCAGGCGGCCTGGAGCGCCAGCAGGATGGCGAAGCTCGCCTGGTAGCCTTGGGGCGCGTAGCGGTCGGCGGCCATGACCGGAAACAGGGCGATGACGGCGCCGATCCCCCATTGGGCCGCAAAAGCGGCGATGAAGACGAGCACATTGAGCCCGGTGCTGACCCGTCCGGCGAGCTGCGGCGGAAAGCTCATGGCGAGGGCCGGATAGGCGATGACCCCGGTGGTGCCGACGAATCCGAAGAGGACCCAAAGCCCCTTGGCCCAGCTCACCGGCGCCGCCATGAGCAGGGCCTGAACCGCCATGAACAGCAGCATGCCCCACACCGCGGTCGTCATCGGCGGGATGCCGGCTCGGCTGAGCCGTTCCGTGAGCACGCCGATAATGATGTAGCCCGCCGTCATGGCCGCCGACGTCCAAAAAAGCACCACGGCGATCTCCGCACGGCTCATGCCGGCCATGTCCCGCAGCCAGGGGCCGGACCACAAGCCGTAGACGGACATGAACGCCACCTGGGAGACGACGGCAAGCGGCGTCACGCGCCAGAACAGCGGACTGGTGAAGACCCGGCCGATGCCTCTCAGCTGGTCCCCCAACCGCGCGGCCGCTATGGGCTGGCGCTTCTCGGGCACTCCCCAGTAGATCAACGCCGCTGCCGCGGCGCTCGCCCCGGCGAGCAGCCGGAACACGCCGCGCCAGTCCGTGTAGCCCAGGGCGATCTCCACGGGGAGGGTGGCGGCGAGCGCCCCGCAGCCGCCGGCCGCCAGGTGCAGACCGTTGATGCGCGGCCATTGATGCGCCGGGAACCAGAGGGTGTAGGCCTTGATGGCGGCCATGTACCCGGAGGATACCCCCAGCCCGATCAGGGCGCGGCCCAGGGAAAGCCCCGTGAGGCCCCCGGCGGTTCCGAAAGCGAACGCCCCAGCGGCCGCGAACACCAGCAGCCCGGCGGCGATGCTGCGCGGTCCGAACCGGTCCAGGAGCAGCCCGAGCGGCAGTTGAAACGCGGCAAACGAAATGAAGTAGACCGACGTCAGCAGCCCCAGGTCGGCCGGGCCGATCTGCAGGTCCGCCGCCAGGTTGGGCGCGATGACCGCGTTGACCACGCGGAACAGGTAGGACAGGAAGTAGGCCAGCGCAAAGGGGATGAGCACCCGCAGCCGGGTCAGCGTCGAAGCGCTCATGCCGGAAGCACGTCGGGAGGAAAGCAGAGCGTGGCGAAATGGTCTGCGACGGTCTCCGCCCGGCGGATCAGCTCCACCGATCCGTCGCACCGCAGCAGCAGTTCCTGGGGCCGCAGCCGGCCGTTGTAGGTGAAGCCCATGGCGTGGCCGTGCGCGCCGGTGTCGTGGATCGCCAGCCGGTCGCCGTCCGCAATCGGCGGCAGCTCGCGCTGGATGGCGAACTTGTCGTTGTTTTCGCACAGCGAGCCGACCACGTCCACCGGACCGGCCGCCGGCCGATCGTGTTTGCCGGGCACCGTGATGTGGTGATAGGCGCCGTACATGCCCGGCCGCATGAGGGCCGACATGCAGGCGTCGACCCCGATGTAGGTGCGGTAGACGTCCTTGCGGTTGATCGCCGTCACCACCAGCGCGCCGTGCGGGCCGGTCACGTACCGGCCGCTTTCCATGTAGAGCCGCGGCGCATAGCCGTGCCGGGCCTCGAAGCGGCGGAAGAGCTCCGTGACCTCGGCGCCCAGCGCGGCCAGATCGAGCGGCTCGTCCTGCGGCCGATAGGGAATTCCCAGGCCGCCGCCCATGTTCAGGAACTCGAAGCGGATGCCGAGCTCCTGAGACACCCACTCGATCAGCTCGAAGAGCATCGCCGCGGACTGCACCATGAAACGGTGGTTGCGCTCGTTGGACACCACCATGGTGTGGATTCCAAACCGCCGGGCGCCCCGGCCGATGGCCAGGCGGTAGGCCTCGACGACCTGCTCGTGGGCGAGCCCGTACTTGGCCTCCACGGGGTTGCCGATGATGGCGTTGCCCGTGCGCCGCGGGCCCGGGTTGTAGCGGAAGCAGATCAGCTCCGGAAACTGCGGCACCTTCGGCACCAGGCGGATGTCGTCGAGGTTGAGGATGCAGCCGCCGTCGCGGGCCGCGGCCTCGAATTCGTGCCGGTCCGTGTTGTTGGAGGTGAACATGAGGTCTTCGCCGGACGCCCCGATGCGGCGGCCGAGCATCAGCTCGGGCGTCGAGCTGCAGTCGAAGCCGAATCCCATCTCGCGCATGATCTCAAGAATGCGCGGATTGGGCAGCGCCTTCACCGCGAAGTACTCCCGAAAGCCCGGCACGGAGGCGAAGGCGCTCTTCAGCCGTTCCCCGGTCGCGCGGATCCCGGCTTCGTCGTAGATGTGAAAGGGGGTGCCGAAATGCGCGACCACGCGATCGAGCACGGCAGTGAGCCGCTTTTCGAAATCCGCTGACATCGGCATGATTCAGGTTCTCCTTTTCTTCTGCTTCAGTTTCTGGATGGCAGCATCATCCAGCGGAATACGGGCGCTCTCTTTGTAGGTCTGCAGGGCGATCAGGGTGCGGGTGGAGCGGACCTGGGCCAGGGCCGCGATCTTCTCGCGGCGCACCCGCTCCAGATGGGCCGTATCGGCCGCCCGGACCTTGACCATGAAGCCGTCTTCGCCGGCGATGAAATGGACTTCCTGGACATCGGCGATGGCGGCCAGGGCCTTGCCCAGACCGGCGGGGTCGCCGTCCGGCTGCGGCCGGACGAAGATGAACGCGACCAGGCCGCGGTCGAACCGGGCGGGGTTCAGGCGCACTTCGTAACCGTCGATGATGCCCTGCTGTTCGAGCTTGCGCACGCGCTCCAGCACGCCTGACGGCGCCATTCCCACCTGCCGGGCCACCTCGATGTTCGGAACCCGGGCCTTTTCCTGGAGAATCTTCAGGATTTGAATGCTGATGTCGTCCATGCCGGCACCATCTGGATGTTAAAAATTTTGCATCTTTATTCGCTATATATTCTGTAAATTTTTTATTGTCAAGAACAATATTCATATAATTATCATTTTTTTGGAATTAATCGCGCCCGCCACGCCTTCCCTGCCGGGCGCTCTTTTCCTTGACCCCCGCAACCCCGCCATTCTATAATTTCCCCTGTCCTTCTTCTGATCGCATCATGGGTGCTGCCGATGAAGCTGGCGGAAATCGCTCGGACGTTAGAGGCCACTGTCATCACCGGAGCGGACAGGCTCGATCTGGACATCCTGCGTTGCGGGGCCAGCGACCTGATGAGCGACATACTGGCGGGCGTGGCCGACGGAAGCCTGCTGCTCACCGGGCTGGCGACCCTCCAGACCGTTCGGACGGCGAGCATCGCCGGCATCGGCGCGGTGGGAAGCCCGCATATTGACTTTTGCTACACTCACAGGGTAGATGGAAAAGAATTTGTCATGGACACCCGCAGTCTTAAAACGGAACTGGCAGGCCTTTCCCTGAGCGACCCGGTGGTGTGGCGCCGCGTGTCGGACGAGCTGCGCCGCGCGCTCTCCGAGCTGACCGCCGGCGCCCGCCTGCCTGCCCCGACGGAGGATGCCGATGCCTGAGTTGAGCTTTGAGGACCTGAAACGCATCAAGGAAACAACCGCGCGCGCCATGGCGCTGCGTCTGGGCCATCCCAGGGCCACGGTCACCGTTCACATGGGAGACTGCGGCCTCGCCGCCGGAAGCCGCGACGTGATGCAGGCCCTCCTCGGCGAGGTCGCGGCGGCCGGGCGCCCCGATGTCCAGGTTCTCGCCGCCGATTGCATGGGCAACTGCGCCAGCGAACCGAATGTCACCGTTGCGGTCGAGGGATCGGATCCCGTCGTGTACCAGAAAATGGATCCGGACAAGATCAAACAGGTTTTCCGTCGCCACCTCCTTGAAGGCGAGATCCTGCGCGAATTTGTTTTGAGTCGGTAGGACCGCCTTTCTCGAACGCTTCCGCAGACGAACATGACAGCCCCCGGCATTGGCTCCCGACCACAGCCGCTTCGTCCCATCTGGCTGGACGAAGAAAGCGGCGACGTGACGGTCATCGACCAGCGACGCTTGCCCCATGAGCTGACCCTCCAGGCGCTTCGCACCGTCGATGACGCCATTCAGGCCATTGCCGGCATGGTGGTGCGCGGAGCGCCGCTCATCGGAGTCACGGCAGCCTACGGCATGTATCTGGCGGCGCGTCACGCCGCCGGGCATGACCTGGGGATCGATCACCTCGCAGCCGAAGCCCAGCGGCTCCAGGCCGCGCGTCCGACGGCGGTGAACCTGCGCTGGGCGGTGACGCGCGTTCTGCAGGCGGTGGCGGCCGAAGCCGGCCACGTGGCGCGGGTTGCCGGCGCCCGGAGCACCGCAGCCGCCATTGCGGCCGAAGAGGCCGATAACTGCCGCAGGATCGGCGCCCACGGCCTGCCGATTCTGGAGGCGCTGAGCCGCGCGCGCCGCGGCAACACCCTTCATGTCCTCACCCACTGCAACGCCGGCTGGCTCGCCTGCGTGGAGCGCGGCACGGCGACCGCGCCCCTGTACGCGGCCTTCGATCGCGGCATCGATCTGCACGTGTGGGTGGACGAGACCCGGCCGCTCAACCAGGGCGCCCGCCTGACCGCCTGGGAGCTCGGTCGGTACGGCGTCCCCCACACGGTCATCACCGACAACGCCGGCGGCCATCTCATGCAGCGCGGACGGGTGGACCTCGTCCTCGTCGGCTCCGACCGGACCACGGCCGGCGGCGACGTCGCCAACAAGATCGGCACCTATCTCAAGGCGCTGGCGGCCCGCGACAACGGCATCCCCTTTTACGTCGCCCTGCCTTCCAGCACCTTCGACTGGGAGCTCACCGGCGGCGGGCTTGAAATCCCCATCGAAGAGCGCGATCCGGACGAGGTGCGTTTTATTGAAGGATGGGACGGCGCCGGGCTGCGCCGCGTCCGGCTGTGCCCGGAGCCTTCGGCGGCCGCCAATTTCGCCTTTGACGTTACCCCGGCGCGGCTCGTCACCGGACTGATCACCGAACGCGGCGTATGCCAGGCGACGGCCGAGGACATCGGACGGATGTTTCCGGATAAGATCAAGAAGGCGGCTGTTTAGATGCTGACCGACATCGAAAAGAACGTCATCGCCTCCATCCAGCAGGACATGCCCGTGGTGGAGCGCCCCTATCTCCATCTCGCACAGCGCCTGGGGCTCTCCGAGGACACGTTCCTGGAGACCCTGCAGCGCCTGTGCGACCGCGGAATCATCCGGCGCTTCGGCGCCACCTTGCGCCACCAGCGCACCGGGTACGTGGCCAACGCCATGGCGGCCTGGCGGGTCGCGGAGGACCGCATCGAAGAGGTCGGCGCAAGGATGGCGGCCTTCCGGCAGGTATCGCACTGCTACCGGCGCAACCCCACCCCGAAGTGGCCGTACAACCTTTACACGATGATCCATGCCGACGACGAAGCCGCCTGCCGCGAGACCGCCCTCGAAATGTCCCGCGCCGCCGACGTGAACGACTATGCCCTGCTCTTCAGCCGCGAGGAGCTCAAGAAAACATCCATGGTGTACTTCCCCACCGACGACGAAGATTAGGCTTGCGTCTTGCGTGCGGACACGCCCCACATCCTCCTGATCAACCCCTGGCTCCACGACTTCGCGGCCTATGATGTCTGGGCCAAGCCGGTGGGGCTTCTGAGCCTGGCCGCCATTCTGCGGCTGCACGGCTGCCGCGTCTCCTACATCGACTGCCTGGACCGCTTCCACCCCCGGATGCCGCCGTCCGACCCTGGCGCGCGCCACGGTCGCGGGCCGTATCGCAAGGCGCGGCTCCCGAAGCCCTCCCTGCTGGCCGACGTCCCGCGCCGGTTCGGGCGCTACGGGATCGAGCCCGCCTGGTTCCGGGAGGACCTCGCCCGGGCCGGGCGTCCGGACCTCGTGCTGGTCACCTCGTCCATGACCTACTGGTATCCGGGAGTCCGCGAGACCGTGGCGACGGTGAAAGCCGTCTTCCCTGATACGCCGGTCCTCCTGGGAGGGGTCTACGCCACGCTGTGCCCGGAGCACGCCCGCGCAGCGTGCGGTGCCGATGGGGTTTTTTCAGGTCCCGCCGAGGCGGCCGTGCTCGACCTCGTAAAGGCCCACACCGGCTGGACGGCTTCGCCGCAGTTCAGCCCCGGCGATCTGGACACCTACCCCTTTCCGGCCTTCGACCTTCAGCACCGGATCCCATGTGTGCCGCTGCTGACCGCCCGCGGCTGCCCCTTCGCCTGCGCCTATTGCGCGGCCCACCTCCTGGAGCCGCGCCGCCTGCGCCGCAGCCCGGAGTCGGTCGCGGCGGAGCTGACGTATTGGCACCGCCGCTGGGGGGCGGCGGATTTCGTGCTGTACGACGACGCCTTTCTCGCCGATCCGGAGGGCCATGGCCTGCCGGTCCTCGAGGCCATCGTGCGCAGCGGCCTTGCGGTGCGCTTCCACACCCCCAACGCGCTGCACATCCGCGGCATCACCGCCGAGGCGGCCCGGCTCATGTTCAGGGCCGGCTTCGACACGGTGCGGCTGGGCCTGGAGACCGCCGAGTTCGAAAATCGCGAGTTGGATCGCAAGGTCACCGCGGCGGAATTCGACCGGGCGGTTCGCCGGCTGAAGAGCGCCGGCTTCGGCGGCCGCCAGATCGGCGCCTACCTGCTCGTCGGCCTGCCGGGGCAAAAGACCGCGGCCGTGGCGCGATCCATCGCCGCGGTCCGACACGCGGGCATCACGCCCGTCCTGGCCTATTACGCACCGATTCCGGGTACCGCGCTGTGGGACCGGGCGGTGGCTTCCTCGCGCTACGACCTGGCGGCGGACCCGCTCTGCACCAACAACTCCGCTATGCCCTGCCGCCGGGAACCGTTCGACTGGCGCTGGCTCGCGGAGCTGAAACGGCTGGCGGAATGCCGGGAGAACGGCCCCGCCCAGGAATTGACAACCTTCCACCGGCGCACCTATAGTGCGGCTTGACGCAACGGGCGCCGGCTGGCGATCGCAGCCGCACCCCGGGACCCCACGCCGAGAGGAGAAGCGATTCCATGCTGCATCTTGCAACCATAGACCTCCAACGTCGGAAGGTCACCAATCTCTTCGTTCCGGTGGCCGAGAACAAACCCATCCACACCGATGCGCGGGTATCGGCTCTGGTGAACCAGGCCCTGGCCTTTGAAGAGTTCAAGGGCAAGAAAGATCAGGAGCTCACCCTGCACCGCCCGCCGGGCTGCGCAGCCGAAAGGGTGGTCTTCAGAGGCGTCGGCGCGGCCGAGACCCTCGACCCCGAAACGCTGCGCCAGATGGCCGGGAACAGCGCCAAACGCTGCGTCCAGATGGGGCTGGCGCACCTGCGGCTGGTGGCGCCGGACCCGGCGGCCACTGCCATCGACGAAACCGAGCAATTGAAGGCACTGATGGAAGGGGCCTTCCTCGGCAACCACATGTTCGACCGGTACAAGGCCAAGAAAGAAAAGACGCCGCTGACGCGCACCGACATCCTCGCGCCGCCGGAGGCGGTTGCACGCCTGCGCCGGCTGCCGGCCGAGGTCGAGGCCGTCTGCGGCGCGGCCCTCTTGGCCCGGGAGTGGGTCAACCTGCCCTCCAACGCCAAGCCGCCGGAGGTCCTGGCGCGGCTTATCGCCGACGAAGCCAAAACGCGCGGGCTGGCGGTCGAGGTGTTCGCGGAAAAGCAGCTGCGGCAGAAGAAGATGGGGGCGCTGCTGGCCGTGGCGGCCGGCAGCAGCAGCCGGCCGGCCATGCTGATCCTGCAACACAAGAGCGGCGACCGCCGCCTGCCGGTGGTGCTGGTGGGCAAAGGCGTCACCTTCGACTCCGGCGGCATCAACCTCAAGACCGGCGACTCGCTGCCCGACATGAAGGGCGACATGGCCGGGGCCGCCGCGGTGGCCGCCGTCCTGATCGCCGCCGCGGAGCTGAAACTCAAGCGCCGGCTGATCGGGGTGATCCCGCTCGTGGAAAACATGGTCTCCGGCGCCTCCACCCGGCCCGGCGACATCGTCACCACCTTCTCCGGCAAGACGGTCGAAATCGGCAACACGGACGCCGAGGGCCGCCTGATCCTGGCCGACGCCATGGCCTACGCCGAGTGGCGCTACCAGCCCGAGGTGATGATCGACGTGGCCACCCTGACCGGCGCCTGCGTGATCGCGCTCGGTGAAAAAATCGCCGGCGTCTTCTCCAAAGACGAAGCCCTCCGGCAAAGCATCCTGGCCTCGGCGCGGCGCACCCACGAACGCTGCTGGCCCCTGCCCCTTCCCGAGGACTACAAGGAGCTTCTGAAGAGCTCGTATGCCGACATCAGCAACATGCCCAGCACCCGCTACGGCAGCGCGCTCGCGGCCGCCCTGTTTCTTTCGGAGTTCGTCGGTCGGACCCGTTGGGCCCACATCGACATCGCCGGCCCGGGGTTCCACAAGAAGGAGAACGCCTACTGCGGCCCCGGCGGCACCGGCTTCGGCGTGAGGCTGCTGATGGACTGGCTGATGAATCACCATTGAAGGATGGCGCGAATCACCCATGGGAGGCAATGCCGATGCCGAACTTCGCGGCCGTCGACCCTGATTTCGAATCCCGCATCCGGGCCAGCTTCGGCGCCCAGCAGGTCATGCAGACGCTCGGCGCCCGCCTGGTCCATATCCGCCCCGGCGAGGTCCGCATCGAGCTTCCGTTCAGCCCGGCTCTGGGCCAGCAGCACGGCTTCCTGCATGCCGGCGTCCTCGGCATCATCGTCGACAGCGCCTGCGGCTACGCCGCCTACACCCTGATGCCCGCCGACTCGGAGGTGCTGTCGGTCGAGTACAAGATCAATTTCCTTTCGCCCGCCCGGGGCAGGCTGTTTGGCGCCATCGGCCGGGTGGTCAAACCCGGCCGCACCCTGACCGTGTGCGCGGGCGAAGCGTGGGCCCACGCCGACGCTGAACCAAAGCTCGTCGCCGCCATGCAGGCCACCATGATCTGCGTGCCCAAAAGCCAGCCAGCAGGACCGGCCATCGATTCCGGAGGCTGAAAGGCGTGGCCACCGTGCGAACGACCACGGATGAGATCATCTCGCTCACTCGCGACGCAGCTTGGAGGGAGCCATAGACTATAACAATAGCATACCCGATGTTTTTCCCAACGACCTGGAATAGGCCGATAGGCGGGAATCGGCCTTGAGAGGTCGCGCGCTACCAACCGCCTGCTTATCAACCCGGTGGCCGTGAAGGGCTTTTTCATTATGCGTTTCCATTAGCGGCGATAGTAAGCGTGCGAGCCAGCATTGGCTGAAAGCGGCCTGACGGCAAAGCTCACCGGTGCCGAATGGACGGCGCACAGCGCCGAGCCGCCGGCGAGGCGTCCGGTTGAGCTACGGGTTAGACTCCTATGCTCGCTTGATGAGACGCAAGATGAAAATGAGTACTATTGCGCCTATGGTTGCAACAATAATGGCGCCGAGCAGGCCCCCACCCGGGGACGCACCAAGGGAGCGAAATAAAAAGCCTCCAAGCAATGCGCCGAGCACACCCACGACGATGTCGCCAACGACGCCGAAGCCGCCACCCTTCACAATCTGCCCCGCTAACCATCCAGCCACCAGCCCGATCAAGATAAACAATATGAATTCCATGATTTATTCCTCCTTCGCAGGACTCTGTTATACGGCCCTATTCACGGCATAGGGGCCTATCGTTTTGGTGAACGACAGGCCGCCTGCCCTCCGGCAATTTTAAGAAGGTGCGTGACGTTGCTTGCATGCTGCATATTACACTTTTGGTGTCCCATGATTTCGTCGATAAATCACCGGTACGACAGTCACCTGTAGATATACCCCTCGGCTGGGCGATATATGTAATTTTTTCCAACTTCCATTCTTTGGACCTTCGCTGTCACAAACTCAGTTTCTTGAAAATCAAGTTTATGCTGATATTGTCAACGTTGAGGTGAGGGGCGCGGAACGAGCGGCAACGCCGCTTGCGGAGCGTCCCTCTCGACCGAAATGTTAGGC
>Ga0114938_1000957_pt1 | contig 20873 bp, 18 predicted proteins | sample AshMeaBigSpring_FD_88675 | JGI IMG/M metagenome (GOLD analysis project Ga0114938, IMG submission 88675) | Groundwater microbial communities from Big Spring, Nevada to study Microbial Dark Matter (Phase II) - Ash Meadows Big Spring | ecosystem: Environmental > Aquatic > Deep subsurface >...
GATGATATAGCTTCGTTCTTACCTATTTATTTAGATAAAAAAATACTGAAAGCTGATCCATTCGAAGTTCTTGATCAGGAAGGTGTTGGTTTATTGGTTCGTATGGGTGTTGAAAAAGGTCGCTCCGTAAAACCTGATTTGAAAATAGGTATTTGTGGCGAGCATGGTGGTGAGCCATCATCCATCGACTTCTGTCACCGTGTAGGTATGAACTATGTAAGTTGTTCGCCTTTCCGTGTGCCTATTGCACGACTGGCAGCGGCTCAAGCAGCTTTGCGCTCGAATTAGTATTCAAAATAACATGTACAAAAAAACCTGTAGCGTAATTCGTTACAGGTTTTTTTATAGTATATCGAAACGAAAATTTTATATCTCTCACTTCGTTCGAGATGACATTTAGTTAGTAAGTTTTGAGGGTGGGGATTAGTTGGCGGCTTTGCCGCCAACTAATCCCCACCTGAACGAAATGAAGAGTATGATATTTAAAATCAGACTATTACCATCAATGTGTTATTGATATTGAATGTAAATCGGTTGAGGTTTCAATTTCATCAAATCCTCAGGAGTAAGCATGGTGTGAGGCGCTTTCTTTAAATCGTTTTTGTAAAAGAGTTTAAAACCAGTAAACTGCACTGGTTCTTTGTGAATATACAATTTGTAGGTGCTACGTTTTAAGATTGGTTCGCCCCATCCATCCATGTGCATTACAAGTTGTACATCGGCATTTAGTTTGATGTCCTTGTAATTACGAACCATGCCTTGAGTAAATCGGTGAACAACTAAGATTTTAGGAGGGAGGTTATTTGCTTTCACCAACTTGGCCAAATAGTCTGAGCAGTAATTGATATCATCGGCATTGATGGTTCCAATTTTCTTACCTGGCACGCTACCATCTTTCATCGAAAACTCAGGGTCGATGCCTAGGTGTACATGCGGCATTTTTAAATACTTTTCAAGCAATGGCACTTCGTGTTGATAGCTGCTTTGACACACTTGGATATCCAGAAAAACAATGGCATTACCCATTTTGGCAATGGTGAGGGCAGAGTCAATCTGTTCGAAAGGCATGCGTTTGCAATAGGTGCCGTCAGACATAGGTTGGCCTTGTGCAACTACTGCTATGTAGTGAATAGCAGGCTGCACAGGTGTTAACGAATCGGCTTTGTTCCATGCAGCCACCTCTTGGTTCAGACGACGCCATACTTCCTGAGGTGGATATTCGCCTAAAATCCCCATTTTTTTAGAATATAAATTACCATAATAAGCCACAATACGTTTAAATGGTAATATTGCACCTGGATTAGGAAGTGGTTGATTCATCACGGGCCAACGTCCTGTAGTATCACCATTTGCAATAGCTGTAAGCTTTGCGAAGTAAGTCGCAGAATCAATTTTTGTTACTTCGGGCTTAGATTCCTCTTCGGTAGAAGTAGTTTCACTACCTTCAGATCCTTTTTTGGACGTACATCCCACTAATCCAACGAAAACAGAAACGAAAATAATAGTTTTTAATTTTATACTCATAATTTTCTTTATATTAATAATCCATACTCATAACTCAAAATTCCATACTAAAAACTCTTCTTCATCGCTCGAATCATCCCTTGAGCCGTCCATTCGGGCACAATCATTCGACGAACGGTGTGCAATGGTTGAATGGAATCGCGCTTGGTGCTAAGAATAAAAGCTAATTTCATGTACTTACTCATTTCGGAAGCACTTTTACGGTTGCATAATCCGTAAGGATAAGCAAAGTATTCCACTGGTTTACCCGTGATGGACTCCAGTTTCTTTTTTGGTTCAATTATTTGTTTTTGCCAATCGGCTAAGGAGTCGTATTTGGTAACCATGGTATGGTCCCAACTGTGCAAGCCTACGGTGTGTCCAGCTTTAGCTAAGGCTGCAATTTGATCGGTAGTCATGTAGTTTTTTTTATTATAGGTAATGGTCATAATAAAAAATACGCCTCTGAAATTGTATTTTTCGAGGATGGGGGCCGCAACCGTTGCGTGCTCCACACGTGAATCGTCGAAGGTAATCATAAATGGTTTTTCGGGAAGCGATTTGTTGAATACCAGATAATCGTACAGCTGGTCGGGCGAAATGGAGTGGTAACCACTATCCGAAAGCGTTTTAATTTGATTGGTAAACGACGCCGGACTTACGGTATATTCGTCGTTTCGGCCATTCTCGATGCGGTGATAACAGATAATAGGGACTTGCTTCTTGTCCAGTATTTGAGCTGCTGTATTTGGTACCACTTTGGTTTCTACACTATCAGTTTGAGCTGCTTCGTTTTTTTTACTGTCGGGTTTTGAATTTCCACATCCACTTAATATAATGGCGGACGAAAATAGAAAAGGAATGATAAATTTGTGTTGCATGTGTATCTAATTATTTTTTAATCATTTTGTAAATAACTTCTTGTATTTTAGGACGGATACTCAATCGAGCCAATTTATTGACGCTATCATCCGGAAAAGTGCGATTGCTTAGAAAAACGTAAATCAGTTTATTTTCAGGATCAACCCAACAACAAGTACCTGTGTAGCCAGTATGCCCAAAAACCGAAGTAGGAGCGAGGGGACTACATAGGTTAGTCGTAGGCTTTGATGGAGTGGGTTTGTCATATCCAAGACCTCGTCGGCCACTTGCAGAAGTACGTGTTGTAAATAGTTGGCAAGTTTCGGCACTCAAGTAACGATTGGATTTGAAAACACCATTGTCGAGTATCATTTGATGTATGGCTGCTACTTCGTGAGCTGTTGAAAACAGTCCAGCATTGCCCGACACACCACCTACATAAGCTGCCAGAGGATCGTGGACCAGGCCTTGAAGAATGCCATTTTGAAATGATTCTTTGCGCAATGTGGGAGCTATTTGTTCAATTTGGTGAGTATTTAACGGCAAATAGCTGGTGCTGTTCAATCCCATAGGGACATAAAACGAGTTGTTTAAATAGATATCCATCGACTGTTGCGTGATGGTTTCTACTACTTCTTTGAGCAACATAAAGTTGATACAGCTATAAACGTAGGTATTGTCTTTTAAAGGTAGACGAGCAATGGTTTGCATTGACAATCTATTAATTTCAGCCTGTTCGAAATATACTGGTTTTTTACCTAACGAAACATAGGGAGGTAATCCTGTTTCGTGAAACAATAAATCGGTGATTGTGATATTTTCTTTGTTTGTGTTTTTAAAAAAATGGAGATAGCTCGAAGCTTTATCCGTTAGTTTCAGTTTGCCCTCGTCGTACAATTTCATAATGGCCAATAAGGTGCCACTGGTTTTGGAGAGTGAAGCCAAGTCGTAGATAGTAAACGATGTTACAGGATACCCTTTATCATAGGTGAGATTTCCAAAACAGTTATCGTAAATAGCTTTCCCATCTTTCAATACGAATACCTGACAACCAGGGAATGCCTTTTGTTTGATGGCATCAGTTACAATTGAATCAATTTGGCTCCATGTAGGGGCTTTGGCATAGATGCTATTACCTATACAGAAAAATGTAGTCAGGACGATTATTAACCGACGACAAATTTTAGTTGTTCCAAATCTTTCTTTCATCATAAATGCTAATTCGATTATTTACAGATAGACATTAAGGTGTTTTTTCTAGTATTTTGAGTTGTTAGTTAGACAAGATCGAATCGAATAGGTTTTATTTTAATGCCTGATAAACTAAATTATGAAATAGCGTTTTGTAATCGGTTCCCGAATTGTTTGGTTGCAAGTTGATGTAAAACAATAAAATCAACTCCTCTTTGGGGTCGATGATGTAATCGGTGCCAAACATGCCACCCCAACGCAAGCTTCCTTCGCTAGCAATGGAGCGATAGGAGTATTGTGGGCGGAAATCGTCAAATGCCAATCCAAAGCCAATGTCGCCACGTAGGTTACCAACATTGTTTTTAGCCATCATTTCTACGGTTTTACGACTCAAAATACGTTTGCCATTAAATTCACCTTTGTTTAAAATTAGTTGGCAAAAACGGCCATAATCTTCGATTGTTCCACTTAAACCAGCCCCTGTACTTAGTAACTTCCCTTTACCTTGATAAGGATAATACTGATACAGACCATTGTTGTTCATGTTCAACTCCAAGGGCTTGTTGTTTTCTTTTTGATAGAGTTGAACCAAATTCGCACGTTTATCAGTAGGAATATTAAAATAGGTATTATGCATACCAAGTGGATTAAAAATTCGCTCACTAAGGAACTTATCAATTGGTTTGCCCGAAATTACTTCGATGAGGTATCCTATCACATCAATGCCCATACCGTAAGTGAATTTTTCGCCAGGGTCGTGTTCGAGAGGACAAGTAGCTAGCTTTTTTACAGCTTCGGCTAAGGTGATATCGCCCATACTTAGCATGGGTGAGGTTGGTACACCTGCTTTGTCAAATATTTTGCGCGTTTGCTGATTGCCGTAGCTAATACCAGCTGTATGTGTCAATATATGGCGGATGGTGATGTCGGTTTTAGCAGGGCGAGTGGTGTACGAACTATCGGCAGGGTTGAACGATTCAATTACTCGAGGATTTGCAAATTCAGGAATGTATTTTTTTATCGGATCATCGAGTAGAAATTTGCCTTCTTCGAATAAAGTTAATAGTCCCACTACTGTGATGGCTTTGGTTTGCGAAGCCATGCGGAAATAATCGGAAGTAGTACACGGAATTTGTTTTTCGATGTTGCGCCAACCATAGGCTTTGTGGTGCACTACTTGACCTTTGTGAGCTACAAAAGTTACTCCGTGTGGAATTTCACCAGCTTCAACCAATTTTGTAAATACCGAATCAAGTCGTTTTAATCGTTCGGTATCAAAGCTGTTCTGTTTTTTGTAACTAAATTGTTGTGGAAGTTGATTTTTTTGAGCCATTGCACCCATTACGATGCCAAGTACTAAAGTTAAGAAGTAAATACGTTTCATTGAATGATTTGTTTTGGGATGCGAAACTGCGTGGCACTTTTGGAGAATGGAATAAGCCACTTTAATATCACCGTTATCGGTTTTATAAAGTAAAAACTCTCTATTTGGATTATATTTTGATAAATCCATATTTAGTTGGTTTTGATAAAGTAAATTTCAGCTTTTGGGTCTTGCTATCTTAAATAAGATTACAAACTTCTGATAAGTGAATGAATTTATTGTTTGATTTAGCTCTGCAAATATAGTCATTATTTTCTTAATTTTACTGCAATAGAATGCGAGATTGATTGACTTTCAGCTTAATTAGATGATTCTTTTTCTATAAATTAAAGCTTCGTTTCGAGCTATTTGGTAAGCTGCAAATAAACTATTGACAATTTTTATATATTTATTTCCACTGGAAATTATTTATTAAAGAAATAATTCTGTAATTTTGCGCCCTCAAACATCAAATACGGAAAAAATTCTTTATTTGATTCAATTAAGCAAATAAAATAAAGCAAAAATATAAATGAAACATGTAATTATTGGTGGTGTAGCGGGGGGTGCAACAGCTGCAGCGCGTATCAGAAGGGCCGACGAACAGGCTGAAATCGTTTTATTCGAAAAAGGAAATGATATATCGTACGCCAACTGTGGCTTACCTTATTATATTGGAGGGGTGATAGATGAGCGCGATAAGTTGTTTTTGCAAACGCCTCAGTCGTTTGGAAAGCGCTTTAATGTGGACGTTCGTGTAAAAACAGAGGTGATTGCCATCAATCCTGCCCGCAAAGAAATTACGTTTCGTAATTCGAAAAACGAAACAGGAATCGAGTCGTACGATAAACTGTTACTTTCGCCAGGTGCAACGCCTGTGCGTCCACCGTTGAAAGGAATAGATAGCGAAGGAATTTTCACATTGCGCAATGTGGCTGATACCGATGCCATTAAGAAATATGTAAACACACACCAAGTAAACCACGCGGTGGTGATTGGTGCAGGGTTTATTGGGTTGGAAATGGCCGAAAACCTTCACCATTTAAAAGCAGAAGTGTCGATTGTTGAAATGGCACCTCAGGTAATGACGCCTATTGATTTTCCGATGGCTGCGATGGTGCACGAACACTTGAATCAAAAAGGTGTGAATTTGTATCTCAACGAAACCGTTACAGGCTTTGAGCAAAAAGGTACAGGGCTTGATGTGTTTTTCAAAAGTGGAAAAGTGCTTCATGCCGATTTGGTTATTCTGTCGATAGGTGTGCGCCCGGAAGTAACGTTGGCTAAAAGTGCCGGACTTAAAACCGGTGAAGCAGGTGGTATTTGGGTAGATGATTACTTGCAAACATCCGAAAAAGATATTTATGCCGTGGGCGATGCCATTGAGTTTAAACACCCAATCACAGGTCAATCGTGGTTAAACTACTTGGCTGTACCGTCAAACCGTCAGGGGCGCATTGTTGCCGACAATATGGTGTTGGGCAACAAACTGACCTACGAGGGTGCAATAGGAACATCGATAGCCAAAGTGTTCGATTTAACAGTGGCTGCAACCGGTATGAACGAAGCTTTATTGAATCGTCAGCAGGTGGCATTTAAAACATCCACAACACACTCAGGTTCAAATGCAGGATACTATCCAGGAGCTATGCCGATGAGTATCAAAATCAATTTCGATCCACAATCGGGCTTGTTGCTTGGAGCACAAATAGTAGGGTATGTTGGTGTAGATAAACGCATCGACCAGATAGCTGTATTGATGAAAAACGGCAAAACCATATCCGATTTAATTCGCTTAGAACATGCTTATGCACCGCCTTTTGCTTCGGCTAAAGACCCGATTGCCATTGCAGGCTATGTGGCTCAAAATATTATTTCGGGTAAAATGCCTGTTATTTATTGGCAGGATGTGGAAAAAGCGAATCGTGACGAAGTGTTTATACTAGATGTACGCACCGAAGATGAAGCCAGCTTAGGTATGATTGAGGGTGCTGTAAACATTCCACTGGATGATTTGCGTGATCGATTGAACGAAATACCAACCGACAAAACCATCATTGTATATTGCGCCATTGGTTTACGTGGTTATTTGGCTTCCAATATTTTGATGCAACGTGGCTACAACAAGGTGTTGAATCTTTCGGGAGGTAAGAAAACCTATGATGCTGCGCGATATAAAATTCAGAACAATACCCTACTTGGAACACAAGAAAAACGAAATCAGGAATTGGATTTAGATATTCAAAGTCCTAAACCAGTTAAAAAATTCTTGAAAGTAGATGCCTGTGGTTTACAATGTCCAGGTCCGATTTTGAAGATGAAAAAGTCGATTGACGAGTTGCAGGACGGAGATCGCATAGAGATGGTGGCTACCGATGCTGGCTTTACACGCGATGCACAAGCTTGGTGTAATATCACCGGTAACCGTATGATTACTCAGCATGCCGATGCTGGAAAATACTCGGTGATTATAGAGAAAGCAGCAAAAGTGGAAGTGTTAGATGCTGCTGGTGTTCAGGTACATCAAACTGCAAAAGGCAAAACGCTGATTGTGTTTAGCGACGATTTAGATAAAGCCTTGGCTTCGTTTGTGTTGGCCAATGGTGCAGCAGCTACCGGCCAAAAAGTATCGATGTTCTTTACTTTCTGGGGATTGAATACCATCAAAAAGCAGCAGAAGCCAGCCGTTAAGAAAGATCTATTTGGTAAAATGTTTAGCATGATGTTGCCATCCGATTCGACCAAACTAGCCTTATCAAAAATGAATATGCTGGGCTTAGGAAGTATTATGATGCGTTTTATTATGAAGAAACGTGGTATCGATTCGTTGGAACAATTGCGTCAGCAGGCTTTTGACAATGGAGTGGAATTTATTGCTTGTCAAATGTCGATGGATGTGATGGGGGTGAAGGCCGAAGAATTGCTTGATAATGTCAATATTGGTGGAGTAGCCGCCTATATGGAACGTGCCGAAGAAGCAAACGTAAATTTATTTATCTAATAGAGATATGGAAAACCCACTTTGTAAAATTAGAGATATACAGCGTGCCCTGGAATTTTTTGAAAGCGAATTTGAAAAAGCCATGGGGCTGACGCTCAAAGAAGGGATGTTGCTTTGCTGTATTTCGGAAGGTGAAGCTACATCCACCGAATTGGCATCGAAAGTAGATATGAGTTGCTCGAACTGCTCCAAAGTGATAGGCACCGTGGAAAAGAAAGGCTACATACAACGCATGTTGGGGGCAACCGACAAGCGCAATATGTTTTTTACGCTTACCGACTCAGGAAAACTCAAGTTAACTGAAATTAAAGCTAAAATGCCAGCTATTCCAGACCAATTATTGGGCAGAAATGAATGATTGTAACCCTTAATCTATTACAAAATATTGATGATGTTACCCTTAATCTATTACATAAAATGTAAATTTTCACCCTAAATACATTACAAATGATTATCTTTGTATCGTTATAAATCACTTCTGTTCAATTAAAATGTAATACAAAAAAAACCGCTTAGTTCTAAGCGGTTTTTTTTGTAAATATGAAAGGTGAGTAATTGATTTACTGTAAGTTTTATTCTGGTATAATTATACTAAATTTTCAATTTCAACCATCTCGTTGACGTCTTGATGATAATCGACAGCATTGAATCCAAAGCCAAAAAGATGTTTGAATTCGCGTCCGTATCCATTTAAATCGCCAATTTGGTGAACTGATTCAGTTGTTGCGCTTTCCCATAACTCCGAAACTTCGGCCTGCACATCGTCGCGCATTTCCCAATCGTCCACACGGATTCGGCCTTTTTCGTCGGTTGGTACAGCACCACCATTGAAAAGTTTATCGGCATACAGACGTTGAATTTGTTCGATACAACCTTCGTGAATGTGTTTAGCCTTCATCACTTTAAACAAGATGGAAATATAAAGCGGGATAATTGGAATAGCCGAACTAGCTTGAGTAACCAATGCTTTGTTTACCGACACATAGGCTTTGCCGTTTAATGTAGCAAGACTTGATGTAAGTTTGCTAGCAGTAGCCTCGAGGTGATCTTTAGCCATGCCAATTGTACCTTTACGGTACACAGGCTCGGTTACAGCCGGCCCGATGTATGAATAAGCCATGGTGATTACTCCATCGGCTAAAACACCAGCTTCTTTCATCGCGTTGATCCACATTTCCCAATCTTCGCCACCCATTACTTGTACGGTGTTAGCAATTTCTTCTTCGTTAGCAGGCTCAATGTTTACTTCCGAAACATTACCACTGTGAAAATCAACTGTTTTGTTAGAGTAAGGCTGACCGATAGGTTTCAGAACCGAACGGTGCGTGATACCTGTAACTGGATGAGTACGCACAGGAGAAGCTAAGCTATACACCACCATATCCACCTGACCGAGGTCTGCTTTGATTAATTCGATGGTTTTTTGTTTAATTTCGTCCGAAAATGCATCACCGTTTATATTTTTTGCATAAAGACCTTCGGCAAGTGCAGCTTTGGTAAATGCTGCCGTATTGTACCATCCGGCAGTAGCCGTTTTCTCAGGTTGTGGTTCTTTTTCGAAAAAAACACCTATCGTTGCAGCCTGATTTGCAAAGGCACTTGTAATGCGCGAAGCGAGTCCAAAGCCTGTTGAGGCACCAATAACCAATACTTTTTTAGGACCATTGATCGATCCTTTTTTCTTAACGTATTCAATTTGTTTGTTAACGTTAAACTCACATCCTACTGGGTGTGCAGTGAGACTAATGAAGCCTCTCATTCTCGATTTTACAATCATTTCTTATAATTAAGTTGTATTTTTATACTTTTTATATTCAAAACAACGACTAAGATATTCATTTTTTTTGTATTAACCAATTGAGATGTGATACAACAACAAAGTTCATTATTTTTTAACATAGTACTTTGTCCGATGTTGACAAGGTGGTAATTTAACAAAATTGGTTTAGAGATGATGCAAAAATGCAGTTTAAACCATCTATAGATTCGAAGCAAAGCTAATGCACGATCGTCACTTTATCATTAAAAATCGTGCACTGATTGTATGCTAACAATTGTATTCAACTGATGTTTGCGTTAATATATTTAACGTTTTTAGATTTATAATTCTGCATAAATACACAAAAGCCACTGATACGGAGGATCGTCGGAGGATATTCGGAAGATCGACGGAGGATTGATCCGCTAAAAAGCATTCGCAAGTGTATATGTATGCACTAAAATTGAATATAGATACAGATTGTGTGAGTGCCCCACTGTGATATAAAAGATTTATTAACAGATTAAATGGTGTGAAATGACGGCATAATATACATCACTTTTGCAGATGTAAAACAGTCCCAAATTGGGTTGTAATCAAATGAGAAATTTGAAAGTGTTTTTTTGTACTTCGGTTTTTAGATCTAACTAATTGGCAAGTCAAAATATTTGCATATATTTGCAACCGAAATTTAAAGAGGGGTGCCCGCTAAAGGCTGAGATTATACCCATTGAACCTGGTCAGGTAATGCTGACAAGGAATTTTAAACAGAGCTATTCTGGCTACCTTCCTATAATTTCAAATAAAAAAACAGTTATTTTTATTTGATATGACAATCCAAATTAACGACAAACAAAAAGTGGTACCAACTGGTGCTACGATTTCTGATGTGCTATTTAAAGTGCTTGAAATCAATGCTGCGGGTGTGGCAGTTGCTATCAACGATTCGATAGTGCCCAGACATTTGTGGGAATCGTCCACACTTCAATCAAACGACAGAATGCTAGTAATAAAGGCTGCCGCTGGTGGTTGATATTTCCTCCTGCATTTCCCATTCTTTTTTAGTTTCAAAAAAATCAATCAGTAAATACAATTTTATTAATCGTTTGCTTTCATTCGCAGGTTGTTTTTTCAATTTTTATACGAAGCAACTGGCGCGGATGGATTAAATATTATACACTATGGTTTTAAAATCAGATACGGTCTTTGGTACATCATTTCCGAATTCCAAAAAAGTTTTTGTGGAAGGAAAATTACATGAAATTAAAGTAGGTATGCGTGAAATAACGCTTTCGGATACGATTTTGAAAGATGGTACGGTAGAAAAGAATGAGCCGGTAACCGTATACGATACTTCAGGACCATTCACAGATCCTAATTATTCGATCGACTTAACCAAAGGGCTCCCAAGGCTTCGCGAATCGTGGATTCTCGATCGTGCCGATGTGGAAGAGTTGAGCGATTTCTCGTCGGAATACAGCAGAGCCCGTATGGGTGATGCAACGCTCGACAACTTGCGATTTGACCACATCAACGCCAAGCCGCTACGCGCAAAGGATGGTTGTTGCGTAACGCAATATTACTATGCCTGTCAGGGAATTATCACTCCTGAGATGGAGTATGTAGCCATACGTGAAAATCAGCGTTCGGAGGAATATTATGCGAAAGTAACAGGCAAGAAAGCTAGTATCAACTACATCACTCCCGAATTTGTACGTGCAGAAATAGCTGCCGGACGAGTTATTTTACCAGCCAACATTAATCACCCCGAAGCGGAGCCGATGATTATTGGTCGAAATTTTTTGGTGAAAATTAATGCCAATATTGGTAATTCGCCAACCACATCGAGTATAGACGAAGAGGTTGAAAAAGCCTTGTGGTCGATTCGTTGGGGTGCTGATACGATAATGGATTTGTCGACAGGCGCCAATATTCACGAAACGCGTGAATGGATTGTGCGAAATTCGCCTGTGCCTGTAGGTACTGTACCCTTGTATCAGGCCTTGGAAAAAGTACATGGAAAAGTGGAAGATCTCAATTGGGAGATTTACAAAGATACGCTTATTGAGCAATGTGAGCAGGGGGTTGATTATTTCACCATTCATGCAGGTCTGTTGCTACATCACATTCCAATGACTCAGAAACGTGTTACAGGTATCGTTTCGCGTGGGGGTGCCATCATGGCTAAATGGTGTTTGGCACATCACAAAGAAAACTTTTTGTACACACATTTTGATGAAATATGTGAAATACTCGCCAGGTACGATGTAGGCGTTTCGTTGGGCGATGGATTGCGACCAGGATGCATAGCCGATGCCAATGATAGAGCGCAATTTGGTGAGTTAAAAGCATTGGGTGAATTGAATAAGATAGCCCGTAAACACTTTGTACAAGTACTCATTGAAGGTCCAGGGCATGTGCCTTTCCATAAAATTAAAGAAAACATGGATTTACAGTTGACCGAATGCGACGAGGCACCATTTTACACGCTTGGTCCTTTGGTTTCGGATATTGCTCCTGGATACGATCACATTACGTCGGCCATAGGCGGAACAATGATAGCTGTACTTGGAACGGCCATGCTGTGTTACGTAACTCAGAAAGAGCACTTGGGATTGCCTGATAAAACTGACGTACGCGAAGGAGTTGTTGCTTTTAAGCTCGCAGCGCATGCAGCCGACCTGGCCAAAGGATTTCCGGGAGCCGACATACGCGACAATGCCATGGGCAAAGCTCGCTTTGAATTTCGCTGGAAGGATCAGTTTGCGCTAGGGTTAGATCCTGAAAAGGCCATGTGTTTTCATGATTCTACTTTGCCCGACGAAGGCTACAAGACAACGCATTTCTGCTCCATGTGTGGCGAACATTTCTGCTCGATGAGGGCAAGCCATGAAATAAGAGATATGTCGGACAAACTTGAATCGAAGGCGAAACTATTCAAAGAAGCCGGAAACGAAGTGTACTTATGATACTCATCACCCATCCGAAAGCTGTACCCAATGAGTTGGAATTGATCAAGCTTCTGTTTGAGGCGGGTTTACAAACACTTCATGTTCGAAAACCTACATTGAATAAAAGGGAGTTGAAAGAGTTCATTGCATGCATTGACGAGCGTTATCACAGCCAATTGATGATTCACAGTGAGTATGAATTGCTAGATCAGTTTCAATTGAAAGGAATTCATTTTACTGAAAAAACTAAACATTTGGTGGCTGATTATAGTCAGGTTAACTGCTGTAAAAGCATGGCCGTACACGAACTGGCAGAATTAGATACGATTCCGGCTACGATTGATTATGTGCTTCTTAGTCCATTATTTCCTTCAATTTCGAAAGAAGGTTATGCAAAAGTTTGGGATGTTGAGGAATTGAAAGCCGCAGTAGCACGTAAACGTAGTTATAAAATTGCGGCTCTAGGAGGGATCACTCTGGAAAACCTACTAACAGTGAAAGAACTTGGTTTTGACGATTATGTGTTGCTTGGGAGTATTTGGAAGCCAGCATTGGAAGGCTGTGACCGTGATGAACTTGTACGAATTTTTAATCAATTTGCAAATGAATAATCAACGACCCTATTGTTTGACTATCGGTGGGTTTGATCCGACAGCAGGAGCAGGGGTGATAGCCGATTGCAAGACCTTTGAAATGCTTCAGGTGTATGGGATGGGAATAATCAGCTCTAACACCTTACAGACCGATGATTGCTTTATTGATGTGGATTGGGTGCCTGTCGAAACCATGATAAGGCAAGTTGAAACGCTGCTGAAACGCTACTGTTTTAAAGCATTGAAAATTGGGCTTGTTCGGGATTTTGATATGTTGTATCAACTAATAAGCATTGCAAAAGGATTGAACTCCGACCTGAAAATTGTTTGGGACCCAATCTTAAAAAGCTCGTCGGGCTATTGCTTTCACTCCAAGGATTCGATGCAACTGCGATTTTTGGAAATGAATTGCCAGGTGATAACCCCTAACTGGAATGAGTTTGAAGCTTTATGGGGAGCTGATCACACCATTTTAAAAGAGCAAAATGCTAGCGCAGCAATACTACTAAAAGGAGGACATCGACAGGAGAAAACAGGAAGCGATATACTGTTTGCTAACGGTCAGTTTACCGAAATACAAGGAGAGTCATTTGCAGGAAAATCAAAACATGGAACCGGTTGTGTGCTTTCGGCAGCTATTGCAGCCTACCTAGCGCAAGGGTATACGGTGCTTGAAAGTTGCAAGCTGGCTAAGAGCTATGTAGAAGATTTCATACAAAGTAACGAACAAAACTTAGGATATCATTATGCCAATAAATAAAGAAATAGCAAAAATCCACTTTATCACTTCCGATCATCCTAGCATATCGCATGCAGAGCAAGCCATACGAGCTTACAAAGCAGGTTGCAAATGGGTGCAGCTTCGAATGAAAGAAGCTAACTTGGAAGAGATTGAACAGGAAGCATTGAAAATAGTACCAGTGGCACGCGAACACCAAGCCATATTGCTTATCGACGATCACGTAGAGCTTGTTCGAAAAACAGGAGCACATGGCGTGCATTTGGGTAAAAACGACCTCTGTCCTTTGCAAGCACGCCAACTACTTGGTGCTGATTATCTGATTGGTGGCACTTCCAATACTTTGGAAGATATAGTGGGGTTGATTGATAAAGGAGTTGATTATGTTGGTTTAGGGCCTTTTCGGTTTACATCGACCAAGAAAAATTTAAGTCCGATACTTGGTATTGAAGCTTACAGAAGCATCGTATCAGCATTATCAGGACAAAATTTAGCTATTCCAATTATTGCTATTGGTGGAATTGTAGAGGCGGACATTGAAGACCTAAAATTAGCTGGAATTCATGGCATTGCGCTAGCAGGATCGATCATGAAAGATGGAAAAATTGAGGAGAATATTCAGTATTATTTAAATCTAACTTTATAGAATAGAAATTTTAAATATTAATTTAGAGACGATACTAATTTACATCCACGCCATTTATTCCGATTTATCGGAAGGACCTTGGGGCAGTTAATAATCGTAGATTTGCTGCCCCTAAATCCCCTAAAGGGGACTTGAAATTACAACTGTCTATATAAATCAATAATATCGATTTAATCTATCAAAGTAGAATTAAATTTTGTTTAAAAATATCATAACAAATCGCTTTCTATTCCCCCTTCAGGGGGTTAGGGGGCTAATTATAAACAAATGGAAGACTTAATTATTGCAGGAAAGCGATTTGAATCGCGTTTATTTACAGGTACAGGCAAGTTTGGTTCCAACAGCCTGATGGAGCAAGCAATCATTGCCTCGGGTTCGGAGTTGGTAACAGTAGCTTTGAAACGAGTGGATGTGAACAGTGATAGCGACGACATTCTGGCACATCTTCGACACAGTCGGATAAATCTTCTACCCAATACATCGGGGGTTCGAAATGCAAAAGAGGCCGTTTTTGCGGCACAACTTGCCCGTGAAGCTTTGGGAATAAATTGGGTAAAATTAGAAATTCATCCCGATCCCAAATACCTATTGGCCGATGGCGAAGAAACTTTGGCTGCAACCCGCATGTTGGCAAAAGACGGTTTTGTGGTATTGCCTTATATTCAGGCCGATCCTGTATTGTGCAAAAAGCTGGAAGATGCAGGGGCGGCAGCTGTGATGCCTTTGGGTGCACCCATCGGATCGAATCAAGGATTGCAAACGCGTGAATTTTTACGGATCATTATTGAGCAAAGCAAGGTGCCTGTGGTTGTTGATGCCGGTTTGGGAGCTCCGTCGCATGCATCCGAAGCAATGGAAATGGGCGCCGATGCCGTATTGATTAACACGGCTATTGCAGCAGCCAACGATCCTGTTCGGATGGCTATTGCCTTTAAAATGGCTGTTGAGGCAGGTCGTATGGCTTTTGAAGCAAAACTAGCACAGAAGTCGTACGGAGCACATGCAAGTAGTCCACTCACCTCGTTTTTATCTTAATCTGATACCATTATGTTTTCCGACGAATTACAAAACATATCCTGGGAACATACCTCCCAAGCCATTGCAGCCAAAACGGCAGCTGATGTCGAGCAAGCGTTACAAAAGTCGAAAGACTTGTTGTCGGTCGATGATTTTATGGCCCTAATTTCGCCTGCAGCCACACCCTATTTGGAGGAGATGGCACAATTGGCCCGCCATTATACACATATGCGGTTTGGTAAAACCATATCGATGTATGTACCCTTGTATTTGACCAATTCGTGCATGAACTCCTGTGTTTATTGCGGGTTTCAACGGAGCAACCACATCGAACGAATAATACTTACCGAACAAGAGATTGAAAATGAACTAAAGGTAATTAAAGAACTTGCTCCCTTTCAAAACCTGCTTTTTGTAACGGGCGAAAATCCGCGCGATGCAGGTGTTGATTATCTTGAAAAAGCCATACAACTAGCTAAACCCATGTTCAATAATTTATCCATTGAAGTGATGCCCCTAGATGTGGACGAATATGCACGACTCACAGCAGCAGGACTTTATGGGGTAGTCTGTTTTCAGGAAACCTATCATAAGGCTCGTTACAATGTTTATCACCCACGTGGTATGAAATCAAAATTCGATTGGCGTGTCAATGGTTTCGATCGTATGGGGCAGGCTGGTGTACATAAAATAGGCATGGGGGTATTAATTGGTCTGGAAGATTGGCGAACCGATGTAACGATGTTGGCGCATCATATCCGTTATATGCAACGGAATTATTGGAAAACCAAATACAGTGTGAACTTTCCACGGATGCGTCCCTCCGAAAATGGACATTTTCAGCCCAATGTCATTATGACCGATAAGGAATACGTGCAATTGATGCTGGCTTTTCGTATTTTCGATCACGATGTCGATATCTCTGTGTCGACCCGTGAGAATAAAGAATTTCGTGCCAATATTATTCAGTTGGGTGTAACATCCATGAGTGCTGGTTCAAAAACAGAGCCTGGAGGCTATGCCACTTATCCACAAGCATTGAAACAATTCAGTGTGAGCGATGATAGAACACCACAAGCGGTGGTTGACGATATTCGCAACAATGGTTATGAAGCTGTATGGAAAGATTGGGACCTTTGTTTGCAATAATTAATAAGCAAAATATTATTGATAATGATACTTTCGACTGAAGAAAAAGAACGATACGATCGCCATGTGCGTATTCCGGATTTTGGTGTAGAAAAACAATTGAAACTGAAATCGGCACGAGTACTTGTTATAGGAGCCGGTGGATTAGGTTGCCCTGTAATTCAGTATTTGGTAGCTGCGGGTATAGGTAAGCTTACCTTGGTGGATGGCGATGTGGTGTCGCGTTCGAATTTGCAACGGCAAATACTCTTTACCGAAGCCGAAATAGGACAGTCGAAAGCTGAAATTGCTGCTCGTAAAATGCAGCAACTAAACAGCGCGGCAAACATTAAGGTGTATAATCAGTTTCTGACCGATGAATTGGCAGCGCAACTACTGCCCGAACACGATGTTGTAGTAGGCTGTACCGATAATTATAATTCACGGTATTGTATCGATCATTATTCTAAAAAATTCAACATTCCATTTGTGCATGGAGCCATTCGAGAATTTGAAGGCCAACTTAGTGTCTTCAACTACAAAGGTAGTGGTTCTTATTCTGATTTATTCGGCCTACAACCTTCAGAACCAGCCTCTCCGCTTGGAGTTGTTGGGGCAATGCCGGGCGTTATTGGAAGTTTGATGGCACTTGAAGTGATTAAAATTGTAGCCGATCTAGGCTCTGTGATGTCCAATAAACTGCTTTTGTACAATGCACTCATGAATTCATTTTGTCAAATTGACATTTAATTTAAATACCTTAAACATGGTATAAAATTCACCCTACAAAGGGTATGGTGTAGACTGTTGGCATGCTGTAGTTTTGCAAATGTAAACAAAACAAAAAAAACAACGGCATGAGCAATGACAGATTAACACATCTTAGGGAACTCGAATCCGAATCCATTTATATACTGCGCGAAGTAGCTGCACAGTTCGAAAAACCAGCCCTTCTATTTTCAGGTGGAAAAGACTCCATTGTAATGGCTTATTTAGCTTACAAGGCTTTTTATCCAGCAGTTATCCCATTTCCATTTGTACACATCGATACCGGTCACAATTTTGAAGAAACAATTACGTATCGCGACGAATTGGTAAAACTCTTAGGCGCCAAACTGATTGTGGGTTCGGTGGAAGAATCGATAGCACAAGGAAAAGTAGTGGAGGAGAAGGGATTTAATGCCAGCCGAAATAAGCTTCAAACCGTTACCTTGCTCGATACGCTAGAACAACACAAGTTCGATGCAGCCCTTGGGGGTGCTCGACGCGACGAAGAAAAAGCGCGAGCCAAAGAACGCTTCTTTTCGCACCGTGACGAGTTTGGGCAATGGGATCCGAAAAATCAACGTCCCGAACTTTGGAATATCTTCAACGGTAAAAAGCAATTGGGCGAACATTTCCGCATTTTCCCCATCAGTAACTGGACCGAAATGGATGTGTGGCAATACATTTTGCAAGAAAACATTCCGTTACCATCACTTTATTATACCCACGAGCGCGAAGTTTTTGAACGCGATGGAATTATTTACGCTGCTTTGCCCGAAATGCCACGCCGCGAATCGGAAACCATTGAGCTTAAACAAGTGCGATGCAGAACCATTGGCGATATTACCTGTACAGGTTTAACGCTCTCCACGGCCAATACACTCGAAGATATTATCGACGAAATAGCCAGTTCACGTGTAACCGAACGCGGTGGACGTGCTGACGACAAGCGCTCCGAAGCTGCTATGGAAGATCGGAAGAAGGCGGGGTATTTCTAAGAACTTACCATTTATTCATTTACAATTTACCATTTAATATTTTTACAAATTATTCACCCCGATACATTTCCGATAAATCGGAACAAGCAGGGACAAGTATTGCTATTTACCATTTAAAAAAATTCAATTCACTATTCAAGTTCTCTAACTAGTAAATGGTAAATAGTTAAATAGTCAATTTAAATTATGTCAGAATCAAAAACTCATGGTTACCTTGATATGGAACTCCTGCGCTTCAGCACAGCTGGAAGTGTGGACGATGGAAAAAGCACGCTGATTGGGCGTTTGCTTTACGATAGTAAATCGATTTTCGAAGATCAATTGCAAGCGGTAAAGGATGCAAGCAAACGCATTACAGGTACCGAAGAAGTGAATCTGGCACTCTTAACCGATGGTTTGCGGGCTGAACGCGAGCAGGGAATTACCATTGATGTGGCGTACCGCTATTTTGCTACGCCCAAACGTAAATTTATCATTGCCGATACTCCGGGACATATTGAATACACGCGAAACATGGTGACAGGTGCTTCTACGGCCGATGTGGCGATTATTTTAATTGATGCCCGAAATGGCATTATCGAACAAAGTAAACGCCACTCGTATGTTGCTTCGTTGTTGCAAATACCGAATGTGGTTGTTGCAGTGAATAAAATGGATTTGGTTGATTTTTCCGAAGAGGTTTTCAATCGTATCAAAGCTGAGTATCAGCAGATATCAAAAATATTGAAACTTAAAGATGTGTTTTTCATTCCTATTTCGGCATTGAATGGCGATAATGTGGTGGACGCATCGACTAATACACCTTGGTATACAGGTCCAACCTTGTTGCAATTGCTCGAAACATTGCCGGTGCGTAAAGACGAGAATAAATTGCCACCTCGTTTACCCGTGCAGTTTGTTATTCGTCCATACAGCAACGATTTTCACGATTACCGTGGTTATGCAGGCCGCGTTTCGGGAGGTACATTCCGGGTAGGTGACGAAGTAACGGTGCTTCCATCCAAAACACAATCGAAAATTGTGGCTATCGACGAAGGTACTAAGTCATTGAACGAGGCCTTTACACCACAGTCGGTTACCATACGGTTGGCCGATAATGTGGATGTGAGTAGGGGTGATTTGTTAGTAAAAACTAACGAGAGTCAACCGACTGTAAATGCCAATGTATCGTTAATGGTTTGCTGGCTCAATCAACGTCCGCTAAACGAAGGAGGAAAATACATCGTTCGTCATGGTACAGACGAAACACGCGCCATTATCAAAAGTGTTCATTATAAAGTAAATATCAATACCCTTGAGAATATTATCGATGATAAAAATGTGAAAATGAATGATATTGCACATATCTCTATCAAAACACTTAAACCCCTTAAGTACGATTCGTATAGCGATAATCGGGTGACGGGTAGTTTGGTACTGATTGATGAAAATACCTTCGAAACAGTAGGGGCGGGGATGATTGTACACGATTTGGAGGACGAGGCGTTTGCGATTTAGGGTGCTTGCACGTTTGAAGAGCTTCGCTGTTTCAAGGTGCTTCGCACGTTACTTGCTTCGCGTTATTTGTGCTTCGCACGTTATAATGCCTCACTTTAGATAAAAAACACGAATTTAATAATAGAATTAGGGTAAATGATCTATGACAGAAATAGTAAACAGGCTAAATAAAATTTATAAAGACTCAAAACCTGAAGATGTCTTGGAATTTTTCTTAAAGGAATACAACGGTAAAATAGCTTTAGCTTCGAGTTTGAGTTTGGAAGATCAGGTGTTGACGGATATGTTGGTGAAGATTGATAAGTCGGCACGCATTTTTACACTGGACACAGGCAGGCTATTCCCCGAAACCTACAGTTTGATCGACAAAACAAACATTCGCTACGGCATTCAGCTCGAAGTGATGTTTCCTGATTATCAGGAGGTGGAAAAAATGGTAAAAGCCGAAGGTGTCAACTTGTTTTATGCAGGCATTGAACAACGTAAATTCTGTTGCAAGGTGCGTAAGCTCGACCCCCTGAAGCGTGCTTTCGAAGGGCTTGAAGTATGGATTTGTGGTTTGCGCCGCGAACAGTCGGTAACACGCCAACAAGTACAACTAATCGAATGGGACGAAGCTAACGGGCTGATAAAACTGAATCCTTTGATCGATTTTACCGAACAACAAGTGTGGGAGTACATCAAAGCCAATCAGGTTCCTTACAACAAACTACACTACAAAGGCTTTCCGAGTATAGGTTGCCAACCTTGTACTCGTGCAGTAGAGCCAGGCGAAGATATTCGTGCCGGACGTTGGTGGTGGGAAAACCCTGAGCAAAAAGAGTGTGGGCTTCATAAAAGATAGTTTATAAGGTTTGTAAA
>Ga0114938_1000958_pt1 | contig 20867 bp, 16 predicted proteins | sample AshMeaBigSpring_FD_88675 | JGI IMG/M metagenome (GOLD analysis project Ga0114938, IMG submission 88675) | Groundwater microbial communities from Big Spring, Nevada to study Microbial Dark Matter (Phase II) - Ash Meadows Big Spring | ecosystem: Environmental > Aquatic > Deep subsurface >...
CGCAGGCGGGATCGGGGCATGGGCAGGCGGCGTATTTGAGCAGCGTTGCCGTGTATTCCTTGTCGGGGCGGATCGGGAAATGGACTTTGGCCCGGGTGCCTTGGCCGATTTTTCCGGCGATGGCCTGCGGCAGCGTGGCGATGAGATAGATCGTTTTCAGGTCGGCAAATTCCGCGAGGCTGTCGGTGGGTTCGACCGGTGCGCCGAGTCTGGTGTTGACGGAGATGACCGTGCCGGCCGCGGGAGCGGTGAGCCAGACGCTCGGCGGCGGGTCGCCAGGCTGGCGGCTCTCCAGCAGGACGAGCTTGTCACCCTTGTTGACGAAGGTGCCGATGGTGAGTCTGGTTTCGATGACGCGTCCCGAGATGCGGCTGCTGAGAACCGAACGGTTTTCGGGAATCGCCTCGGTGCGGCCGAGGGCGAAGGTGGTGGTTTCGAAGTTGGCTTCCTCAACCGTGACGGTTTCGAGTCCGAGGTTTTTGACGCCTTGTTCGGTGAGGATCACCGGTGGGATCGCCACGGCAGCGGAACCGGTGTGGAAAAGCAGCAGGGCTGCAAGCAGGGTGAAGATGGATGAGTTCATGAATTTGTGGGGAATTTGGTTCAAGGCTTGCCGAGCGCCGATTCGTGGCGCACGCGGGCGAGGTGGAATTCACGCAAGGCGTCGAGCCTGGCGGCGGAGAGTTGGAGGCGTTTCTCGCGGGAGCGGAGGACCGACTGGATCTCACCCTGACCGTTGCGATAGGCATCGTCTGCGAGCTTGCTTTGCTCGTCCGCCAGAGGCAGCAGGGTGCCGTCGATCTCACCCACCAAGCGCATCCATTCGGCCATTTCGGCACGCGCGGCTTCGGCTTCGAGGCGGATGCCGCGGCCGAGGGCGATGACTTCCTTTTCCTTGCGCTCCTTGCGGGCTTCGGCCTCCTGGATCGCGCCCTCGTTCTTATTCCAGAATGGCAGCGCGACTTTGAAACGCAGGCCAATCATCGCGTCGTTTTCGTAGCCCTCCGGGGCGTCCTCCCTGCGTTCAGCAGCGGCGAAAAGTCCGCCTTCGACGTCGTCATAGCGGCGGGCTTGTTCGAGCGCCAACCCTTGTGCGGCGGATTGCGCGTTGAGCTTGGCGGCTTGGAAATCGGGACGGCTTGCCGGGTCGGCGGCGATAGATGGAATCGACGGACTTCGCAAGGTTCCGCTGACGCTGAGCGCCTCTCCCGGACGCATGCCGAGCAGGGGTTTCAGTTCACCGACGAGCGCGGTTTCGCTGGCATCGAGCTGGCGGATTTCCATGGAAAGGCTGGTCGCCTCCAATTTCGCCTGGCTGGCATCGATAGCCGAGCCCTCGCCTTTCGCCGCGATCCCCGATAGGAAATCAGCGAACTCCTTTGAGACACCGATTTGCTCGCGCAGCAGTTCGCGGCGCTGGCGGGTGGCCAGCACGTTGACCACCGCCTCGCGGGCCTTGGCGATGAATTGGCGTTCGACTTCGCGGACTTCGGCTTCGGAGGCTTTCAGCTCAGTGAGCGAGACATCCTTTTCCAACTGCAAGCGGCCCGTGACCGGGAAGCGCTGGGACAGGCCGATTTCGAATTTCCCCTCGCCGGAGGCGGTGCTGTGTTCGAAGGCGGTTTCAAGATCGGGATTTGATAGCCGGCCGGATTGGTTCATGCGGCCGACGGCCTCCTGTATGCGCAATCGCGCGGCGGCCAGATCGGGGTTTTGCGAGCGGACACGGTCGCCGACGCTTTCCAGCGTGACCACCACGGTGGGCTCGGCGAGGAGTGGATGAGCCGTCAGGGCACAGGCCAGCAGGGTCATGAGATGGGATCTGAACATGATTTGTTAGGAAGGATGACCATGCCCCAAGGCGGGGCATGGGTGTGGATTCACTGGAATTCACCGGAAGCCCCGACGCGCGATCACGCGGCCAACGGGGCAAACACGTCGCGCCAACCGGGCACGACGGAGCATCGTCATGGGACGCTCAGATGATCGGCGGCCTGTCCGAGGACAAATACGGGCCGTCGGGAATCAAGTCCGACTCGGGGATCACCCGCAACCGGCTGGAGACCGGCAAGGGCAGCCTGCACACGAAGTCGTTTTCAGAAACCAGGGGCATCAGATGGCAGAGCGCCCCGCAATGGTGGTGGTGTTCCGAAGGGCACTTTTCGTTATGCGAAGGATCGCAGGGAAGATTGCCCTCGTGATGGTGATCGGAGTGATCGGCTTGATGCATCAGGGAGAGGATCTCACATGGGTCCTTGGCAAGGACGCGGAGGTGCAGCCCGAAAAGGACCGCAAGCAACATTAACGATGACCAAACCGCTCGCACTTGGAGGAACGAGGTAGCTGAAGAACCGGTCGCCGCAAGGAAAATCTCGGTCATCGGTCGCGCGTGGCAGCAGCCGGGCCATCCTCTGGCACCGCATCCCGCGCGACGGGATGGCCTTGCCGGGGCTTTTCAAAGTGAGTCTTGCCGGGGACCGAGGCACGAGGTATCCGAGGTCCATGCCTTTGCTGCTGGGAGTCAACCTCGACCACGTCGCCACCCTCCGCCAAGCCCGTTACGCGAGGACTCCGGACTCCCCGAACGCCGAGCCCTGCCCGCTGGCCGCCGCCCATGACGCTTTGGCCGGGGGCGCGGACTCCCTCACCGTCCACGTCCGCAGCGACCGCCGCCACATGCAGGATGCGGACGCCTTCCGGATCCGCGCCGAAGTCCCGCTGCCGCTGAATTTCGAAATGGGAGTGACCGAGGAAATGGTCGGCATCGCCCTCAAACTCAAGCCGGCCTTCGCCTGCCTCGTGCCGGAATCCCGAATGGAAATCACCACCGAGGGCGGGCTCGACGTGAGGGCCGGCTTCGACCGCATCCGCATGGTCGTGGCGCGCCTGCAGGACGCCGGCATCAAGGTGAGCCTTTTCATCGACCCCGATCCGGACCAGGTCGAGGCCGCGGGAGAAACCTGCGCCGAGATGATCGAGCTGCACACCGGATGTTTCGCGAACGCCACGGGCGATGCGTTGGAAACCGAGTTGGCCCGCCTGACCGCCGCAGCCAAGGCCGGGCATGCCACCGACCTCCAGGTGAACGCCGGCCACGGCATCAATTACACCAACATCGCCCGGATTCTGGAGATCCCCCACCTCGCCGAGCTTAACATCGGCCACACCATCGTCTCCCGTGCCATGCGTTCGGGCATGACCGCCGCGGTCCGTGAAATGAAGGCCCTCATGGCCCCCTACCCCGGTTGACCATGCGCGTTTTCGGAATCGGCATCGACGTGGTGGAAGTGGAGCGCATCGCCTCCGCCATCCAGCGCCACGGTGAGCCCTTCCTCGCGAAGATCTTCACCGCGGCGGAGCGGGATTACTGCGAATCCCGGAAAAATCCCGCGCTGCACTATGCCGCACGCTTCGCCGCCAAGGAGGCCGTTGCCAAGGCGCTCGGCACCGGCATTGGCGGCAACGCCGGACTCCACGATCTGGAGATCCGCCACGACACCGCGGGCGCGCCGAAGCTCCATCTCGGCGGTGCCGCAGAAATTTTCGCCAAACACCACGGCATCACCGACATCCAAATCAGCCTCACCCACGCCCGCGACTACGCCGCCGCCAATGCCATCGCCATTGCGGAGGAGTTGAGAGTTGAGGGTTGAGAGCCGGAAAACGCCCGTTCTTTCTCCTGATCTTCCTACAGACCAAGCACCCTCAAGCTCCCGCCATGATCCGTCCACGCCGAAACCGCCGCAGTTCCGCGATCCGCTCGATGATCCGCGAGACCACCCTTTCCCCCGCCGACTTCATCCTGCCGATGTTCCTGCACGAGGATGCGGTGGACGCGGCGATCGATTCGATGCCCGGCGTCACCCGTTGGTCCCTGGAAAGCCTCGTGCGCGAGGCAGGCGAGGCCCACGCGCTGGGCATCCCTGCCATCGTCCTTTTCCCGAAGATCGAGGATTCCCTGAAGTCCCCGCAGGCCGACGAGTGCTTCAATCCGGATGGGCTTGTCCCGCGCGCCATCCGCGCGCTCAAGGACGCCCATCCCTCGCTCTGCGTCATCACCGATGTGGCGCTCGATCCGTACAACTCGGACGGCCATGACGGCCTCGTCCACCGCAACGCCCGCGGCGAGTTGGTGATCCTCAACGATGAGACCATCGACGTGCTCTGCCAGCAGGCCGTCTGCCACGCCCGCGCCGGGGCGGACATCGTGGCTCCCTCGGACATGATGGACGGACGCGTCGCCGCGATCCGCGGCGCGCTCGACGACGAGGACTTCACCGAGGTCGCCATCCTCAGCTACACCGCGAAATACGCGTCCGCGTTCTACGGGCCCTTCCGCGGCGCGCTCGACTCCGCGCCGAAGGACGGCGACAAGAAGACCTATCAGATGGACCCCGCGAACTCGCGCGAAGCCGTGAGGGAAACCCATCTCGACGAGGCCGAGGGCGCGGACATGGTGATGGTGAAGCCGGCCGGTTTCTACCTCGACGTGATCGCGAAGGTCCGGGAAAACACCGCGCTTCCGGTGGCCGCCTATCAGGTGAGCGGCGAGTATCTCATGCTCAAGAGCGCGGCGGCCGGCGGTTGGCTGGACGAACGGTCCATCGTGCTCGAATCGCTCCTCGCCATCAAGCGCGCCGGGGCGGGTGCCATCCTCACCTACTTCGCCAAGCAGGCGGCGGTGTGGCTCCAGGAGGAATGAGGAATCACTTCCGGTTCTTCGCCCGTTGGAATCTCGAACCGCGGTCGGTGGGTTCCGGTGGAGCCGTGGGCGCTTGTTCGCCAGGGGAGACGACCGGTCCGGCGGGCGTGGGTTCCATGGGTTTCGGGCGCGGTTGCCGTGTGCGGACGGGTTTCGCTCCGGCAGGAGACCGCGGCGGCATGGCGAACCGGGGCATTCTCCAGCCGGTGCGTGTGACCAGCGCTTCCGCCAGGATGAGCAGCACCAGCGCGATGCCCAGCGGCAGGTTCAGCGGGGTCTCGGCGACGAAGGGCGGGCGCAGCCAGGCTTTGGAAAGGTCCAGCAGTTCGCGACCGCCGGTTTGATTCGAGACGGCGCGCAGTTCGGCCAGACGTTCGGGTTCGAAGGCCCACTCGACGGAGGAGCCCACGGCCAAGGGCCCGAAGGGCAGCGCGTGCCCTCCCACCTGCACCGCGCCGCGGATCACGCCGCCCTCGTTGAGATCGCGCGTGACCGAGAAATGCCCGGGTGCGATGCGCCGCCACGGGACCTCGAACGCTCCGCCCGCGGTGTCGTCCATCAGCCGGATTCCCGGCGGCAGCGCGGCGAGCTTCTTTGACCAGCCATCCGTATCGTAGAGCAGGTCGAGCGTGAGCCGCGTGCCATCGAGTCGGTGCCTGAGCGCGATGCCGGGCGGTGTTTCATCGCCCATCAGGAAGCGGCCCATCGTTTGCAGGAAATCGCCGTATCCCTCCCAGTTCCTCACGCTTTCCGAATGGGCGCCGCCGAGCGGGAACGAGACCGCCGCGCTGCGGCCGAGGCCGCGCCGGGCGTGGGCGACGAGCGGCGCGAGGTATTCGTCCGAGGAAAGCAGCGAGACGGTGGCGTCCTCGCGGGCGTAGGAGAGATTGTAGCCGTCCACCTGCTTCATCCAGTCGAAGGGCTTGGGCGAGATTTCCGCCCAGCGGCCGGTGGCCTGCGTGCCCACCGGATCCTTGATGAAGGCGGAGCGGGCGATGGTCACGGTCTCCTGGGCGAAAATTTTCGGGATCTCCATCGGCTCGTCGGAAAAGAACACGCGTCCTTTGCCGAGCTTCGCGATGTCCTCCAGCAGCGCGGAATCGACGTCCTTGTCCGTGCCCAGGCCGATGACGGAAATGGTGCAGCCGTTGTCGGTCATGGACTTGATGAGGTTCTTGTAGTCGCCGGGCTCCTCGGAATCCTGTGCGTCGGAAAACAGGATGAGATGCCGGGTTCCGGCCGGAGATTTCTTCAAGGCGTCCCATCCCGCCTTGAGTCCCTCATACACGAAGATGCCTCCGCCCGCGGATTTCACTTTGAGCACGCGGCCGCTGATCTGGTCCTTCTTGTCGCCGATGCGGGTGAGCGGGACGACCGTGGTCGGCTGGCTGTCCACGGCGAACACGGCCACTTGGTCCATCGGGCCTAACAAGCCGATCGCATCCGCCGCGCCGGTGTTGGCGAGATCCATCTTGGTTTGGCCGCCGCCGACGCCCACGGCCATCGAGCCCGAGCGGTCCATGACGATGGCCAGCGCCACCGCGAGTTTGCGGTGCTCGGATTTCAGCTCCATCGAGACCGGCAGCAGGGCGTCGATGGCGGACTGGAAATAGCCGCCGGAACCGAACGACTTGTCGCCGCCGGCCATCATCAGGCCGCCGCCCTGCTCGCGGACGAAGAAATCGAGCGACTTGAGGAAATCCGCCGGCACCTCGTGGGCGGGGACGTTGTTGAGCACCACGGCCCGCGCGCCGCTGAGCAGGCCCGGCTTGAGATTGGCCGGCTCGCTGATGGTTTCCACGGTGAAATCCATGGCGGAGAGCGCCTTTGCCAGGGGGTCGTCCTGATAGCGGGTGGCGAGGATGAGGCGCGGGCCGCCGGCGATCTCGATCCAGCGCGCCGCCTTGTTATTTCCGGAATGCGCGTCGTTTTCCGGGCGGATTTCGGCCTCGTATTCGTAGCTTCCGCCGCGCGCGATGCGGTCGGTGAACTCCACGCTGGCGAGCCCGTTGGCCAGCGTGACGGACGTCTCGGCGAGCGTCGTGCCGTTCCGGCGCAGAACCAGCGGAATGGTGGCGTCCGAGGCTCCGCGCACGGTGATGGAAATGAGGAACGGCTCGCCGGTCTGGACGCGCTCGGGGAAATTCAGGCGGCTGAGCCGGAAGTCGTTTTCCTTCTCGTCGCGGATCAGGCGGAAATCCAACGGAATGCCCCGGGCCTGCAACTGCGCGGCGGCCTCATGCAGCGGTTCGGTGGAATAGCCGTCGGTGAACATCAGCACGCGGGACGGCCGCTCCTCGTCCACTTGCGCGGCGATGGACGAGAGCGCCAGGCCGCTGCGGGTGAGCTTGCGCGATCCGGTGAACGAGGAGCCGTCCGCGCCCATTTCCACGACTTCCGCGGCGTAGTTGATGAAGCGCAGCGTGTCGTCGCGTCCGGGTTTGGATTTCTCCAGCAGGCGCTGCCACTCGGGCAGGCCCTTGTCGATCAGGTCCTCGGTGGAGTCCGAGCGGTCGAGCAGGACGAGCAGATCCAGCGAGTTTTTCTGTTTGCGGACGCGCGGGTCCGCCAGGGCCGCCACGGCGAGCAGCAGGATCAGCGCCCGCAGCGGTGAGTGCAGCCGCAACCCGCGCCAGAACCACCCGGCCAGTGCGAAGGCGGGGATCAGCAGGAAGTATTCTGGGGCGGTGAAGGTCATGAAGATGGGATCAGGGGTCAGTGGTCGGTGTGAATGGCGATTGGCGGCTTGTGAATCTCCATGAAACCAACAGAGCCGCCATCAGCAGGAGCATCCAGACCCTCCACAAGGGATCGGGGCGGGTGTGGCGCTCGATGGCGGCGGTGTGAGTGATTTCCCCGGGGGGCGTGGACGAACAGGCGGAAAAGTCCGCCTCACGGGGATCTCCGAAGTGCACGGCGGCGGTGAGAAGGGTCGTGTCACCTTGGCGGACAGTGAGGAAGCCGGGATCGGAGATTGCGGAATGGGGATGGAGCCGGGTGGATGGGGGAAAAGGAGTCCCGTTGGCATCGGTGGCGGCGATGGAGAGCGGCACGCCGGGAACGGATGCGAGTTCCACGCGCTGGCCGGTTTCGAGGTTGGCGGAGACCGGGGCGATCTTGCGGGCGCGGATGGACTCCGCGAAACGGTGCAACAGAACGATGAACGCCGGTTGCTTCTCCACGTTCGAAAGCCCGGGATCGAAGTTGAACAGCAACTGGCGGCCTCCCGCCTCCTCGCGCAGGAACACGAGCGGCCGCTTGTCCTGCCAGAGCAGCACGGTGTCGGCGGGCTTTCGTTCGAGCTGGATCGTCTCCCGCGCGAGCAGCGACTGCCAGTTGAGCCCGTCCATGAGCGGGTGGGCTTCCGCGACGATGCCGCCCTTGAGCCAGGCACCGGTGCGGGTCTCGTCCTCGACGAAAACGACGGCGTTGCCTTGGGGAATGATCGGGTCGAGCGGATTGTAGGAGGCGATGGCGAGATCGGCGGAAGCGGCGTCGTTGCCGGATTCCGCGGCGTCGAGGGCGCGCAGGAGTTTCGCGGCCAACGGGGCGAGGGCCGGGGAAACGGGGGCGAAGAGCGTGAGCGGCTTCGGCCGCGGGGCGACCAGCGGCAGGACGTCGTCGAGCGGGAAGCGGTCGCCCGTTAGAACGACACGGACATCCCGCGCATCCTTTGGAAACGCCGCCTGCAGGGTAACGAGCGCTCCGGGTGCGAGTTCAAGCGGCCGCGCCTCGGTGGCACCCTCGGATGTCCGGACCGACCACTCGCGCCGCTCGGGCTTCAAGCCATGGTTTTTCACCATCGCCCGCCAGACGAGCGTGCCCTCCTCGGTGGCGAAGGAGACGCCGGTGAAGCCGACGTTGCCGATAACCTCGCCGACCGCGAGCTGGCGGGCTTGGAAGGGAAGAGGGGCCGAAGGGGTGTCCGTCAGGTGGATCACCGTGCCCTCGCGGGAAACCAGCGAGCGGGCGAGGCGCAGCGATTGCGTGGGATCGACGGGGCCATCGCGGGGCCGCCATGTTTCAAGCGCGGTGAGAAGTTCCTCCGCGGACGCTCCCGCATAAACGCGGGGCCGGTCCGGAGCGGATTCGAGGACGGTGAACTGGACCTCCGAGGCGGACCCGCGCAGCGATGGAAGCAGTTCGCCGAGTTTGCGGATGGCTTCGTTCCGGAAGACGCTCATCGACGCCGACGAATCCAAGACGACGGCCACGCGCTGGACGCTGCCGGACTTCGGATAGCGCGGCTCCGCCAGGAACCAGGCGAGCAGCAGCACCGCGAGCAACTGCATCCACAGCGGAACCGAGGGGATCAGCCGCTCGATGCGCCGCCCGCCCGCCGCCTCGCGCCGGGTGTGTTCCAGCAGGAAGAGCGTGGAGACCGGAAGCTCGCGCGCCTTGCGCTGGAGGAAATGGATCGCCAGCACGGCCGGGATTCCAAGCAGCGCGAACAGGCCGGCGGGATTTGCGAAGACGGGCATGGGGTGGGGATCAGGACAGAATCATTTGGTGACAGAATCATTCCTGATGGTTCTGAGCAGGATGTCATTCCGGTTCAGGTTGATCCAATGAAGCTGTTTCAACTTGGTATGATGGAGCAAGCGCCGGATGTGCTTTTCATGTGAGTCCAGATGAGTCTTCATTGCGGATAGGTGCCATGCGCAATCCGGGTTCAGAAGGCACATTCTTTGAAAACCGATCATTCGTCCCCCGCTCCGGAGGGCGACAGGTTGGACGCCATTTTCCCCGCCCCCGGTGAAATGCAGCAATGCCTCGCGATAGAGATTCAAATCAAGATGCGCGCCCCAGTCCTCGAGAATTGCGGAAAGGGTGTCCCGCAGCGCCAAAGCGAAGGGGTCGAAGCGATCAAAATCGCTCTCGGTGAACCGCGGCGTTCGGCGTACGCCGAGGTTGAGGGTGGTGGAGACAAAGCGGGACTGAACGGAGCGAGGACGGAAGTTCAGGAGTTTCCCGTGGTGGCATCCTGAGAGCATTAGGTAGTGGATCAGTTGGTTCTGATGGGCCGGTGAAATCGAGTCGGCCGCCTTCAGCTCATAGATGCAGCCGCCTCCGGCCACGAGATCGAGAAAGTAGGATTTGGAGAAATCCTGATGGATGGCGCGAATCTCGGTTTCACGGAGGCATGGGATGCCGGAATCTTCACACCGCAAGCCGAGTTCATCCTGATAGATTCGCTCATCGCAGAATCTGCCGATGGAATTGTGGATTTGGAAGGCATGCCCCATGACCACTCTGTCAAGGGCGTGGAATTTCTCCTGACCGATTGGTTCGAACTGAATCTGGCACTTGATCGGCATCCGGCGCTCCTTCTTCAAATGGTTCTGTCAAAAAATGATTCTGTCGAGATCCTCAAACGCTTTCCAAGGCCCGGGCGGGCAGAGCTTCGCGGTAGAGGGCGGCGGTGAGTTCTTCCTCGGCGGGGATGCGGGCGAGGGCGGCCTGGTGGCGGCGTGCGGCGTTTTTCCAGAGGGTGAAGTGGTTGGCGTAGGCCTCGTGGTAGCGGCGGAGGGTCGCGGGCTCGATGCGGTGCGGATGGCGGGACCGGCGCTCCGGATCGATGAAGTCGTGGTTGCCCGACCAGTCCGGGCGGACCTCCGCTTCGAGGAAAGGGGCGAGGATCACGATGCTGCCATGGCGTTGTCCGAGGTGGCGGAGCAGCGGTTCGGGATCGCCGGGAAACAACAGGTCGGATAGAAACACCCGGATGGCGTTGGCGCGGATGGGCACCTTCGTCAGGTCCGGCGCGGCGGCGGGATCGGTGGCGGGGAGCGCGCGCGCGGTTTCCAGCCACTGGTGGGTTCGCAAGGAGGCAGGATCGATCATTGCGCAGCCGTCTCCCCGCGTGGCGTGGATGGAGAGCGAGGCTCCCGCGGCGGCGCAGCTCTCAGCGATGAAGTAGAACAGTTCCGCGGTGCGGGCGGCCTTGCGCTCTTCGAAGAACATCGATTCCGAGGCGTCGAGGATCAAATCGACCACCGGCCGGACCTCCTCGCGGAACAGCTTCATCGTGTAGTGGCCGGTGCGCGCGTAGGCCTGCCAGTTGATGTGGCGGGGATCGTCACCGGGCGAGTAGGCGCGATGGTCCTGGAAATCGAGCGAGGAGCCGGTGCCGCCGCCGGCGAACTCCCCGGCCTGGCCTTTCCATGAACGGGAGCGGAGGGGCAGCCGCAGGCGCGCGGCGGCCGCGAGCGCCGCGGTGTGGGCCGTTTGCAGTGCGGGGAGGTCCATCAGGCGGCGTGTTGGATCGAGGCTTCGGCTTCCCGGACGACGGGCTCGGATTTCCGGATGTCCATGATCGCCCCGTAGAACAGGATGAGCAGGAGCAGCGCATCAACGACCACCGCGCCGGCGAGCAGCACGCTGTCCGAGGCGCTGCTGTCGTCTAGCATGGCGATGAAGGCCAGCGGATTCCAAGCGAAGAACCAGAGGAAATCCGCGTTGTTCATGGAGTTGGAGAGGGCGGCCAGCACGCCCAGCAGGATGAAGGAGCCCACCAGCAGCAGGAGGTAGTGGGCGATGCGCTGACCATCGCCGCGGAAGAGAAAGACCTGCCAGACGGCGGGGAAGTAGAGCCCGCCGAAGAGCGCGGCGATCACCACCCATTCCTCGGCATCGAAACTGGATGCGATGGCCGAGTGGGCGAAAACCCCGGCCAGGCTGATCAGGCCGATGACGATGGCGAACAGGATGCCGGACGACCAGCAAGGGTAGAGCAACCAGCCGAGGAGTTTGCCGACCGCGCCAAGTTTTGCGAAGGGCTTGCAGACGGTCTGCACGAGCGGTGCGGATTCCGTGAGTGCGAGGATGATGGCGGGGATGGCGATCACGGAGACCAGCGCGACCATGGCGCCGGTGTTGGTTTCCCCGAGGAGGGTCGCGGCGAACAGGGCGAGCAGCAACGCGAGGGCGGCAAGCCTCCGCAGCAGGGAGTGGTTTTCCGCGGCGGGCGCGATGAGGGAGGCTCCGAGTGAGAGCATCGAACCTCCAATATAGGCGATCGCGGCCACGTAAAGCGCCACGGCGAGGCGGGACTCCGTGTTGTCCAGGGCGCAGATCTCCAGAAAGCCGCTGGAGCCCCGGAAGCCGCTCGAAAGGCTCATCACCAGCAGCGACCATAGCATGATGGGCAGCCCGAGGATCGGAATCAGCGAGCGCACGACCACCGACGAGCAGCCGGAAAGACCCACGGTAACGGCCGTCAGCGCCATCGAGGTGAGAAACAACAGTGCGAGAAACACCATCTCGGCGAGCAGGTTCATGCCGCCGAAGAAATACCGCAGGATCAGATAGGGGATGATCGTGGAGAGCATCAGCGCGGACTGGCTGACGATGGCCACCCATTTTCCGAACACGATGCGCCAGGCGCTGAGGCGCGTGAGGGCCATCATGTCGATCGTGTTGCCCTTCACCTCCGACGACAGGGCGGCCGTTCCGCGCAACGGCTGCACGATCAATACGGCGATGGCGAAGAAGGTGAAGATGATGCCGGAAACCACCGCGCCGACATGGTCGGAAGTGGAGGCGGCACCCGCCGAGAAGAGCATCACCGCGAGGAAGACCTGCAAGGCGAGAAACACCGCAATGAAGGTCTTGGCGCGCAGTCCCTGGCGCAGCTCCTTGACGAGCATCGGCGAGATGCGGTCTGAGAAATCGGTGAGGTGCGTGACTGGAGATGACATGGTGGAGATGGTGGATCGAGGATCGTGGATGGTGAAGAGTTGGGTGCGGTGGGATTTCTTTCCATCAACCATCAACTCTCAGCCATCAACTTCTGCTGCGGCAGCGGCGGCGGGGTGACGGCTTCCTTTCCGGCGTCGAGGCGGCCGAGGATGTCGATGAAGGCATCCTCCAGGTTGCGCTGCTCGCGGTGGAACTCGGTGACGCGGAGGCCGTCCTTGACCATGCGGGCGAGAATGTCCGCCGCCTTGGCGGGATCCTGGGTGTCGATGCGGATGCGGCCGCCGTGCTTTCGCGCTTCGAGGAATTCGACGTTGGGCTGGAGCACGCACCAGTCCGAGATGGCCTGCGGATCGTCGTCGATCTGCACATCGTAGAGCACGCCGCCGACGCTGTCCGAGCCCTGCTTGAGGGATTCGGCGTCGCCGTGGTGGACGATACGGCCGTTGTTGATGAAGAGCAGGGAGTCGCACATCTCGCCGAGTTCGGAGAGGATGTGGGAGGAAATGAAGATGGTTTTCCCCTCCTCGGCGAGCACGCGGATGAGGTGCTTGAGTTCCACGCGGGCCTTCGGGTCGAGGCCGGCGGCGGGTTCGTCCATGACGAGCACCTGCGGATCGTGCAGCAGCGCGCGGCCGAGGCCGAGGCGCTGGGTCATGCCCTTGGAGAGCTTGTTGGAGAAACGGTCCGCCAGCGGGACGAGATCGGTGAAGTCCATGACTTCCTGGATGCGCTGACGACGTTCCTGGCCCTTGTAGCCGAGGGCGCGGGCGTAGAAGTCCAGATACTCGAGCACGGTCATGTGCTCGTAGTTTCCGAAATGGTCGGGCATCCAGCCGATGAGCCTGCGGACCTCGGCGGGTTGGTGGACCACGTTGATGCCGCAGACCTCCGCCGTGCCGAGCGTGGGGTAGTCGAGCGTGGCGAGGATGCGCATGGTGGTGGTCTTGCCCGCGCCGTTCGCGCCAACGAAGCCGCAGACCGACCCGTGAGGGATCTCGAAGGTCACGCCGTTGACGGCCTGCAGGTCACCGAAGTAGCGGTAGAGGTTGTTGACTTTGAGGGCGGACATTATGGGAGATTGCAGATTGCAGATTGCAGATTTTACGGGTTGGCGAGGGGGCCGGTGATGACGGTGCGGGTTTCTTTCCAACGGATGCCGCGGTGGGTGTCGATGCCGGGGGCCTTGCCGGTGAGGGCGACGAAATGGCCGGAGCGGTTTTTGGCGCGTCCGAGCAGCTCGCGGTTGCGGGTGGTGAAGGCGTTGATTTCCTCCGCCAGCGCGGGTTCCGCCATCGATGCGTCGATGGGTGTCAGGGTGAAGGCCTTGCCGGTCTGGATGGACTCGGCGCGATGCCATTGTTTGGACTCGTCGAGGAAGTAGAGCGTCTCCAGCGGGAAGTCGAAGGTGGAGACGAACACCATGGGGTCGGCTGTGCGTTCGATGCGGCCGCGGGTGGCAACCACCGCCGTCAACGCGTGGCCATGCTCGGAGCGGCTTTGAAACCAATCGCCGGAGGCCTCCATTTTTCCGCCGGCGGGCTGGAGGTTGAAGGAGCCCCGGGTCTGGTAGTCGTCCGTGTAACGGGACCAGCGGCTCTTCGCGATGGGCGCTGGGGAAAACAGGCATGCGGGATCTATGGTGAGGCGGTTGCCGGTGAGGATGCCGGTGCGGGTGATCTGTTCCTGATGGAGGAGGGCGGCGTTCTGTCCGGCGTCCGGGCGTACCTCCATGAGGACGCGGCGCATGCCGTTGCCGCCGAAGCCGTCCTGGAAAATGATGAGACCGACGAGCACGAGGCTCGCGCCGAGCGAGATGAGCGGGGTGGTGATGAAAAGCCGGTGGCGGCGGCCGGATTTGGCGAGCACGAAGAGATTGATCGGCCCCACGAGGATGCCGAAGAGGATCAGCACCGCGATGAAGACCGCATAATGGAACTCCTGGCTGCCGAAGTGTTTCTGCAGCGGCCATGAGCCGTCGAAATCCTGGTTGATGGCGGCATTGCGCTGGCGCACGGGATTGACGTTGGAGACGAGCTCCAGCGTCTCCTTGGGAAGGAGTTTCAAGTCCGAGGAAAGCGGGCGCAGCAGGCAGGTGCCGAAACCGGGGTCCGCCGGTAGGCCGAGCGAGGCGAGGCTGGGCTGGGAATCGCTGAAAATCACGAGTTGGCCGCCGAGCATCATCCAGGAAATGATGGCGTTGCGGGAGCCGGCCGGAGTGTTGGACCAATCGGCCGCGGTCATCAGCAGGCTGTCGTAGCCGGAGAAGGCAAGCCAGTCATTGGGAAGCTGTTTGGGGTCGAAACCTGCGGCAAAGGTGTGGTTGCCGTAGCCGGAGGATCCGCCTTTTTTCGAAATCTCCGCGTCAAGTGAGGAGGCGTTCACCGTGAAGAGGCTTTCGCTGAGCAGGACGCAGGGGCTTCCCGTTCCGGTGGTGACGCGGATGGTGTTTTTCGCCTTTCCCAGCGATCCGCTGAGCTCGGCTTCGAGGTTGAGGGCGTCTGCATGCGCCGCCGGGCCCGGGTTGAGCGGCACGATGAGATCGCGGGTGACGGCCTTGCCGACGGGGGCCTCGATGGCATACGAACTCCGGGTGACGATGCGCGAGTCGTAGCTTGCGGAGCTTTTGAAATCCAAGCGGATGGACTGGTCGCTGCCGAGGTTGTTGGCCACCTTCACCCGCACCGGGAAAAACCCGCCGCGCGAGGGCTGGGTGAACAGGGCGAGCACCTCGACGTGGGTGTCGGTCTTCGGATCGAAAACCTGGCGGATCATCGTTTCCTGAGCGGAGAGCGGCAGGAGCAGGGCGGTTAGAAGAAGGAGTCTCATGCGGCAAATCGGGATCTCAGGAGTGGGCCTGGCGGTTGGAAGCCGCCGCCACGAGCATCTTCGGTGTCGCCGTGCCCTGGAAGGGAACCTCCTCCAGCAGGTCGCGGAGAATGTCGGCCGTGCTGCGGCCTTCGACGCGGGCGTTGTAGTCGAGCACGATGCGGTGGCGGAGCACGGACGGTGCGATGGCTTTCACGTCCTCGAAGCTGGCGTTCGTCCGCTCATGCATCAGGGCGCGGGCCTTGGCCCCGGAGGCGAGGGCGAGCGCGGCGCGCGGGCTGGCTCCGTAGCGGATGCCCTTCGCTGCCGCCGATTGCCCCGGGTGGGTGGCGTCCACGAGGCGGGCGATGTAGTTCGCGACGACCTCCGGCAGATAGATGCGGCGGGTGAGTTCCAGCAGCGACTGGAAGGTTTCCGCGGTCATCACCGGATCGACCTGCGGTTCGGTGCCGAGTTCGCGGTGGGAAACGATGCGCTGCAGGGTGGCGACGTCGTTGCGGGTGACCTCCAGTTTGAAGAGGAAGCGGTCGAGCTGGGCTTCAGGGAGCGGGTAGGTGCCTTCGAGTTCGATCGGATTCTGGGTGGCGAGGACGAAGAACGGCTTCGGCAGATCGTGGGTTTTTCCCAGCACCGTCACCCGGCGCTCCTGCATCGCCTCGAGCAGGGCGGACTGGGTTTTCGGCGAGGCGCGGTTGATTTCATCCGCCAGCACGATGTTCGTGAAGAGCGGGCCAGGCTGGAAAACGAACTCGCGGCGACCGTCGATTTCCTGGAGCACCGGGTTGCCGGTGATGTCTCCGGGCAGCAGGTCGGGGGTGAACTGGACCCGCTTGGTGGTGAGGTGGAGGAGTTTCGAGAGTCCCTTGACCAGCTCGGTTTTGCCGAGGCCGGGCAGACCTTCCAGCAGGATGTGGCCGCGGGCGAGCAAGCCGGCGATGACCAGATCGATGAGTTCCTGCTGGCCGAAAAGGACCTGGTTGAGGCCCGCGTTGAGCGAGCGGAGGTGTTTGGCGGCATCGGCGACTTCCGTTTCGGTGGCGAGGTCCATGGGCTGAATTGCCCGGAAGCTAGCAGGCCGTGCGGCTTTTGGAATGAAGAAGAGATGAAATTTACGCGAGGGGTGGCACCCATGTTCCTGCTGGAGTTTTTCCACGGCCTTTGCAGGATGCGGGCATCATGAACATTTCCACCGGCGATTACGAGAAACTCGGGCAGTTCTATCTGGGCCGGGAGTATGACATGGAGTCCAAACAGGCCGCCGGCGACCTGGTGCTCTACGACTCCAAGGACCTCGTCACCCACGGCGTGGTGCTCGGCATGACCGGCTCCGGAAAAACCGGCCTCTGCCTCGCCCTGCTCGAAGAGGCAGCCATGGACAACATCCCGGCCATCATCATCGATCCCAAGGGCGATATCTCCAATCTCCTGCTCGCTTTCCCCGAACTCGATGCGGCGAGTTTCCGCCCGTGGATCAATGAGGACGATGCCGCGAAAAAAGGCATCACTCCCGAGGAACATGCGGAGAAAACCGCGGCCATGTGGAAATCCGGCCTCGAAGACTGGGGCCAGTCCGCAGAGCGCGTGAAGCAGTTCACGGAGAAGGTGGACATCAATATCTTCACCCCCGGCAGTAAGGCGGGCATCCCGGTTTCCATCCTCAGCTCGCTCGAAGTGCCGCCCTTCGAGGTCATGGACGATGCGGAACTGCTCGGCGAGCGCATCGAGAGCACCGTCTCCTCGCTGCTCTCGCTGGTGGGTGTGGATGCCGATCCCATCCAAAGTCCGGAGGCCGTCCTTCTCTCCACCATTTTCCAAAAAGCCTGGGCCGCGGAGCAGAACATCACCTTGGAAAACCTCGTCCGCCACATCCAGAAGCCCTCCTTCGACAAGGTGGGCATCATCGACCTCGATTCCTTCCTGCCGGAAAAATCCCGCCAGACGCTGGCCCTGAAGTTCAACAACCTGCTCGCCTCGCCCGGCTTTGCGACCTGGCTGGAAGGCCCGCCGCTCGACATCGCGAGAATGCTCCACACGCCCGCCGGCAAGCCGCGCATCTCGATCTTCTCCATCGCCCACCTCGGCGATTCGGAGCGCATGTTCTTCGTCAGCCTGCTGCTCAACCAGATGCTCGGCTGGATGCGCTCGCAGAACGGCACCACCTCGCTGCGCGCCCTGCTCTACATGGATGAGATCTACGGCTACCTCCCGCCATCGGCCAATCCGCCGTCCAAGAAACCCATGATGACGATGCTCAAGCAGGCGCGCGCCTTCGGTCTAGGCTGCCTGCTCGCCACACAGAACCCGGTGGACCTCGACTACAAGGCGCTCTCCAACATCGGCACCTGGTTCCTCGGCCGCCTGCAGACCGAGCGCGACAAGCTCCGCGTGCTCGATGGCCTCGAAGGCGCCGCCGGCTCCCAGAACGCGCAGTTCGACCGCGCCTCGATGGAGAAACTCATCTCCGGCCTCGGCAACCGCGTCTTCCTGATGAACAACGTCCACGAGGACGGCCCCGTGCTGTTCCACGTCCGCTGGGTGATGAGCTATCTCACCGGCCCGCTCACCCGCACGCAGATCAAGACGCTGATGGACCCGAAGCGCGCGGACTTCGAATCCGCCGCGAAAACCACGCCCGCCTCCGATGCGAACCCGATGGCCATGCCCGGCATGTCCGCGCCCGCCGCCCCCGCGGCGCGCCCCGCCGTCGGCGCGGGGGTGATCGAAATCTTCGCCACGCCCGCGGGTGGCGGGGAAGGCGTCATCTATCAGCCGCACCTGCTGCGCGAGGGCACCGTGCATTTCTCCTCCGCCAAGGCGGGGACGGACGGCAGCCGCAGCGTGCGGCTCGTGAACCCGATCACCGCCAAAGGCATCGATTGGGAGAAGCAGGTTCCTCCGCCGCCGAGGCAGGAAGACGGCACGGAGCCCGTGGCGGGCGCGGGTTTCGGCGAGCTTCCCGGCTTCGCCATGAACGCGGCCAACTACAAGCAGGTGGAGAAGGACTTCGCCGAGTGGCTCTATCGAAACGAGCGCGCCGAAATCTTCACCTGCCCGGCGCTCAAGGCATGGTCGAAACTCGGAGAGAGCGAGGGCGATTTCCGCGCCCGCCTCGCCCACGAGGCGCGCGAGGCCCGGGATGCCGCCGTCGAGAAACTGCGCGCCGCCGCGGCGAAGAAACTCTCCGCGCTCGAAGCCAAACTCGGAACCGCCGAAGGACGCCTCGCCAAGGAAAAGGCCGAGGCCAACGCCGCGAAAATGCAGGCCGGAGTCTCCGTGCTCGGCGGCCTGCTCGGCGGACTCTTCGGCCGCAAGGCCGGCCTCGGTTCCATCACCCGCGGCTCCTCCGCCATCGGCAAGGCCAGCAGCGCCTACAAGCAGCACCAGGATGTCGCCAACGCCGATGCGAAACTCGCCGCCGTCAACGCCGAGATCGAAGCCCTCCAATCCGAACTCGAAGCGGAGATCGAAAAAATCTCCTCGTCCTACGAACCGGACGCGCTCGCCATCGAAACGGAAACCCTCAAGCCCACGAAGACCGACGTGAAGGTGGATCGCGCCGCCCTGCTCTGGCTGCCCGTCGGGTGAGACTCAGGCCGGGAGATTTCCTTCGGCTTTTCCGTTGCATTCAAACAGCGGGGGGGGTGATAGTCGCGTCGCGTGAGCATCGGAAACCTTTGCAAATCCTGTGGCTGGAGCTGCCTGTGCTTGTGGGCGGCCATCGTGTTGGCGGGGGTGTCCCATGGCGCGCCCGCCGCGAAGGAACCGGCGAAGCCCGTGCCCAAGGATGCCACCATGGCGGGGACGGAAACCGCCGCACCACCGCCGGTCGTGAAACCCACGGCTCCCGCAAAACCCGGCAAGCCCGCCGCGCCGAAGGCCGAGAAGCCCGCAGCCGCGGACCCTTCGAAGCCCGCGGACCCTGAAAAGTCCGAGGCCGCTCCGCAAAGCCCGCCCGCCGAACCGGCCGCCATGGACCCTGACGACCATGCGGCGGTGGAGAACGCCGAGGCGGAGAGCGCGGCCGTGGCCAAGCCGGTGAGCCCCGATCCGGTGCGGATCTACGGCTGGCGTGAATACATTTTCATCAACGGCGTGGAGGAGAAGCTCAAGGCCAAGCTCGACACCGGAGCGCTCACCAGCTCGATCCACGCCGAGGAGAAGGAGCTCTTCGAACGCGACGGCAAGAAATGGGTGCGCTTCATCGTCACCGATCCGGGGTTGAAGAAGCCCGCGCGGACAAGGATCGAGGCGCCGCTCGTCCGGATGGCCCGGATCAAGGAGCCCGGAGCGGAATCCGAGGCGCGCGAGGTGGTGCGCTTGGGCTTCAGGATCGGCGAGCGCAAGATGCGCGGCGAGTTCACCCTCAACAACCGTTCCAACATGTTGGCACCGGTCTTGATCGGCCGGACGCTGATCAAGGACCTCGGCATGGTGGACCCGGGCAGGACCCATCTCGCGGAACAGAAGATTTTCCGCTGAACCGTTGGTTTGCCGGAGCCCATCCAACATGAGTGCGAAGTGGAAACTGATCGTGGCGGTGGCCTTCCTCGTGTTGTTAGGCGGCGGCCTGGCGGGCTACAAGACGGTGGCGTTGGGCGTGCCGTTCTGGCGTGGCGAGCAGGTGCATGACTGGCAGATCGAGGCGCGGGTCTCCTTCCTCGCCACGGGAAAGCGGGTGAAAGCGCGGCTTTCGTTGCCGGCCGCGGCGGTGGACCAGAAGAGCGGGCGGGAATCCGGATCGCTCGGCTACCATTTCAACATCGAGCGGAACCTCGGCGAATACACGGCCATCTGGTCCGCGGAAAACCGCGAGGAGGCCCAGGCGCTTTATTTCCGCGTCAGGCTGCCGGAAGGGCGGCACGGCGGTGCGGAGCCGATCCCGGCCGAGGCACCCGAGCCTGGCGACGCGGGACTCTCCGGCGCGCTGGGCGAGGCGGCCGGGAGCATCGTCCAGCGGGCGAGGTCGGTTTCCTCGGATCCGGATGCCCTTTTCGTGGCGGTTTTCAAGGAGATTGGCGGCGGCGGGGGCTCGCAGGAATTCACGCTGGTGCGGCGGCATTATGAAAAGGAGTTCAAGGCCCATGCGGCAATCCTGATGGGCGTCGATCTGTTGGAGATGGCGGGCGTGCCGGCGCGTATGGCCTATGGCGTGCGGCTCGACGAGGATGCCGGCGGGCAGAATCCCGTGCCGCTCGTCGAATACTGCGACGGCGCGTATTGGAAGGTGCGGGACCCGGCGAATCCCGGGGCGGTGCTCGATGGCCGGGAGATCTTCGTCTGGCATCGCGGCGGCGGACCCTTGCTTGATGTGACGGGCGGTGAGAATTCCAAGGTGGTCTTCACCGTGGCCAAGGAGCGCATCCCCTTGGCGAGCCTCACGGACCTGCAGGACTCGCCCTTGCTCGTCTCCACGATCCTCGGGCTGCCCCTGGCCGAGCGTGCGGTGTTCCGCTACATCGTGTTGATCCCGCTGGGTGCCTTTGTCGTGGTGTTGCTGCGCAACATCGTCGGCGTGCCCACGCTGGGGACCTTCATGCCGGTGCTCATCGCGCTGGCCTTGCTGGAAATCCCGCTGGCCCGCGGGTTGGTGATGTTCTCGGTGTTGATCGGCGCCGGCCTATGGTTCCGTTTCCTGCTC
>Ga0114938_1000959_pt1 | contig 20858 bp, 15 predicted proteins | sample AshMeaBigSpring_FD_88675 | JGI IMG/M metagenome (GOLD analysis project Ga0114938, IMG submission 88675) | Groundwater microbial communities from Big Spring, Nevada to study Microbial Dark Matter (Phase II) - Ash Meadows Big Spring | ecosystem: Environmental > Aquatic > Deep subsurface >...
ATAATAAGGATAGAGAGGTTCGTCTATATCCACATACTTATTGGCCGTATAAGTGAAGTTAGTACGTACGTCGATGAACAGATCTTTCACCAATTTCTTATGTAAGTTCACACTCAACTCAAAACCACTATTATTCACTTTACCAACATTGCTCCATGGCTTAGCCACATAATAACCCAAAGATTCCGGCCAAGCTTCACGATGAAGTAAGATGTTGTAACGGCGATCGAAGAAATACTCAGCAGTCAGATTCAAACATCTGAACAACGAAAGATCAACGCCAATATTTAATTTTTTAACACGTTCCCATCCTGCATTTCTTACACCGTATTGCTTTACTTGCGGTCCTTTCATCGTTTTATTTAAATCAATACCCGTTGTGTAACTGATATCATCCAAAGTTACATCATCGATATATAAGAAGTGGTGAGCACCCGACAAAAGGCCAGTTTCGTCACTGCCGACCAATCCATACGATCCTCTTATTTTCAGATTATCGATCACCTTAGTCAGAGGTTCGAAGAACGATTCATTACTAACGACCCATCCCAAAGAAACTGCTGGGAAGAATTCGAAACGTTCACCTTTGGCTAAGCGCTCGGTACCATTATAACCAAAATTCATTTCTAACAAATAACGTTGACCGTAATCGTATGTTATACGGCCAGACAAGCCTTGGTTGCGCGTTGGCAAAACATCACTTCTATACTCACGTTGCATATACATCAACATACCTGAAACATGATGTAAACCAAACATTCTAGCATAGTTCAACCTAGCATCCATATAGAAAGTTTGATCAGAAGATTTGGAAATTTTAGACTGAGCAATGTAATCTGTTCCAGAAGATCCAACTCTCTCTAACTCATAATCAACAGGATTAGCAGGATCATAACTACCATCCTTAACCCGATAATAGTAGGGTTCAATCGTCCGGTTATACGAAGAGGACGACCAGTTTTTCCAGTTGATCATCATCGAGAAGTTTAAGCCTTTCGTTATAAAATCCAAATCTTGAGAAACTTTCAAAGAAGTATTCAAAGTGTTTTGATTAGTTTCTTTAAAAGAAGTAAGCATATAAGCATAAGGGTTTGTCCACATATTACTTCCAGATTTATATGTATTACCAAATCGGATATGTGTATCATCTGCTTGAGCTGGATAAAAAGCAGGGAAGTTAACAGGATTTGAAGTTAACATCATTTTAAACAAATCACTCGTTGAATAATTTGGTCCCTTATAATTAGCGATCTGAGCATTCATATGTAAATCAATACGAGTAGATCGAGAAACTTTATAGGATATATTATTCTGGAAGTTATAGGCCATATTGTTTATGTTATTATTCCACGAATAAACTTTCTTAGTATTCAAAAGTCCTGTATCGTGATTTGCATTCAAACTCATGAAATAGGTTGCCTTTGAGCCACCACCTGAGATATTGACATTTGCTTTCTGACTTGAAGTTTGTCCTCTAAAAATCATATCACTCCAATTCACATCCGGATATACATACGGGTTGAGATGAGAACGAGTTGCTTCAATCGCGTCATTCGAGTATCTCAGAGAAGCTTCAGGAGTACGCGTCGTTAATGCTTCATTATAGAGAGACATATAACTAGCACCATCCACAAATTCGGGCTGACGATTCGGCATTTTTATTGCAGCTTCTACAGATACATTAATACGTGTTTTTTCATTTTCTCGTCCCGTTTTTGTAGTCACTAACATTACCCCATTTGCACCTCTTGATCCATATATAGCAGTAGCAGAAGCATCTTTCAATATTGAAAAGCTTTCAATGGTCTCTGGCGGAATATTATTCAAATCATTTGTACTAATTTCAACATCATCGAGCAAAATCAATGGAGTAGCTCTTCCACCAAAGGTACCCACACCACGAATATAAAACTCAGAAGAACTTCCTGGCTCTCCACTTTTGGTCATAGAGATCACACCTGCTAACTTACCGGCAAAAGAGTTTGTCAGCGAAGAGCTAGGTGCTTTCAGTTCCGCACCTTTAATGCTCGTAATGGATCCTGTAACACTGACTTTTTTTTGTGTACCCGCACCTACAACGACCACTTCATTCAACATTTGATTATCGGCATCCATTTTTATGCGAACCACTCCCAAATCGCCAACGTCGATAACTTGTTTCTTATATCCAATGTAACTAACTATTAATTGAGGATTGCTACCGTAAACATTGATGGTAAAGTTTCCCTGAACGTCGGTAATCACACCTTCTTTTTTGCTTTTTAAGACAACCGAAGCACCAATGATAGGATCATTATTTTCCGAATCGAGCACAACCCCGGTAATCACCCTCCTCTTATCTTTCTGCTGCTGACTTTTAGGTTCCGCCTGACTCGCTTTCAAAATAATATCATTATTTTTAATTACGTAGGAAACATTACTTCCCTTAAACACTTCATCCAACACTTCATTAATGGTTCCGTTGCAATTAATGTCTTTCCGGTTTTGATCGTCAATATCACTCTCTTTGAAAAAAAATGTATAATCACTTTTCTTTTCAATCAGTTTAATTGCTTGCTTAATTGTAATTGCGCGTTCTTTAAGTACGACTTTGCGTTGTGCTGCATTCATGATAGCAGGACAAAGTAACAGCAAGACAATTAAATAAATAATACACTTGCTTTTTCGATGAATTGTATTCATGTTATTAGTTTAATTATTAAAGGTTAACATCATATCAAACGACTATTATTTGATAATTTAGTTGGCACGGTATAGTCGTGTGCCAAAACGGTTTTAAATGTGTGTTTTTCTAAATGATTTTCATATGCGACAAAAATTAAGTTAAACATGTTTATTTAGTTCGCTTATAGCGAGTTGGCATCTATTCATAAAGAATAATCTCATCTTTTACTTCTTTATATTTTAAATTAAAACTGATACAGATCTTATCCAAAATGTCCGACAAGCTCTCCGAACGTCTGATAATCCCTGTAAATAGCATATCCTCTTGCTTCTTATCAGCTATCTTTATGGAGACATCGTGCATCCTGTTCAAGAAAAGAATTAGCTCTTGGAGACTCTTATGAGAAAAGGAATATTCATTAGAGCGCCAGTCGTACTCAGCAGTATCAACATGATTTTTACGAAGGCTTTTCGTGTTTGTATCATATATAATCTGATCATTTGGTGCCATCAACACCTCCTTTCCTTTTGGGGAACTAAAAGCCACTATACCGGTAAAAAGGGTGACCTCTATTTTCCGGTTATCAGATCGAACATTAAATTCAGTACCTTTAACCTTCACACAAGCACCCTCCAAATGAACTTTAAAAGGGCTGTTATCTATTTTCTTCACAGAAAAGAAAGCTTCACCATACAACTCAACCTTTCTGTCTTTCATAAACTTTTGTTTATACATCAATCTACTTCCCGAGTTCATCCAAACTTTTGAACTATCGGGCAAACTGACCATCATCTTATCTTGATCTTTACAAATAATTGTTATATAAGGATTCATAACCGTATCGTTCATCCAAGTTCCTAGCATAAGTAGAGCAACAGCCGCTGCTGCAATGAATAAGCCAAGTCGAAAGACCTTTCTTTGACGATATTCGGAAGGAAAATTTTTTTTCCATATAGATTGCCACAACTCGTTAGAATCTACTTTGTCCATTAAATGAAACTGAGGTGCATTGTCCCACTGTTCATGCATCAGACGAACCATCGGTTTATCCTGAACCATCTCTTGCATTTCAGTAACGGTCAATCCTATTCCGATCATCTTTTTAAGTAATTGTTTTATTTTACGTATTTTCATTTTTATTTGCATATATAATTAATACACACATCTCCTATTGTACCCTTGAAAAAAAACAGTTTTTTTTAAAAAAAATCATACTATTGCGTTTAAAACCATATAAATGAATAAAAATTGTATAGAATTACCTTTTATACAATTTGGAAGACTTATTCAATAAGTGCTCTTTAAATGGAGGTAAACAGAATAGGAAGATGATCACAAGCAAAATATATTTTTATAAACAAACTTTTCTCATCTTGATTTTTTTTCCATAATTTAGCAGATTCAATAGCAAATTAGCTGAAACGTAAAACACAATTGTTCCATTTCAAATGGATTTCTTAAAAAACTAACAACAGATCAAAGCTTATACAGTGCCTCCAAATTCTAATAAATATATGAAAAATGGTAGATGAGAAAAAACAAATTATATTATTAAGAGAAGGTAGTCACAAAGCATTTCAATGGATATACAACTCCTATTGGAGTCAAGTATACAACTTTGCTCGACTATACATAACCTCAACAGAGGAAAGCAAAGAAATTGTGCAAGAAGTCTTCGTCAAGCTTTGGGTGTCGAAACATTTGATCAACGAAAATAATAATATCAAAGGTTTTCTTTTCATCGTTACCCGCAACGCCATCTTTAATAAAAAACGAAACAGTTTGAATGAGGAATATTATAAGATGTCAGTTCTTAAAGCTTATAGTGAAAGTAATGTGACAGATTACAATGAGGTGGAAGAAGAGTTGTATGCTTCTGAATTAAAAGATTACATCGACCTTCTTATCGATTCACTCCCTGATAAACAAAAGAAAATATTTTTGTTAAGTAGAAAAGGTAATCTGACCAACAAAGAGATTGCCGAGGAAATGAATTTGAACATAAAGACGGTGGAAGCATACATCACAAAATCTTTAAAATATTTAAAAGAAAATATCGATCTGTTTGCAATATTTATTATCTGCTGACTGTTAAAACAACCAAACCTCCCCTGTTTAATAGCTTGCCATTGCGTGCAATTAAACAGGAGAGGTTTATCGGCAATAGTATACAACAGATCCTATTTGTTTCTGTTTTCTTTTCTATTATGAAAGTTCTTCAATAATTCCTTATGAAAATGGAATTCTGCCCTTTGAACTTGATAAATCTTCTTAGCAGATAATACTGTTTTAAACTTATCCAAATAGATTTTATCCAATCGATCAGAAGCAATCCGATTATCACAAACCTGCTCTATAATTTCTAGGTATTGATTTTCGGAAATATTATCTTCCTTTCCTTTACGCATCAAACTCCAAGACTCATCCGACAGCTTCTTCTTTCTATCCTGCAGTTCAAAATACATGGGAAAGAATTTAGCCGACTCTTCTTTCGTAAGTCCAGCTCTCTCAATAATAAATGCTTTTTGTTTAACTCTGAACTCCTCCGGCGTCAGGTGTTGATGACACCTACCTGAAGCAAAAATAAAAGGAGCAAAGCTAAAAATTATAATTAGTAATAATGCAATCTTCTTTTCCATTTTAATACACATACCGTTAGTTATTTTAATTTTGCCTATCGAATCGTTATTGTTTAGAGTCATTTAAATAGACATATAAAGCATAATCATCGAGCATTGCCCCATCTACAGCGGCATCAATAATCTGATCTTGCGCTTGTTCTTTGTCAGCAACGGTATCATTTGTCTGATCATCAGCATCCGACATATTAAATGAAGCCACTTTAATAATAAGAGCAGCTCCAATAAACATCGCAGCCATATATAAATACGGCTTGAATTTAGTCCACTTAGAAGGCTGAACAGACACTTTAATCTTTTCCTTAGCAGGAAGTTTGCTCATCAAATCGGGTGTAAAGTTCTCAAAATAATCTTCCGGAACCTTAAAGTGATTCGTAGTACCTCCTAATTTCTTCAATATATTCTCCTCCTCTTTCATAATATTCTCCTCCTTCTACTCTTTAGACATGAATTCATTCAAAAGGTTTAATCCGTTTCTTCTAAAAACTTTTCTATCTTTTTCACCGCATGATGGTAGGATGCTTTCAAGGCACCTACAGAGGTCCCGAATATCTCCGACATATCTTCGTATTTCATATCTTCGAAATATTTCAGATTGAACACCATGCGTTGTTTCTCCGGTAGTAACAATAACGCTTTTTGAAGCATCACCTGTGCGCGATCGCCAGAAAAGTAAGGATCACTTTCCAACTTCTGGACTACAGACTCGTCATCAATAGCACAAGTATTAAAAGCCTTTTGTTTATTGATAAAAGTAATACATTCGTTATATGCAATGCGATATAACCATGTAGATAGCTTAGCTTCTGAACGGAAATAATCAATATTCACCCAAGCTTTAATGAAGGTATTTTGAAGAACATCATTCGCATCTTCATGCGAAAGTACCAACCGGCGAACTTGCCAATACAACTTTTCGCTATACTGATTAACAATCATCTCGAATCCTTTTCGCTGGGTGCTACTATCTTGAAGAAGCGTCAAGACTTCACGTTCATCATATAAGCTCATAGTGTTTCGTATTCAGTACAATATTTACGGTTCAACATTTATGCAAAGATTTTCTTTGGCAAGAATTGTCTGTGGGAAAACAGCAGCTGCTTCATCCAACAAAACCTGTTCCTCTTCATAGCGAGCAGAAAAATGACCGATAACCAGTTTTTTAACTTCAGCTTCCAAAGCAATCTCAGCAGCCTGAAGTGCGGTGGTATGATAGGTTTCTTTTGCTCTAGCTAACTCTGAGTGAGCGAATGTTGCTTCGTGGAACAACAAGTTTACTCCTTGTATTTGGGGAATGATTCCCTTTTTACAAATTGTATCAGAACAATAGGCATACTTCCGAGGAGCAGCAGCAGGTATAGTCAACCGACTATTCGCAATAATTTCACCTTCTGGTGTCACAAAATCAGCTCCATTTTTAATCTTATTCAACTCATGGAGCGGTACTTTATAAAAGTCCGTCATCTCACGAATGATATGGTTCAGACCTTTCTTCTCTTCAAACAGAAAACCACAACACGGAATACGATGTTTTAAAGGAATGGTCGTAACTGTCATCGAGCGGTCCTCATATATGAGCGTGGGAACCTTTACATCAAAATCGTGGAAAAGTACCTTATATGTCAAGTTCTTACAAAAGAAATTTAGTAATGGCATATAAAGTTCTTCTAGCCCTTTAGGGGAATAGATATGTAAATCAGCCGTACGTCCAAGCAAAGATAGGGTAGAGATCAGCCCAATCAGTCCGAAGCAATGATCGCCATGTAAATGGGAAATAAAAATATGATTAAGCCGTGAAAATTTCAGATGCGATCTACGTAACTGCATCTGTGCTCCTTCACCACAATCGATCATGAATAGTTTATCTCGCAAGTTAACCACTTGGGAGGTTGCAAAATGTCGCGTCGTAGGTAATGCTGAGCCACACCCCAGTATATGTATCTCAAATTTTTCCATAACTTACTACAAAGATAAAATAAAAAAGGGTATCTAATGTTTAGATACCCTTTTATTATTTATAAAGCTAAAAATTACTTTTTACCTTCTAGTTGCTCTTTCAAAGCTGCAAGAGCATCAATGTCACCTAAAGTAGTTGAAGCTGCTTGGTTTTGGATAGCAGGAGCTTCTTCTTTCTTAGATGTTTTCTTAGCAGCAGCTTTCTTTTCTGCTCTTTCTTCTGCTTTTGCTACATCTTCAAAAATACGGCTGTGAGAAAGGATGATTCTCTTAGCGTCTTTATTAAATTCGATTACTTTAAATTCAAGTTTTTCATCCAATTGAGCTTGTGCACCGTCTTCTTTCACTAAGTGTTTAGGAGTTGCAAAACCTTCAACACCATAAGGAAGAGCTACTACAGCACCTTTATCAAGCATTTCGATGATTGTTCCTTCGTGTACTGAACCTACAGTAAATACTGTTTCGAATACATCCCAAGGATTTTCTTCCAATTGTTTGTGACCTAAGCTCAAACGACGGTTTTCTTTGTCGATTTCAAGAACTTGAACATCGATATCTGCACCAATCTGAGTGAATTCTGATGGGTGTTTTACTTTCTTAGTCCAAGACAAGTCAGAGATGTGAATCAAGCCATCAACACCTTCTTCGATTTCAACGAATACACCAAAGTTAGTGAAGTTACGAACTTTAGCAGAGTGTTTAGAACCTACAGGATATTTCTCTTCGATAGTTTCCCATGGATCTTGTTTCAATTGTTTGATACCCAAAGACATTTTACGTTCTTCACGATCAAGAGTAAGAACAACAGCTTCTACTTCGTCACCAACTTTCATGAAGTCTTGAGCTGAACGTAAGTGTTGTGACCAAGACATTTCAGAAACGTGGATCAAACCTTCTACGCCCGGAGCAATTTCGATGAATGCACCGTAGTCAGCCATAACAACCACTTTACCTTTAACTTTGTCACCTACTTGAAGTTCAGCGCTCAAAGCATCCCAAGGATGAGGAGTAAGTTGTTTCAAGCCAAGAGCAATACGTTTCTTTTCATCATCGAAGTCAAGGATAACAACGTTCAATTTTTGATCCAATTCAACCACTTCTTTCGGATCGCTAACACGTCCCCAAGAAAGGTCAGTGATATGAATCAAACCGTCTACGCCACCCAAGTCGATGAACACACCGTAAGATGTGATATTTTTAACAGTTCCTTCAAGAACTTGTCCTTTTTCAAGTTTACCGATAATTTCTTTCTTCTGTTGTTCCAATTCAGCTTCGATAAGAGCTTTGTGAGAAACAACAACGTTTTTGAATTCTTGGTTGATCTTAACAACTTTGAATTCCATTGTCTTACCAACGAATACATCGTAATCGCGGATAGGTTTAACATCAATTTGAGAACCTGGCAAGAATGCTTCGATTCCGAATACATCAACAATCATACCACCCTTAGTACGACACTTAATGTAACCCTTGATTATTTCTTCATTTTCCAAAGCAGCATTAACGCGATCCCAAGAACGAGTAGCGCGAGCTTTTCTATGTGAAAGAACTAGTTGTCCTTTTTTGTCTTCTTGATTTTCGATGTATACTTCTACAGTATCACCTACTTTAAGTTCAGGATTGTAACGGAACTCATTCAAAGGAATGATACCATCTGATTTATAACCGATGTTTACAACTACTTCACGCTTGTTCATTGCAATTACGGTTCCGTCAACTACCTCACGGTCGTTAACTTTGTTAAGCGTACCATCGTAAGCTTTTTCAAGATCTGATTGACTAACATCTGTTACAGCCTCGCCATTTTCATATGCATCCCAATTGAAGTCTTCAATAGGAGCAACGTTCTTTAAATTTTCCATTAATAAATAAAATTGTTTGATACTTTAATTAAATAAGACATTATATTTTCTATAAATCGCCGCAAAATTAGCATTTTTTTCTTGATCAACAAAAGAATATTTTAAAAAGTTACAGAAAAACACTAAGAAAGATAAGCACTTACGAAAAAAGATCCGATACGCTGCGGTTCCTGAACTCATCGATTGAATAGCTCGAAAGTAAACTTACACCCAATTTTAGAATACTTCCAATTTTCACTTCCAACGAATACACCGAAATCAAAGATATGAGTTCCGATACCGTAGCCGATTTCGATATATGGATGAAGATGAGGAACAGATAAAGCACTGATATACAATCTTTCATTCTGAATATAGCGAGTATACTTTCTCAAATGCTTCAATAGTAAGAAAGGAGCCTCGTAGGTAAAGTTCCCTCTTAAGTAACTATTCGACGAGTTATACCAACGTCCATCCAATAATTGAAAAACACCTCCGATTTCATCACTCCAACCCACAGGCAGATTCCTTTTGGAAAAGTTCGCAAAATCAACAAAGTAAAGTTCCTCATGATTGGTAAATGTACCAAAGCCAAAACGATAATATATATTTTTCATAAGTCCCAAGGCTATTTTGTGCTGCAGATCAAACTCTATCCGTTCATATTGCCCGGTACTTTTAAATACACCCTTTATACCTCGCTCATAATCCAAAGAGAAAGTCGGATAATTAGAACGCAAATTGATCTTACGTTTTCCATTAATATAATAATATAAGCCGGGAGTCCATTCTACTCGGATACGAGGTGCAAAACTAATATAGGTATTTTTAAATTTCTTAAGAAAATCGGGTGTCAGCAAATGACTGTCACCATTAATAATCAATTTTGTTTTCTGAACAGCTGTTCGTTTATGAGTAGAAACTCCCAAACTGATATCCAATCCATTGACAATCTCAACACTATGACGGAAGTTAAAATATAAATCTCGAAAATAATCCAGATGAATTTGTTTAAAATCAAAAACACTATCGGGTATCACCTTCAACTCGTCGAGCATTTCATTACTATATATACGGTTACCATTGCCAACATTGAAATGAAACGATCCTTTTTTTTGAGGCCAATATTCAAAATCTGTATTTAAGGACCAATAAAACTCTCTATGAGTAAAATTATAACCAAACTTGGGGACAACTCGGAGAAGTTTATCGCCTACAAACAGACGGTTGTAACGAAATTCCTGCCTATAGGATAGTCCGTTACCACCATAACTTAGCAATAACGGATTAATAAGAGGTGAAAAACGTACACTACCCACATTCGATAAATTGATATCAAAATCCTGAACCATAAAATCTCCAAGACTACCCCAAAATGACTGACTTTTAGTCTTTGTCTTTTTTATTAGCGTATCCCTTCGAAGTGCATACTCCCGATAAAGGCGTTTTTCATCAGCTTTAAGAGGAATAGGGCGCAAAACTGCAAAGGTTGCGGTATCCGTATTGCAAACATTGGTATCGCATTTTAAAGTAAAAGACTCGGAAAGATTATATTTCTTTTTTTTCTTCATGCGAACCTTTCGTTCTTCTAATTCAATGACATGGTAGTTAATAGCGGCTGTGTAATTACCCTCTATCTTATTTCCAAGAAAGTTAAAAAGGGCATCAATATTATAGCAAATAGGCAGACATTCATTCTTTTCACCCACCTCTCCCATCTGAATTAGGCATTTGAAAGTGATTAACTCCGATCGTCCACTAAATGATATTTCTCGAATACTCCATACATCGTCGCTCACCAACATATAGCCGCTGATCAACTGATCACTTTTGACCCGGGGGACAAAAAGTATTTTATAATCGACCTTATTGGCCGACCGATAAATCGTATCAAGCGCAAAATGATAATATTTGGATGAGTTTTTAGATAAAGGCGACAACAAACGTTCATCTTTCAATAAGGATGCCGAATAGATATTGATATTAAAATACTCCAGGACACCGGGTAAACCTCTATCCCCTTTAACTGTACTCATAAAAGCTTTAACTTTCTGATCGTAGATGTTGGGAGAAGTAAAATGCAGTTCGCTATAAGTCTCAAGCAAATAATTGCGCACTCCTTTCTGCAGACTAAACATAGATGGTACATAACGAAGTATAAAATTCTTCTTTTTGATATCCAACCTTGCTTTAATATATAATCCCGCTCGATACTCACTTACGATTGTCTCATAAAGGGGAGCAAAGATCCGAACATGATTCATGATAGAATCTCCTACCGACTTCTTATCGAAAGAGTAAATTGCATCATTCGCCTTCCCGTTTTGCCAAACTAAAAGAAAGAGAAGAAAGATTGTGTATATTTTTATTTTATCATTCAAATGTACATCCAATTAATCAATAGATTAGCAAAATTAAACAAAAAATGCGAAATTCTACCTTTGCGTTTTATATTAACATATCAAAGGCAAAAATGATTTGATTGAATGTTTGCAGCAACTAATCATTTCTATTTCTAGGGGGGGGTAAATACAAAAATGATAAATTAAAAGAAGTTACCCCTATAAAAACAGGGGTGCTTAAAAATAAATGATGTTTTTTAGATAAATACCCTATTAAAATTAGGGTGTTTATCGAAAATTATATATTTTTGCATCCAAAATCAAAATAGTTATTTTATGTCGAAAATGAGATTTTACGCACTTCAGGAACTATCTAACAGAAAACCATTAGAGGTGTCCGCCCCATCCAACAAACTCTCAGATTATTATGGAATCCACGTCTTTGACCGGAAGAAAATGCAAGAATACCTCCCCAGAGAGGCGTACAAAGCGGTTTCAAACGCAATAGAAAAAGGCACTCCAATCAGTCGTGAGATGGCAGATCTGATTGCCAACGGAATGAAAAGTTGGGCCAAATCATTCAACGTTACTCATTACACACACTGGTTTCAGCCGCTGACAGATGGAACCGCCGAGAAACACGATGGATTTATTGAATTTGGAGAAAACGAGGAGATCATTGAACGTTTCTCTGGAAAGCTACTCATCCAACAAGAACCGGATGCCTCTTCATTTCCAAACGGTGGAATACGGAACACTTTTGAAGCTAGAGGATACACTGCATGGGATGTATCATCGCCTGCATTCATCGTAGACACAACACTCTGTATTCCTACCATCTTTATCTCTTATACCGGAGAAGCCTTAGACTATAAAACTCCTCTATTAAAAGCTTTAGCTGCCGTAGATAAAGCAGCAACCGAGATCTGTCAGCTTTTCGACAAAAATATCACCCGTGTTTATGGCAATCTAGGATGGGAACAAGAATATTTCTTAGTAGATTCGGCTTTATACAACGCACGCCCCGACCTTTGTCTGACGGGACGTACATTGATGGGACACTCTTCGGCAAAAGACCAGCAGTTGGAAGATCATTATTTTGGTTCGATTCCTCCACGGGTAACCGCTTTCATGAAAGAATTGGAAATTGAGTGCCATAAATTAGGCGTTCCGGTTAAAACCCGTCACAACGAGGTTGCACCTAATCAATTCGAACTGGCTCCCATCTTTGAAAATTGCAACTTAGCAAACGACCATAACCAGTTGGTGATGGATCTGATGAAACGAATTGCACGCAAGCACAACTTCGCTGTACTTCTTCACGAAAAGCCATATAGTGGGGTCAATGGTTCGGGCAAACATAATAACTGGTCACTTTGCACCGACACAGGTATCAACCTCTTTGCACCGGGAAAAAATCCGAAAGGAAACATGCTATTCCTTACATTCCTGGTAAATGCATTGATGATGGTTTACAAAAATCAGGATCTTCTCCGTGCTTCTATATCTAGTGCCAGCAATAGTTATCGTTTGGGTGCTAACGAAGCACCTCCTGCTATTTTATCTTGTTTCTTAGGAAAGCAATTATCTGCCACACTGGATGAGATTGTCCGCCAAGTAGGCAAAGACAAAATGACTCCGGAAGAGAAAACAACCTTAAAACTCGGCATCGGACGTATCCCAGAAATCCTTTTGGATACAACCGATCGCAACCGCACCTCTCCTTTTGCATTTACAGGAAATCGTTTTGAGTTCCGTGCAGCAGGATCATCTTCCAACTGTGCGGCAGCGATGATCGTAATCAATGCGGCCATGGCCAACCAATTGAATATATTCCGCGCATCAGTAGAGAAATTGATAAATGAAGGCATCGGTAAGGATGAAGCCATTTTCCGGATACTAAAAGAAACAATTATTGCATCAGAACCCATCCGGTTCGAAGGAGACGGTTACTCCGAAGAATGGAAAAAAGAAGCAGCTCGACGAGGATTGACAAATATCAGCCACGTGCCTGAAGCAATCATGCATTATACCGACGAACAATCAAAAGCTGTTCTTATTGGGGAAAACATTCTGAATGAGACAGAATTAAATTGTCGCTTGGAAGTTGAACTCGAAAAGTATACCATGAAGGTACAGATTGAAAGTCGCGTACTAGGAGATTTGGCTATTAATCATATTGTCCCCACGGCTGTAGTCTACCAAAACCGTTTACTCGAAAATCTAAGAGGTCTGAAAGAAGTATTTTCTCCCGAAGAGTTCGAAACGCTGTCAACAGATCGTAAAGAATTAATTCGCGAAATTTCACAAAGGATCACAGCAATTAAAGTCCTGGTGAAAGAGATGACTGAGGCTCGGAAGGTAGCCAATCATATGAACAATTATAAGGATAAAGCTTATGCATACGAAGAAAATGTTCGCCCATATTTAGATCGTATTCGCGATCATATTGATCATCTGGAGATGGAAATAGATGATGAAATATGGCCTTTACCTAAATATAGAGAGCTTCTATTCACCAAATAAGAGGAAACCAATAAGAGGAAAAAAGATTGCACGAGAGCCGCCATTTTTGTGCAATCTTTTTTCATATTCATTCTTTTATTCATTTTTTCTTTTTACATTTGTGCTAAATAACACAGTTTTGCAGCACCTATGGTAAAAATTAACTTATCTGATATTGATATCTCGGAACAGATTTCCGATTTATTGGCTCCTTTGAACAGTGAACAAAGAGAGTTTTTAATGAATAACTACACAATACAGACCTATAAAAAGAATGAGACCATTTATTGTGAAGGCGAAACACCTACTCATTTGATGTGTCTGATCAATGGTAAAGTTAAGATCTACAAAGACGGTGTGGGAGGACGAAGTCAAATTATACGAATGATTAAACACTCTGAATACTTTGCATATCGTGCTTTTTTCGCAAAAGAAGATTTTGTCACTGCTGCTGCTGCCTTCGAACCTTCGGTGATCTGTCTGATACCTATGAACGTTATCTCCACATTAATTGCTCAAAACAATGATTTAGCCATCTTTTTTATCCGTCAACTTTCGAAAGATCTAGGTATTGCAGACGAACGTACAGTCAACTTAACTCAAAAACACATTCGGGGCAGACTTGCCGAATCTCTGTTGTTTCTTAAAGAGAATTACGGGTTAGAGGAAGACGGATCTACATTAAGTATTTATTTATCACGTGAAGATCTGGCTAATCTATCCAATATGACCACTTCAAATGCGATCCGTACTTTATCCAACTTCGCAACAGAGCGTATCATCACAATCGATGGACGGAAAATAAAAATTATAGACGAGGAGAAACTAAAGAAAATTAGTAAAATCGGATGATCGTCTCTATATACTCCCTACACAGCCTAAATGACTGACTCTTGATTTTTCCGAATGCCGTTGGCATCCAAATGTAATTCCTACAGGAGTCAACCAAATAAAAACCTATTTCTGCTTACTCAGTAAAGATATTGGGTAACAGTTCAAAAAAACAAAATAGCCTGCCGTTGTTTCAAAAACTCACCAACGACAGGCTATTTTATTTATGTATTAGTATACTATCTATCTTCCAATGGGACGATACTCTGACAGTCATGATAATAGCATATGAACCCTAATGAACAATTGCCGATGAAAGGAAAAGATTAAATCAATCCTTTCTCAGACAAGAAACGCTCAGCTTCGATAGCAGCTTTACAACCACTACCTGCTGCGGTTATCGCTTGACGATAATGAGGATCAGCAACATCACCTGCTGCGAAAACACCCGGAACTTTGGTACGCGGAGAGTTTCCTTCTGTTATGATATAACCTACTTCATCCGTATCAATATATGCTTTGAAGATATCAGAATTAGGCTTATGACCAATAGCCAAGAAGAAACCGTCAATAGCCAGATCATAATGTTGCTCGTCGGCTTCACCGGCACGTTTCACTAAATGCACACCTTCTACACCATTATCTCCATAAAGTCCGGTAGCATTATGTTCGAAAAGAACCTCAATTTTCTCATGCTTCATCACGCGTTCTTGCATGATTTTAGAAGCACGTAAATATGGCTTACGTACGAGCAAGTGAACTTTAGATGCTAAACCTGCCAAATAGATTGCCTCTTCACAAGCAGTATCACCACCACCCACAACAGCTACCACTTTCTTACGATAAAAGAAACCATCACAAGTTGCACAAGCACTTACGCCCATACCGGCATATTTCTTTTCATCTTCCAAGCCAAGATATTTAGCAGTAGCACCGGTAGCAATGATCAATGTTTCTGCTTCAATTTCCTTTTCATCATCAATTGTGATCTTATAAGGAGCTTTACTCAAATCGGCAGCAGTAGCAATGCCATAACGGATATCAACACCGAAACGTTCAGCTTGTGTGCGCAAATCTTCCATCAGTTGGGGACCGGTAACACCTTGGGGGTAACCTGGAAAGTTCTCCACTTCAGTTGTGATTGTGAGCTGCCCACCTGGTTGAATTCCTTCATAAAGTACAGGACTGAGATTTGCTCTTCCTGCATAAATAGCCGCAGTATATCCGGCAGGTCCCGAACCGATAATAAGACATTTTACTTTTTCCATTTCCATACTAGTTAATTAATTGTTTTTTTATCGTGTATTATTTAAGATAAAGATCTTTATCTCAAGTCTATTATTTCTGCATTAGGATATTGCTTACGATCGAAGATGAAAGCAGCATCCGAGATATTCACATTGGATTGATAATTATTGATCATTATTTCACTGCGGAGCTTCACATTTCGTTGCTGCAACAAAACAAACAAAGGCTGATATGTATCCTTGAGGACATACATAATAATACAAGACAAGTCTTGCTTACGATTATTATTTGTCAGTACAATCTCATAAACAGCGTTTCCACGGAAGCTTTTCACAGGTCCCAACTTACAACTAAATCCTTTTTGATAAATAGATAACAGAGCGTAGGGATTAATCATCTGCAACTCCTCCGGAGTGGGATTACTCACATTAACTTCCTCACTTCCTTTCATGTAGCTCCACTGAGTCTTTCCATCGAACCAAGTTGTTACTTCCGGTGTTTTCACCACAAACTTATCTCCTTTCAAATGAATCGTTCCTTGTGACTCGCCTTCCAATACTTTATTATTGAAACTCTTTGCCGTAAATTCAGCTTTTATCACTCCCGATTTCCGAATCACCTCTGCTGTTTTATCCAATATCCCCTTCGCTTGTGACTGAGAATTTTGTGCCAAAGCAGGTAAAGCAAAAATAACTAATAATACACCTAAAATATATTTATTCATCATATTAAAAACGTTTATTTATAACAAACTGTTCAAACGCATCTGCAAATCACTTTCATCCACACAAAGTACATCACGTGCCTTACTCCCTTGTGTAGGACCTACTATCCCTGCTTTTTCGAGCTGATCCATAATACGTCCGGCACGGTTGTACCCAATCGAGAACTTACGTTGGATGAGCGATGTCGATCCTTGTTGATGGATCACAATCAGGCGGGCAGCATCTTCGAACAGAGGATCAAGACGTCCCATATCCACTTCTCCGACTTCATTTCCACTATCTTCAGTCACGAATTCAGGGAGATAGAAAGGAGTAGCATATCCTTGTTGACGAGCAATATACTTAGTGATATCTTCCACTTCCGGAGTATCGATAAAGGCACATTGCACACGGACAGGATCAGCACCTGTCAGGAAGAGCATATCCCCTTTTCCGATCAAACGATTAGCTCCCGGACGATCGAGGATCGTTCTAGAGTCCATCATTGCCGACACACGGAAAGCAATACGTGCCGGGAAGTTGGCCTTGATCGTACCAGTGATGATATTAGTGGTAGGTCTTTGAGTAGCAATAATCATATGAATACCCACGGCACGGGCCAACTGTGCGATACGTGCAATCGGCAGTTCCACTTCTTTACCTGCAGTCATGATCAAATCACCGAACTCATCAATCACGACTACGATATATGGCATAAACTTATGCCCTTTTTCGGGGTTCAATCGGCGATTAATGAACTTCTCATTATACTCTTTGATATTACGGACATGAGCCATCTTAAGCAGATCATAACGGGTGTCCATCTCCACGCAAACAGAATTCAATGTTTGCACGACCTTCGTAACATCAGTAATGATCGGTTCTCCTCCATCCGGCAATTTAGCCAAAAAATGATTTTCGATAGTAGAATAAATACTAAATTCCACTTTCTTTGGATCGACTAGAACAAACTTCAGTTCAGATGGATGTTTCTTATATAAAAGAGAAGTAATAATAGCATTCAAGCCGACCGATTTACCCTGACCGGTAGCACCTGCAACCAAGACGTGAGGCATCTTGCACAAGTCGAACATAAAGACCTCATTCGTGATTGTCTTTCCTAAAGCAATGGGTAGGTCGAGTTTCGATTCCTGGAATTTCTTACTACCGATCACACTTTGTCCGGAAACGATCTTAGGTGTTTTATTCGGAACCTCAATACCGATCGTACCTTTGCCCGGTATCGGTGCAATAATACGGATCCCGTCGGCCGAGAGACTCAGAGCAATATCATCTTCCAGACCACGAATCTTCGAGATACGAACCCCTTGTTCGGGAGTTATCTCATACAGCGTAACAGTCGGACCAACTGTGGCTTTAATGGTACTGATTTCAATTCCAAAGCTGCGTAAAGTATTGATGATTCTATCTTTATTTGCATTTTGCTCCTCCATATCAATGGTCGGTTCATCATTATCAAAATGCTTCATCAAGTCGATGGTGGGAAAACGGTAATTCTCCAAATCAAGTCTAGGGTTATAAGGCTCATTCTCCGGACCGACATAGTTCTCCTCATCACTGCTTGGAGCCTCAACCTCGAATTCCGGTTCATGAAGCTCCGGTTTCAACGGAGAAGGTTCTACAACAGGGGCGGCAACCGTAGGTTCGAAAGTCATGGTCAGTTTGCTACTTTCAGCATCATCCTGATCGTCCGGCTCAGCCTCAGTAAAACTAGAATCTTGATCGATCTCCAAGGGAACAGACGGTGTCTGCTTAAAAGTACGATTTAAATTAAACTCCACCTCTTGGGGTTCGGAATTGGTGAAAGTAGTATTTTCAGGAGTTTCAGCAACCGACTGCTCGTCGGCTTTCTTACGTTTGACAAAGTTAAGAGCAAACAATTTTCGAAGCCAGACGATTGTTTTGGCACTTACATATATTAAGAAACAAATAGCGGTCACAAAAAGGATCATCCACACTCCGGGAACACCGACTTGTGACATAAGCCAACGGCTCACATTATATCCGTGCATTCCTCCTAAGTAAATAAATGAATCTTGGTATTGATCCATAAAGGTAAATCCTAAAAAGACAGAGAACCAGATCAGAAGTAACGAACATCCGATGAACCATTTCCAAAGACGGATGATACGAACACGCATCAGTTTCAGTCCGGCAACAGCCAAAAAAAGAAGAATAAAGAAAGAAGAAACTCCAAAACAATCATTAATCAAATAACTTGCCAACTGAGCACCTCTCGAGCCGGCATAATTCTTCACGTGATTATTAACAGAAGCTAAATCGGCTGAGGATCCGCTATCCAATATACTTTGGTCGGCAGCTCCCGTAAAGAAGAACGAGGAAAAAGCCAATAGTAAATAAACGGAGAAAATTACCAATACTAATCCTATGACAAAATGAACAGTTTCACTCTTCAAAAATAATGAAATTTTGTTTGGTGTCTCTGTTGACGCTTCCACTCCTTTATCTGTTTTTTTTCTTGCCATAAATCTTATATAATAATGTAACTACTAAACCGAATCTGAGGTGCAAAATTAATAAAAAAATAATGGACGCTACGCTCATTCAATCCTTTTTCTTACCTTTGCAATTCAAATAAAACCAATTATGAGAAAAGATAGTCAGACGATATTTGATAAAAATGTGATAGAGTTCGTAAAGGTTGCCGCAGAGTATTGCACCTTCCTTGAACAAGCTGGAAATATGAAACGCGAAGATTTCGTGGACACTATCTTAAAATTACTTCCATTACTCTACTTAAAAGCATCTTTACTCCCTAAATGTGAGACCATTGGAGAAGAGGCTCCGGAGACATATGTTACAGAAGAGATGTACGAAGTCCTGCGAATCAATCTATCCAATTTATTAAGAGAGAAAGATGATTATTTAGAAGTTTTTGTACCCGACATGGTGTATAGCGATCAGCCAATCAAAAAAAATATTTCTGAGGACTTAGCCGATATTTATCAAGATATAAGAGACTTTATCTTTGTTTTCGGGCTAGGTCTTAATGAAACCATGAACGATTCGTTGGCTATCTGCCAAGAAAACTTTGCTTTTCAATGGGGACAGAAACTTGTAAACACCCTTCGTGCTCTTCACGATGTGAAATACAACCAACAGAATGAAGAGGAAGTTGATGAATTGAACGATGATAGCTATCGTTGCGAAGACGATGATTGTCATTGTGGCCATGACGATTACCACTGCCACGACCACCAATGTCACTGTCAGGAGAATAATTAATAAAGCTACAATGGCAAATAAATGAGAAAATGGTATTAAAAAGAACAATCAGCAAAGAAGAATTAAAGGATCTTCCAAAAGCGATCTTTCCAGGTCGGATTTATGTGATTCAATCGGAACCGGAAGTCCAAAAAGCCGTAAACTATTTACAATCTCGGCCTGTATTGGGAATAGATAGCGAAACCCGTCCGTCATTTACAAAAGGACATTCTCATAAAGTAGCTTTACTTCAAATATCTTCCGAGGAGTGTTGCTTCTTATTTCGCCTCAACACGATCGGACTTAATCAATCGTTAATCGATCTTTTGGAAAATCCGGCAGTGATTAAAGTCGGACTTTCATTGAAAGATGATTTTATGATGCTACACAAACGGGCTCCATTCAATCAGCAAGGATTTGTTGAGCTTCAAGATTTTGTTCGTCCTTTTGGTATACAAGACAAAAGCTTGCAAAAAATTTACGGAATATTATTTAAAGAGAAAATCTCAAAATCACAACGTTTATCCAATTGGGAAGCGGATGTACTAACCGACAGTCAGAAGCAATATGCAGCGACAGATGCTTGGGCTTGCCTATCCATATACAACTTATTAGAAGAGTTGAGAGAAACAGGCGATTATCAATTAGAAGTAGAAAAAGAAGAAACATTAGAACAAGATTAATACAGCATGCATAAATTATATCTTAAACCCGGTAAAGAAGAGTCTTTGAAAAGATTTCATCCTTGGATCTTTTCAGGTGCAATATCTCATTTTGATGGAGAGCCAGAAGAAGGAGAAGTCGTTGAAGTGTACACTTCTAAAAAAGAATTCATCGCTAAAGGACATTTCCAAATTGGCAGTATAGCAGTACGTGTACTC
>Ga0114938_1000960_pt1 | contig 20849 bp, 18 predicted proteins | sample AshMeaBigSpring_FD_88675 | JGI IMG/M metagenome (GOLD analysis project Ga0114938, IMG submission 88675) | Groundwater microbial communities from Big Spring, Nevada to study Microbial Dark Matter (Phase II) - Ash Meadows Big Spring | ecosystem: Environmental > Aquatic > Deep subsurface >...
ATTCCTGGGGCAGGATGTGCAGGATCTTCTGGTCCGCCGGGATGGCCACGGCGCGGGCCGCCTCGATGACTCGCTCGACGTCCGCCTGGACAACCTCGTGGTCCTTGATCCCGGTGATGCCGTGTGAATTGAGGCTACGGATGTGGCTACCGGCGATGCCGGCGTGGACCGAGTGGATCTCGCACCCGGCCATCAGCTCGGCCTCCTCCACCGCGCGCTGGATGGAGGCGACGGTCGATTCGATGTCCACCACCACGCCCTTCTTCAGGCCGCGGGACGGGTGGGTTCCAAGCCCGATGATCTCGATGCGGTTGTCCGCCTTCACCTCCCCCACCAGGGCGGCGATCTTGGAGGTGCCGATATCCAGCCCGACGACCAGATTCTTATCACTGCGACGCGACATGAAGCTCAACCCTTGTTGCGTGACTTGTTGCGACCCTCGCCACCCGACGCCGCCTTGGCGCGGACCGGCCTGGCCTCGGGTGCCCGCGCCTCGGGCGGGTCGGCCTGAGCCACCGCCAGATCGGCGGGGGCGCGACCCTCGACCCAGCGCACCGCGAGCCCATTGGCGTAGCGCAGGTCGATCAGCTCCGGCTGGCCTGCGGCGGCGAGCTGGGGATAGGTGCGTATGAAGCGGCCAAGCCGCTCCTCGACCCGCTCGGTACCGAGCTCCAGGCGCAGGCCGCCGCCGAGCCTCAGGGTCCAGGCCCCGCGGGCGTCCAGGACAAGACCGGCGATCTTGAGCCCGAGGCCCGAGAGGCGCTCGCGCCACTCGAGGAAGCGGGCGGCCACCAGGGGAGCCTTGGCGTCCTCGGCGTCCAGCCGTAGCAGATTTGCCGGGATGGAGTCGCGATCCGGGCGAAACACGATGCCCTCGGCGGTTACCAGCCCGTCGTCGCCCCAGCGGGCGATGGGCTTGTGCTCCGTGACGGAGAGCTTGATCTGATCCGGCCAGACCCGGTGCAGACTCGCGGTGTGCACCCAAGGCAGGGCCTGCACCGCATCGCGCAGGGTACACAGGTCCTGGGTCAGAAAACCGGCGCGCAGGTGCTCGGTCACGGTCCGCGCCAGTATCGGGGCGGACAGGCGCTGGATGGCGCCCTCCACCTCGACGACCCGTACTGGCAGGGCGGTCTGCTCCAGACGGCAGAGCCAGACACCGGTCGCCGCGGAGCCTGCAACCACCCCGAGGGCGACGATCCAGCGCAGGGCGCCGAGCAGGCGGCCGCTCAGATTGGACTGGGCGGGGAGGGTGTCAGACGTGGACATGGGTCGTCTCCAGAATCTGCCAAACGAGGTCGTCGAACGCGATACCGCGGGCGCGTGCCGCCATGGGGACAAGGCTGTGGTCGGTCATCCCCGGGACCGTATTGATCTCCAGGAGCTGGGGACCGCGCTCCCGATCCAACATGATGTCCACCCGGCCCCAACCGGCGGCCCCAACGGCCCGGAAGGCCTCCAGGGCCAGTCCCTGGAGCGCTGCCTCCTCCGCCGGTGCCAGGCCGCAGGGACACAGATAACGGGTGCTGTCGGACTGGTACTTGGCCGCGTAGTCGTAGAATGTGCGGGGGGTCTCCAGCCTGATCAGGGGCAGGGCCTCGGTGCCAAGGACCGCGCAGGTGTACTCGGCACCGTGAATCCAGCGCTCGGCAAGCACCAAGGGGTCGAAGCGCGCCGCCTCTGTCCAGGCCGCGGCCAGCCCGTCCGCATCCTCCACCTTGGCCATGCCGATGCTCGATCCCTCCCTGGCGGGCTTGATCATCAGGGGGAAACCCAGGGCCTCGGCCTTGGCCAGGTCCGCCGTGCTGCGCAGCAGTGCGAAGTCTGCGGTGGGCAGACCGCAGCCGCGCCACAGCAGCTTGCAGCGGTACTTGTCCATCCCCAGCGCTGAGCCCAGCACCCCGGACCCCGTATAGGGCAGGCCGATGGTCTCAAGTGCCCCCTGAATGACCCCATCCTCGCCGCCACGCCCGTGCAGGACGATAAAGGCCCGGTCGAATCGGCCCGAGCCCAGGCGCTCCAGGAAGGGGGCCGGGGAGTTCGCAGGCCCGTCCATGGCGGGATCCATGGCATGGGCATCCACCCCCCGGCGCAGGAGCGCCTCCAGGACCGCCGTGCCGCTCCTAAGGGAGACCTCCCGCTCGGCAGCATGTCCGCCCAGGAGGACTGCCACCCTGCCGAATGCTGCGGGGTCGAGCATCATCTCGGCGCCTCCCGGATATACCTCGCCTCGGTCGCTAGCCGAACCCCGCTGACCCCCTCGGCACGGGGGCACAGGTGCCCGATGTCCGCGGCATCGACGGACCTCGTCCTGCGCATCAGCTCGTTGGGCAGCCCTTCGCTATTCATCGCTGGCACAGGACCCCTAGGCCCAGGCGGGGCATTGTGGCTACCCTTGGCACGGCCGGGGAGGCCGGGGGCCGGCGAGGCCGAGCGGGGGGCACGCTTGGTTGCAGGGGCTCGCCGCAGCCCAAACGCAGGGGCAGCGCAGGCTTCTGGCTCATGTCCCGACCTCCGGTGCATCCGTTCGATCGGCGCGCAACAGCCCCGGCAGGCGCTGGGCGAGGGCCCCAATGTCTCCTGCCCCCATGAGGAGCACCAGGTCGCCGTCCGCCACCAGGTTGCCCAGCACCTGCGGGATCTCCGCCAGGTTCTGGACGAAGACCGGGTCCACCTCGCCCCGGGCGCGGATGGCACGGCTGAGGCTGCGCCCGTCTGCCCCGGGAATCTGGGCCTCTCCCGCCGGGTAGACATCGCAGAGGACCAGGATGTCTGGGCTGGACAGGACCTTGACGAAATCGTCGAACTGCTCCTGGGTACGTGTGTAACGGTGGGGCTGGAAGACCAGGACGAGGCGCCGGCCAGGCCAACCGTTGCGCGCCGCCTCAAGGGTCGCGGCCAATTCCCGCGGATGGTGCCCGTAGTCGTCCACCAGGGTCAGGCGGCGGCCGGCCGCGTCGGTGACCTCCTCCACCACGAAGCGCCGCCCGATCCCGGAGAACCCGATCAGGGCCCGGCGGATCGACTCCTCGTCCACCCCGAGCTCCAGGGCCACGGAGATCGCGGCCAGGGCATTGAGCACGTTGTGGCGACCCGGGAGATTCAGGTCGATGGGCATAGGTTCGTCCAGCGCGTCACCCACCACTGTGAAGTGCATGCGCAGCCCCTCCTGGCGTATGTCCTCGGCTCGCAGGTCCGCCTCCGGGAAGGTCCCGTAGGTACGCACCGGACGGGCGACCATGGGCAGCAGGGCGCGCACCTCCTCGTCGTCGATGCACAGCACCGCCAGGCCGTAGAAGGGCAGATGGTGGATGAACTCCATGAAGGCGGCGCGCAAACGTGCGAAGTCGCCACCATAGGTGCGCATGTGGTCCGCGTCGATGTTGGTGACGATGGACACCATGGGCTGCAAGAAGAGGAAGGAGGCGTCGCTCTCGTCGGCCTCCGCCACCAGATACTTGGTGGTTCCAAGCCTGGCGTTGGCCCCGGCGCTGTTGAGGCGGCCCCCGATGACGAAGGTCGGGTCCAGGCCGCCCTCGTGGAGGATGCTGGTGACCAGGCTGGTGGTGGTGGTCTTGCCATGGGTCCCGGCCACCGCCACGCCGTAGTAGAAGCGCATCAGCTCGGCGAGCATCTCGGCCCGGCGGACCACCGGGATGCGGTGGGCGCGGGCGGCGACGATCTCGGGATTGGACTCGTCGATGGCGGTAGAGATCACCACCGCATCGGCGTCCGCCACGTTCTCGGCGGCGTGGCCGATGCACACCTCCACCCCAAGGCGGCCCAGGCGGCGGGTGACCTCGCTCTCGCGGCGGTCCGATCCCGAGACCTCATAGCCCAGGTTGGCCATGAGCTCGGCGATGCCGCTCATCCCGGCCCCGCCGACACCGACGAAGTGCAGGCGGCGGGTCCTCCCCATGCGCGAGGCATCGTGGGTCTTGTGCGCGTTCACGCCTTTAGCACCTCGCGACACGCTGCAGCCACCTGTGCGGCGGCATCGGGCTGGGCCTTGGCGCGCGCCGCCCCGGCCATGGTCAAGAGCAGGGACGGCTCGCCGAGCAGCTCGGCCAGGTGTCTTGCCAGGGACTCCGGGGTCAACTCGGTCTGGGGCAGAAGTCGCGCCGCCCCTGCCTCCGAGAGGAACCGAGCATTGCCGGTCTGGTGGTCGTCCACCGCATGGGGGTAGGGGACCAGGATCGCCGGCAGACCGGCGGCGGCGAGCTCGGAGACCGTCAGGGCACCGGCCCGGCAGACCACCAGGTCCGCCCACCCATAGGCCTCGGCCATGTCGGCGATGAAGGGCGTCACCTCCGCCGCGACCCCGTGGCGCGCATACGCCTCCTCGGCCTCGGCCAGGGTACGCTCGCCGGCCTGGTGGCGGACCTCGGGGCGCTGGTCCTCCGGGAGCCTGGCGAGGGCCATGGGCAGCGTCTGATTCAAGACCCGGGCCCCCAGGGACCCGCCCAGCACGAGGAGATGGCGGGGGCCGGGACCCCGGAGGCGCCCGGCCTGGCGCTCCTGCGGCGGAGCCAGGGCGGCGATCTCAGGGCGCACCGGGTTACCGCAGGCAACGGCCCCCCGCGCCGCAGGGAAGCTCCCGGGGAAGGCCTCGAAGACCCTGGAGGCGATGCGGGCGAGCCATTGGTTGGTGAGTCCGGGGACGCGGTTCTGCTCGTGGACCACCAGGGGCAGCCCGAGCGCCCGGGCCATGACCCCGCCAGGGCCAGAGGCAAATCCGCCCATGCCCAGGACCGCAGCTGGGTGGCGCCGGCGCAGGATGCGCGCCGCCTGCCACAGGGCCGCCGCCAAACGGAAGGGGGCCAGGGCCAGGGTCACGGGACCCTTGCCCCTCAGCCCCTCGATGCCGATCCACTCGATGGCGAAGCCATGTTGCGGCACCAGGCGGGCCTCCATGCCGCGCCTGGTGCCGATCCAGAAGACCTCCAGGCCGTCACTGCGTAGGCGCTCGGCCACTGCGAGGGCCGGGAAGACATGCCCACCGGTGCCACCGGCCATGACCGCTACGCACGCGCCCATGGCGTCCCCCCTGGCGGGCTCGCCCAGGCCGTCGCACCCGGTGCCGGGCCATGGCCCACGGCCAGGCCGGCGTCTCTCGCCGCAAGGCGCAGGGTCCGATCGATACGCAGCAGGACCCCCACGGCCATGATCGCCGCGATCAGGCTGTTGCTGCCGTAGCTCATGAAGGGCATGGTCAGGCCCTTGGTTGGGAGCAGACCGACATTCACACCGATGTTGATGAATGCCTGGAGCCCAAGACCAAGGCCCAGCCCGTGGGCGAGGTAGGCCGCGAAGAGGTCACCCTGGCGCTGGGCGCGGGCCCCGATGTCGAAGGCGCGCCAGACCAGGAAGGCGAATCCCAGAATGACCAGGAGCACGCCCACAAATCCGAACTCCTCCCCCACCACCGCCATAAGGAAGTCGGTGTGTGCCTCGGGAAGGAAGAACTGCTTCTGAATGCCATGGCCGAGCCCAACCCCCAGCCACTCCCCTCGGCCGAAGGCAATCAGGGCCTGGCTGAGCTGGAAGCCCTTGTCGTAGGGGTCATCGAAGGGGTGCAAGAAGTTGAGCAGGCGCTCCAGTCGATACGGCTCGTAGATGATTAGGGCCACCAGCGCGACGGCCACCAGACCGGTGAGGACGGCGAAGTTGATCGCGGGGACCCCGCCCAGGAAGAGCAGCCCCATGATGGTGGCGAGCATGACGGCGGTGGTCCCGAAGTCGGGTTCGGCCAGGATCAGTGCACTGGCGACGGCCATCAGGATCATGGGGCGGACAAAGCCCAGGACGCTGCTGGCCACCTCGGCCTGCCGTCTCACCAGATAGCCGGCGACATACACGACCGCAAAGAACTTCATGAATTCCGAGCCTTGCAGGTTCAGCGGTCCCAGGGGGATCCAGCGGGTCGCCCCATTGGCCGTGCGGCCGACCCCAGGGACCAGCACCAGCACCAGGATGACCAGGCCCACCAGGAACAGCAACAGCCCCGCCCGCTCCCAGCCGCGCACCGGCACCGCGAAGCACAGCAGCCCGGCCCCAAGGGCCAGGACCAGGGCCAGGGCATGGCGGATCACGAAGTGAAAGGGCGAGCCATGGCTGCTATCCGCCACCGGCAGGGAGGCAGAGGCGACCATGATGAAGCCGAAGGCGGTGATGGCGATCGCGGCCACCAGGAGGCCGTAGTCCAACTCCGGGAGCCGGCCCTGCCGGCGGCGCTGGGCCGCGTTGTGGGCCTGGCCCTGGTGATGGCCACCTGGCCCGCCGGTGCTGTCATCGGCGGAGTGGGCGGGGTGATGCCCGGGATGGTGCCCCGGATGATGGCCGGCGTGGTGCGCCCCATGGTGCGCGCCGTGGTTCAGGTCGCCGCAGGAGGCGGACGTGATCATGCAATCCACCTCTCCACGGCCTGGGCGAAGGCCCTGCCGCGGTGCTCGTAGCCTTCGAACATATCGAAGCTGGCGCAGGCCGGGGAGAGGAGGACGCAGTCCCCCGGACTGGCCGCCCCGGCCGCCTGGCGTACCGCCTCCTCCATGTCGGAGGCATGCAGCAGCGGGACCAGCCCCGACAGGGTCCGCTCGATCAGCGGGGCATCGCGCCCGATCAGGACCACGGCCCGCGCCGCCCGCTCCACCGCCGGGCGCAGCGGCGCGAAATCGGCCCCCTTGCCATCGCCCCCGGCGATGAGGACCACCCGCCCCGGGGCGCCTGGGTCCAGAAGGCCGTCGAGGGCCGCGACCGTGGCCCCCGGGTTGGTCCCCTTGGAGTCGTTGTACCAGCGCACCCCGTCGCGGCTGCCCACCAGGACGCTGCGATGGGGCAGACCGGGGAAGCTTCGCAGGGCATCGCGCATGGCCGCCTCCGGGAGGCCGCAGGCGCTGCCCAGGGCCACGGCCGCCAGGGCGTTGGCCAGATTGTGGCGCCCGGCCAGCAGCAGCTCCGCACGCTGCAACAGGGGCCTGTCCCCACGGGCGAGCCAGGCCCCATCGGCCCGCTCCAGCACACCGAAGTCGTCCGGACCCGCGGGAGTCCCGAGGGTGAAGCCCAGCTCCACTGGCGCGCCATGGGGTATGGCAGCGGCCTCGGCATCGTCGCGATTGACCACCGCAACCCCGGCGCCCTGGTAGATGCGCGCCTTGGCGGCAATGTAGGCGGCATAGTCGGGATACCTGTCCATGTGGTCCGGCGAGAGGTTGAGGACGGTCGCGGCCCGCGGCCGCAGGCTGGCGGTGGTCTCGAGCTGGAAGCTGGACAGCTCCAGCACATAGAGCTCGACCCCGGGGGCGATCAGGTCCAGGGCCGGGTCGCCCAGGTTGCCGCCCACGGCCACGCGCAGCCCAGCCAGGCGCGCCATCATCCCCACCAGGGTTGTGACCGTGCTCTTGCCGTTGGAGCCCGTGATGGCGATCACCGGGGCCGAGACCGCCTGGGCGAAGAGCTCGATGTCCCCGAGCACCGGCACCCCACGGGCCATGGCGGCCTGGATCAGGGGCTCGGCGACGGGCACGCCGGGGCTGACCACGAGTCGCTCCGCCACCGCGAAGACATCCGGCTGGAAGCCCCCGGTAAAGACCGCGACGTCCGGGAGCTCGCTGCGCAGCTGCTCCAGACCCGGCGGGCTGGGGCGCGAGTCGGTAACCGCCACTGCGGCCCCTTGCGCGCGCAGGTAACGGGCACAGGACAGACCCGTCTTGCCCAGGCCGACGATCAGGGTGCGGGGCGCTGTCTTGGTGGTGGTGGCGCTGCTCATGGCTGGGACTCAACGGATCTTGAGGCTCGCCAGGCCCACCAGGACCAGGATCACGGTGACAATCCAGAAGCGCACAATCACCCTCGGCTCGGGCCAACCCTTGAGCTCGTAGTGGTGGTGCAATGGGGCCATACGGAAGATGCGCTTGCCGGTCAGCTTGAAGGAGCCGACCTGGAGCATGACCGAGAGGGTCTCGGCCACGAAGACCCCGCCCATCACGAACAGGACCAGCTCCTGGCGGGCCGCCACCGCCACCACGCCCAGGGCCGCCCCAAGGGCCAAGGCCCCCACGTCACCCATGAAGACCTGGGCCGGGTAGGCGTTGAACCAGAGGAAGCCGAGGCCTGCCCCGACCAGGGCGGCGCAGAAGACCGCGACCTCCCCCACCCCGGGGACATAGGGCACCTTCAGATAGGCGGCGAAGTCCACGTTGCCCGCGGCATAGATGAACAGGGCCAGGGCCCCGGCGACCAGGACCGTGGGCATGGTGGCAAGGCCGTCGAGACCGTCCGTCAGGTTGACGGCATTGCTGCTGCCCACGATGACGAAGTAGGCGAAAGGAACGAACCAGGCACCAAGCTGGAAAGAGACGTCCTTGAGGTATGGGATCAGGAGTGCCGTCTCCGCCGGTGTGGTCGCGGTGAGGAACAGTGCCAGGGCGGCGGCGATGCCGGCGACGGTCTGCCAGAGGTACTTGTAGCGGGCGGCCAGGCCGCGCGGGTCCTTCCGGATCAGCTTCTTGTAGTCATCGACCAGCCCGATGAGACCGAAGGCGAGGGTGGTCAGGAGGACGATCCAGACGTAGTGGTTGCGCAGATCGGCCCAGAGCAGGGTACTGACGCCCACCGCAACCAGGATCAGCGCCCCGCCCATGGTCGGGGTGCCGGACTTGGACAGGTGCGTCTGGGGCCCGTCGGTGCGCACGGTCTGGCCGATCTTGTACCAGGTGAGCCGCCGGATCATGGGCGGTCCAACCACGAAGGAGATCACCAGCGCCGTCAAGACCCCCAGGATGGAGCGCAGGGTCAGGTAGCGGAAGACATCGAAGGCGTTCTCGTACTGGGCCAGCCATTCGGTGAGTAAGAGCAGCATCGTTAGGCCCCCGACGCTTCCCTGTGAGCGGCGAACGGCCGTTGCGCGAGCGCCGCTACCACCAGGTCCATTGCCGCCCGCCGCGAGCCCTTGACCAGGACGATATCCCCGGGGTCGAGATCGCGGCGCAGGGCCGAGATCAGGTCGGCCTGGTGGTCAAAGTGATGCGCCCCCGGCCCTGGACCGAAGCCGATGACCGCCTCCCGGGACAGGTCACCGGCGGCATAGAGGGCCTCGACCCCTGCCGCACGCGCCGCCTCGCCCACCTCGCGGTGCAGCCGGGCCGCCGCGGGACCCAGCTCGCCCAGGTCGCCGAGGACCAGGACCGGGCGACCGGCCAGGCCGACCAGGACATCGATGGCCGCCTGCACCGAGTCCGGGTTGGCGTTGTAGGTATCGTCGATGAGGCGGAGGCCCCCGAGGTCCTTGGGCTCGAGGCGCCCCGGTACCGGCCTGAGGCTGGCCAGGCCGGCGGAGACTGCCTCGGGCCCAATGCCCAACGCAGTGGCGAGGGCGGCGGCGGCCAGGGCATTGCGGATGTTGTGCAGACCGGCCAGGGCGACTGTCAGGGTGCAGCGCTGGCCGGCCAGGTCGGCAGCGAAGCGCGTCGCGAAGCCCGCCTCGCCCCAATCGCCGGTTACGGCGGCGGGATCGGCCCGCACATCGCAGGACGGATCCAGGCCGAAGGTCAGGACCCGCCGGCCCTGGGCCAGGTCGCGCCATAGGCCGATCCAGGGGGAGTCGCCGGGGACCACGAAGGTCCCGTCCGGCGGCAGGCCGCGGGCAATCTCACCCTTGGCCCTGGCCACCCCCTCGACGCTGCCGAACCCCTCCAAGTGGGCGCGCCCGGCATTGGTGATGAGGGCCGCCTGGGGGCGGGCAATGTCGGTGAGGTAACCGATCTCCCCAGGGTGATTGGCACCCATCTCCAGGACCAGCCAGTCCTCGTCCCTCGCGCGCAGGAGCGTCAGGGGCATGCCGATGTCGTTGTTCAGGTTCCCCTGGGTGGCCCGCACCGATCCGACCTGGCCGAGGATGGCCGCCACCATTTCCTTGCAGGTGGTCTTGCCGTTACTCCCGGTGATGGCCACCACCCGAGCGGGTATTCGGTCCCTCCAGACAGCGGCCAGGCGGCCGAGGCCAAGGCGGGTGTCGTCCACTACCCACTGCGGCAGGTCCAGGGGCAGGGGGCGCTCGACCAGGGCCGCTACTGCCCCGTTGGTAGCGGCTTGGGGGACGAAGGCGTGGGCGTCGAACCGCTCGCCCTTCAGGGCCACGAAGAGGCCCGCGGTGCAGTCGCTACGGCTATCGGTGACGACGCGTCCGAAACCAGCGTCCGCCCCCACCAGGTGCCCGCCAGCCTGCGCCACCGCCTGTGCCAGGGTCCACATCAACGCGCCCCCCCCGTCCAACTGCAGAGGGTCGGGGCAGATCCAACGGCGTACCCGCGACCCAGCCCTGGGGCATCCCCCAGCCCGCCTTCCCTGGCGGTCGTTCGCTCGGCGGCGTTCTGCCGCTGGCAGAACGGCTCTGGCTCACCGCAAACGGTCGCTTGGCCGCGACCCTCCCAATCGCAAACGGTCGCTTGGCCGCGACCCTTCCACTCGGTCAATGCCTGTACCACTTGGGCCCGGTCGCTGAAGCGGACTTTGAGGTCACCCATGTCCTGGGTGGTCTCGTGACCCTTGCCAGCGACCAAGACGCTGTCCGCGGGCCCGGCCAGGGTGAGGGCGATGCGGATGGCGAGGGCACGTTGGCGCACTCGGCGCACCTGGGCGGGGCTGCGCATCCCCTGGAGCATCTCCGAGAGGATGGCGTCGCCATCCTCGCCCCCGGGGTTGTCGTCGGTGAGGATGACCAGGTCGCTGGCCGCCTCTGCCGTGGCACCCATGAGGGGACGCTGGGCCGGGTTGCTCTTACCGCGGCAGCCGACGACGGTGATCAGGCGCCCGGCTCCATGGCGGCGCAGGTTGGCAATCGCCAGACCCAACGCCTCGGGGGTGCGGGCCGAGTCCACTGCCACCAGTGGTGCCTGAGCGCCACCGAACCCCTCCATGCGCCCTGGGACCCCCTGGACCCTGGCCAGGGCATGCAGGGCCGACGCGAGGGTCAGACCGCGGGCGAGCAGGACCGCCAGGACCGCGAGCAGGTTGGCGGCATTGCAGGCGCCGAGCACCCCGACCTCCACCTTCCCCTCGCTGGTGCCCTCTGGTCCATGGGCCAGGACATGCAGGCGCAGCCCCCGACGCAAGGGGGTCAGTCCCCGCAACCCGACCCAGAGATCGCAGCGCCAGCCGCTCGGCGGTCGCGGACCCATCCCGTACAGGGCCAGCTTGCAGCCTTCGGCCAGCTCAAAGGGCAGCGCGGTGCCCTGGGCGTCATCGGTATTGAGGACCGCCGAGGCGAGGCCGGGGGTGCGCAGCAGCCGCCCAACGGCCTGTTCGTCTCCCCTCAGACGGGTGACGATGGCATGGCGGAAGCGCACCGCCGCCGCGGACTCCCTCGCCAGGGTCCGATCGGAGACGGCCATGGCCACCGCCTGGGCCCCCTGGCTACGCAGGCGCGCCAATGTGTCTTGCACGGACAAGGCGTCCGGCTGGGCCGCGGGTCCCAGGTCGCCGGGGAAGCCGGTACCCAGGGTCCCTGTCAGGGCGCAGCGGGTCTCGGCCGCCAGGGTCTGGGCGAGGAAGTGGGCGATGCTGTTCTTGCCATTGGCCCCGGCGACCCCGATGACCTCCAGGTGAGCGCTGGGCTCGCCGTAGAAGCGATCCCCAAGAAGGCTGGCGAGCCTCGCCAGCCCGGGTACTGGTATGACTGGCAGACCCAGGCGGGCGGAGGCCTCGGCCAGGGCCAGGCCGTTCCAGTCGCCAGAGGGCTCGGCAAGGACGGCCACCGCGCCACGGCTGCGGGCGTGCTGGGTATAGGCCATGCCGTGGGTCGCGCCGCCGGGCAGGGCCAGAAACAGGGTTCCCGGGACGACCTGCCTGCTGTCCAGCGCGATGTCGACCACGCCCAGGTCGGCAGCCGCGCCAAGTCTGGTAGTCGGCCCGGGCCCAGGCTCGCCCAGGTTGGCGAGCAGGTCGGCGAGCCGCCAGGCCCGGGCGGCGCGGAGCAGCGCTATCATCGTCCGCCCTCCAGCCCGGCCAAGGCGAGGGACGGGGTTGGGTTGTCCGGGGGGACATTGAAGATGCGCAGGGCCTCGGTCATGATCTTGGAGAAGACCGGGGCGGCCACCAGGCCGCCGTAGTAGGACTTGCCGCGGGGCTCGTCGATCATGACCACCATGACCAGGCGCGGATTAGCTGCCGGCACCATGCCGGCAAACACGGCCTGGTACTTGCCGGCGGTGTAGCCGCGACGGCCGGAGGACTTCTTGGCTGTACCCGTCTTGCCCGCGACCCGATATCCCTCGATGGCCGCAAGCTTGGCGGTCCCCTTTTCAGATACGACTGTCTCCATCATGGCCCGGACCTCGCGGGCGGTCTTGGCCTTGAGGATGCGCTCTTCCGGCGCCGGCTGCGCCCGCTTGAGGAGCGAGACCTCGCGCTTGACACCATCGGCGGCGAGCACGCCATAGGCCTGGGCAAGTTGCAGGGCGGTCACGTTGAAGCCGTAGCCGAAGGCCTGGGTGGCATGCTCGAAGGTCGACCAGCGCTTGTGGTGGCGCAGGCGCCCGCCGCTTTCGCCAGGAAACCCGATACCCGTCGACTTGCCAAACCCGAGTCGGTCGTAAAGGGACCACAGGGCCTCGCGCTCCATCATTAAAGCGATCTTGACCACGCCGACATTGCTGGACTTGGTGATGATCCCGGTGGTGGTGAGGGTGCCGTAGGCGTGCACGTCCTTGACGGTCTTGCCGCCAACAGCCAAGGTCCCACCGCTCGTATTGAAGGACGTCGTCGGGGTGACCTTGCCCCGATCCAGGGCTGCGGCCACCACCAGGGGCTTGGCAGTTGAGCCGGGCTCCATCACATCGGTGAGGGCCCGGTTACGGCGGTTGTCGGCCTTGCCCCCGCCCAGGTCGTTGGGGTTGAAGGCCGGCTGATTCACCATGGCGAGGACCTCGCCAGTGACCACATCCAACACCACGGCGGTCCCGGAGACGGCCTTGTGAAGCTGCACGGCCCGCATCAGCTCCCGGTAGGCGATGAACTGGAGACCGTGATCCAGGCTGAGGGTCAGGTCCGTGCCGCTGCGCGGGGCCCGGATCTGCTCGATCTCCTCGACCACCTTTCCCTGCCCATCCTGGAGGACACGCCGAAGCCCAGGACGGGCGGCCAGGGACCGCTCGAAGGCAAGCTCCAGGCCCTCCTGGCCGCGATCCTCGATGTCCGTGAAGCCGATGATCTGACCGAAGACCTCGCCGCCGGGGTAATAGCGCCGATACTCGGTGTCCAGGGCGACACCCAGCTCCTTGAACTGCTTGGCCAGCCCCTCGACCTCGGCGGCCACGCTAGGCTCGATGCGTCGTTTGAGATAGATGAACCCCTTGGTGCTGTTGGCCGCCACCTTCTGCCTGAGCTTCTCGGCATCGAGCCCGAGGATCTTTGCCAGGGGCGCTATGGCCTGGGGGTGGTTGGACAACAATCGCGGGTCGGCCCACACCGTCTTCATCGGGGTGCTGACCGCCAAGGGCTCGCCATTGCGATCCAGGACCATGCCGCGGCGGGCCGGGATCTCGCGCTCACGCTCGAAACGCCGCTCCCCCTCGGAGCTCAGGTAGTCGGTCTCCACGACCTGGCGGTAGAAGACCGCGGCGATCAGGACCAGGGTGGCGAGCCCAAACCCTGCCAACAGGGTGCGCCGACGGGCTTGGAAGTCCAGCAACACCGGGGTTGGCCGCTCGGAAAGCGGCACCTTGGCCCTCGCGCGGGGCAAGGCTCGGCTCTGGTTCCGGCTCATGGTGCGCCCCCATCGATGATGCGCATCTCGCGGCGCTCTGGCAGGTGCATCTGAAGGTGGCGTCGGGCACGCTGCTCGACCCGGACCGTGTTGGCCAGGGCCGCCTCCTCCAAGCGGAGATTGTCCCACTCAACATCCAGCTCCTCCCGCTGGGCCCGCAACCCCTGAAGGTCTACAAAGAGGAGTCGGGTCTGGTACTTGACGTAGACGACCGCGACCGCGGTGGCCATGATCGCGAGGATCAGGAGCCCTGCCAGCCAGACGCCGGCCCGCTTCATGGCAGCCGCTCCGCCACGCGCAGGACGGCGCTGCGGGCGCGAGGATTGATGGCTAGCTCCTCAGGGGAGGCATGGATCGCCTTGCCGACTGGGCGCAGCTTTGGGTGGGAGCAGTCCGCGGTCACCGGAACCCCGCGCGGGAACTGGGCACCGCGGGCCTGATCGCGGATGAAGCGTTTGACGATGCGATCCTCGAGGGAGTGGAAGCTGATCACTGCGAGCCGTCCGCCGGCGGCCAGGAGGTCGCAGACCTGGGCCAGGCAGGCGGAAAGCTCGGCAAGCTCTTGGTTGATGTGGATGCGGATGGCCTGGAAGGTGCGGGTGGCCGGGTGCTTGCCCGGCTCGCGGGTCGGCACTGCCGCCTCGCACAGGGCGGCCAGGGCACGGGTGGTCAGGAGAGGACCCCCGAGGCGCTGCGATTGGATGGCCCGTGCGACCCGCCCGGCGAAGCGTTCCTCGCCAAGCTCGCGCAGGACGCTCGCGATCTCCGCCTCGCCTGCCCTCGCCAGCCACTGGGCCGCGGACTGCCCGCTCTCGGGGTCCATGCGCATGTCCAAAGGGCCGTCGGAGGAGAAGCTGAAACCCCGTCCAGGGGTATCGAGCTGGGGGGAGGAGACCCCGAGATCCAGCAAGATCCCATCGATAAGACCGGTCAGGCCCAGGCGCGCAGCAATCTCCCCCACCTGGGAGAAGGTTCCCCGGATCATGGTGAAGCGCGCATCCTGGCCGGCCAGGATCGCGCCTGCTGCCACCGCATCCGGGTCGCGATCGATGCCGACAAGCCGACCGGCAGGCGACAGGCGCGCGAGAATGGCGCGGCTGTGCCCCCCACGGCCAAAGCTGCCGTCGAGATAGACCCCCTCTGGGCGGACCGCCAGGGCCGTCACGCTTTCCTCCAGGAGAACGGGTTGGTGGTGTCCATCAACCGTCGGGTCCGTCATCTGGGTCAGAGCACCAGGTCGCTGATGCCGACCTCGTCGCGCAAATCCTGCAGATCGGCATCCGCAAGGGAGGCGGCGATGTTGCTGTCCCAGGTCTCCTCGTCCCACAGCTCGAACTTGTTGCCCATGCCGACCACCGCCACGCGCTTGTCGAGTCCGGCGATGGCCTGGAGCTTGGGCGGGACCAGGATGCGGCCCTGGCCATCCATCTCCGAATCGGTGGCGTTACCGATCAGCAGGCGCTGCAGCTCGCGGACCTTGCGATTGAGGGCCGGCAAGGCGACGAGTTTGGCGCGGATCTTCTCCCACTCGGCCTCTGGGTAGAGGAGCAGGCACTTGTCGCGATCGATAGTGAGGACCAGGCGGGAGGCATAGGCGTCCGCAAGCTCCTTGCGATACCTGGCAGGTACCGGAAGGCGCCCCTTGGCGTCGAGACTGACGACTGCCAAACCCTGAAACAAGTCAGCCACCCCTCAGACCCAAAATTCCCCCCAAATCCCCACTACTCCCCACCTGAGGGGCATCTTAGGCAACAAACTCCCTATCGTCAAGCGGGCTGGCAGGCCATTATTCTTGCCCGTCAGTGACTTAACGCGGACAATGTGTCAGGAATGAGACGGCGCAAAATCTCCACAGAATTCAATCCTGTGGCGAATCCACTTCAGCGATGAGTTAGCTCGTGACGGGCGAGAGGTGGGCGCCTGGGCCACCCTGGGCACGCGTTGCCGCGGAGCGGCAGGAAGGGGGGAGCCGGCCGGTAAGCCGGGTTCTGTCGCGGACAGCCATTCATCTAGGGCGCACGTCACCGCGCGCCTCAAGCGACCTACCCGGGGACCCGCACGGGCCGCGCGGCGCGGTCCGAAAGACCGCGTGCCCCCCTATTTGGTCTTGCTCCAGGGTGGGGTTTACCCTGCCGCCGGTGTTGCCACCGACGCGGTGCGCTCTTACCGCACCATTTCACCCTTACCGCCCCGCCCAAAGGCGGGGGTAGGCGGTGTATTTTCTGTGGCACTTTCCGTGGGCTCGCGCCCCCCAGGCGTTACCTGGCACCCTGCCCTGTGGAGCCCGGACTTTCCTCCCCCTCGGGCCAGCGCCCGAGGCGGCGGCTGTCTGGCCGACTCCCCTGGGCAGTCTATCTTCCCCGGCCCCAGGGTCCAAGCGTGACCGTCAGGACGGGCTCAGTTGCCAGCGGTCGGGCGATCACCCACGGTGCTCACCCCCCGCCGCCACGCCCCAGGCCAAGCTGGTACAGACGGTTCTTGCTGCCCCCGGTGATGCGCGCCGCCAGGGCCGCCGCCTGCCTCAGAGGCAGCTCGGCGGCGAGGATGCCCAAGACCCGCTCCTCCTCCCGGATCCGGGTCGCGCCGGCGGCCGGATCGGCCCCCTCCACCAGCACGACGAGCTCGCCAAGGCGTTGCTCCTCGTCCGTCGCCAGACGCTGCGCCAACTCATCCAGGGTCCCGCAGAGGAAGGTCTCGAAGTGCTTGGTCAGCTCGCGTGCGACCACGGCACGGCGGGAGCCGCCAAGCACGGCGACAAGATCCTCCAGGGTCCGCCCGACCCGCTGGCCGCTCTCATAGAAGAGGAGCGTGCCAGGCTCCGCCGCGACACCCCCCAGCCAGGCCCGGCATTTGGCGGAGGTCCGCGGCGGAAAGCCGAGGAAGAGAAATCGGTCGCTGGGCAGCCCCGCCACCGACAGGGCGCAGATGGCGGCGTTGGCCCCTGGTACGGGGACGACCCGCACCCCGCGGGCCCTGGCGGCGCGCACCAGCACGAAGCCCGGATCGCTAATCAGGGGGGTCCCGGCGTCCGAGATCAGGGCCAGGTCGCGGCCGTCCTCCAGGACCCCGAGGAGGTCGCGCGCGCTCTGCGCCTCGTTGTGCTCGTGATAAGAGCGCAGCTCGGCCTGGATGCCGTAGTGCGTCAGGAGGCGGCGGGCATGGCGCGTGTCCTCCGCCGCGACGACTGCGACCTGTCGCAGCACCGCCAGTGCCCGCTGCGAGATGTCCCCCAGATTGCCGATGGGCGTTGCCACCACGTATAGTACGCCGGTCTGCTCAGACACCTTCCCACTCCTCCAGACGCTCCCGAAGGCCCTTGCGGCATTGGAAACGCTCATGTCCAGACTTCGACTTGGCTTGCCCGTCCCCCCTCGATCCCTGGCCTCCTGGGGCATCGCCCTGGGCCTGGCGCTGACCATTGGAGGCTGCGCCATCAATCCGGCACAGGAAGGCCAGAGGTTGCTGGCCCCGGTGGCACCCGCTCAGCTGAGCGAGGCGCGCGCCCTGGACGCCAAGGGCGACGCCGCCGGCGCCGCCAAGTATTACCTGGAACTGGCGGAAAAGGCCAAGCCGCCGACCCGCGAGCAGCTCCGTATCGAGGCCGCCCGGTCGCTCTTGGCGGCCGGCCAGGCGAAGCAAGCGGGCCAGGTCCTGGACGAGACCTCCCAAGCGGACCTGACGCAGGGGCAGCGCCAGGTCGTCCTGCTGCTCGGCGCCGAGGTGGCCCTGCAGCTTGGCCATGCCCAGCAGGCCATAGACCGGCTTGACCAGGTCCGGGCTACCAGCCTCCCGGCGGATCTGCGCATCCAACGCCTCGGCACCCTGGCCGCGGCCTACCGCCTCAAGGGGCAGCCGGTGGAGGCCGCCAGGACCCTGAACGAGCTCGACGGGCTGCTGACGGACCCAGGCCAGCGCCTGGCCAATCAGGTGTCCCTGCTCCACGCCCTGGGGGCGCTGGGACCCGCGGACCTCCAGCGCCTGGCGGCCAGCGGATCGGGAGACCTGCGCGGCTGGGCGGAGCTGGCCCTGCTGTTCGGCTCGGCAGGCGCGGCCGATAGCGCGCTGGATCAGCGCTACACCGCCTGGCGGCGGGATCACGGGTCGCACCCCGCCCTGCCCGACCTTTCGCGGGCCTACTTCGGCGCCCTTGGCGGTGCCTACGCCACGGGTGACCAGGTCGCCGTCCTGCTGCCGAGCTCGGGGGCGCTGGCCGTCGGCGCCTACGGGACCGCCATTGGGGCCATTCGGGAGGGCATCCTGGCCGCGCAAAGGGCCGACTCCGGGGCCAAACGACCTCAAGTCAGATTCGTGGACGCGAGCAACGCGGGTCAGTCTCGGACCCTCGTCGATGCGGCCGCCAACAGCGGGGCTAAGTACGTCATCGGTCCCCTGCAGAAGAGTGCGGTCGACGCCCTGGTCGGGGGTCGGGGCCTCCCGGTCCCGACCTTGGCGCTGAACCGCGCCACACGGTCGGACCGGCCCCCGGCCAACCTGTTCCAGTACGCCCTCTCGCCGGAGGACGAGGGTGCCTCGGTAGCCCACGCCGCCTGGGCGGCTGGGCACCGCTCCGCCCTGGTGCTGCACCCCAGCGCACCCTGGGCGGATCGACTGGTGGAGGCCTTTCGCACCCAGTGGGCGGCCTTTGGTGGGCGTGTGGCAAAGCAGGCGACGTACGGCGCGACTGCGTCTGCAGCAGGCGCGGCGGTGCAGGGACTCCTGGGGGGTGGCGAGGCCAAGGCCGGGAACGCCTTCGTCTTCCTGGTCGCCACCAAGGAGTCTGCCCGGGCCATCTGGCCGCGCATCCGTGAGGCCGGGGGTCCCCCAACCTACGCCACCTCGCTGGTCTACCCCGGCAGCTTTGACCCCTCCGCGGATCAGGTCCTTGCCGGGCTCTACTTCGTCGACATCCCCTGGATGCTCGCCAACGACGATGGCCCCCTGTCGCGCCGGGCCCTCAGCCGCACCCTGCCCAACCTCGGCGGCAGCGACCAGCGCCTCTACGCCATGGGGATGGATGCCTACCGGGTCGCCCCGCGGGTCGCCGATCTGGCCAGACGCCCGGGGTCCTTTTATCCGGGGCACACGGGGGGGCTGCGTGTCGACTCCGCGGGTCGCGTCCACCGCCAGCTCGTCCTGGGGCAATTCACCGCCACCGGAGTCGCCCTGGCGGCGACGCCGGCCGCGGCGAAGTAGGGAGCCGTGGCGGTGGCCGGCCCTGGCAGCGTCACCGCGAGGGCCGTCGGCGGTGAGAAGGAGCTGGTCGCCTGCCGTTATCTCGAAGGCCGGGGCCTGCGCCTGCTGGCCCGCAACCACCGCTGTCGCCACGGCGAGATCGATCTGGTGATGCGCGACGCGGACACCCTGGTCTTCGTGGAGGTGCGCTACCGCCATTCGCAACGCTTCGGCACCGCGGCCGAGACCGTGGACGCCCACAAGCAGCGGCGCCTAACGGCGGCGGCCGGGCACTACCTGCAGGCCCACCCGAGCCCGCTGCCCTGCCGCTTCGATGTCCTGGCCATCGGGGCCGACGATCGCATCGACTGGATACGCAATGCCTTCAGTGCCGAATGACTCCCACCATGGGCGCTCCGTCGCCGGGCCCAGGCTGGCCGGCAAGGCCACTGCTCTACTCGCCGGCCTCCTGATCCCCCTCCTGTTACAGGGCTGTGCGGCCGTCGTGGTCGCTGGGGTAGCCACCGGGGCATCGGTCGCCCATGACCGGCGATCTGCCGCTACGGTGCTCGCCGATGACACCATCGAGTTGCAGGCCATGAAGCTGCTCTACGAGCACCCCGACATCGCCGCGCGCAGCAGCATCTCCATCAACAGCTACAACCAGGTTGCCCTCCTCACCGGGCAGGCCGAGTCCAGCGAGGTCGGCAGACGCTTTGCCGACTTGGTCGCCCGCCTGCCCAAGGTCAAGACGGTGGTCAACGAGGTCGGCGTCGGGCCCAGCGCCGGTCTGACCGAGGCGAGCAAGGACCTCTACCTCGCCTCGCGCTGTAAACTCGCCATCGCCTCGATCAAGATCCCCGATTTCGACCCGCTGCGCGTCCATGTGGTGTCCTCCGCCGGCAAGGTGTACCTGCTGGGACTGGTGACCTCCGAGGAGGCCGCTGCCGTGGTGGAGGAGGTTCGCTATGTCCCAGGGGTCGTGCAGGTGGTCAAGCTCTTTGAGTACATCGACAAGACCGCCTGAGCTATCCGCTGTCCTCCTGCGCCGGCTCGCTGAGCTCGCCGGCCCCGGCGGCCTGCTCACCGATCCCGCGGATTGCTGGCCCTACGGCTACGACAACAGCCGCCGTCAGGCCCTGCCCCAGGCCGTGGTCTTCGTGACCCGGACCGAGCAGGTGCAGGCAACCCTGCGGCTCTGCAACGAGGCTGGCATCGCCGTAACACCTCGCGGGCGCGGTACCGGTACCACTGGGGCGACGGTCCCGGACCGGGGCGGTGTCGTCCTGTCCTTCGAGCGCATGGACCGCATCCTGCGCATCGAGCCCAAGGACCGGATCGCCGTGGTCGAACCGGGTGTCCTCAACGAGGACCTCCAGCGTGCCGCCGGGGCCCAGGGGTTCTTCTGGCCGCCAGACCCGACCAGCGCGGCCGCCTGCACCATCGGGGGCAATCTCGCCTACAACTCCGCCGGCCCACGCGCGGTCAAGTACGGCACACCCCGGGAGAACACCCTGGGCCTCGCAGCCGTGACCGGGGCCGGGGAGCCGATCCGCACCGGGGTTATGACGACCAAGGGGGTCGTCGGCTACGACCTGACGCGGCTCATCATCGGCTCCGAGGGGACCCTGGCCCTGATCACCGAGGCGACCCTCAGGCTCACCCCCCTGCCAGAGGCCAGACGCACCCTCAGGGCCGCCTATGCCGACATCCACGCCGCGGCCGCCGCAGTCTCGGCCATCATGGCCCAGCCGGTCACGCCCTGCGCCTTGGAGCTCATGGACGGGGCCGCCATCGAGACGGTGCGGCGGTACACCGACCTGCCGCTGCCCGAGGGGGCCGACGCCCTACTCATGATCGAGGTGGATGGGCCGGCGGCCTGCATCGAGGCGGCGGCCGGCGCGGTGGCGGAGGCGGC
>Ga0114938_1000961_pt1 | contig 20838 bp, 7 predicted proteins | sample AshMeaBigSpring_FD_88675 | JGI IMG/M metagenome (GOLD analysis project Ga0114938, IMG submission 88675) | Groundwater microbial communities from Big Spring, Nevada to study Microbial Dark Matter (Phase II) - Ash Meadows Big Spring | ecosystem: Environmental > Aquatic > Deep subsurface >...
AATTACCTACCGGTTTTGTGGATCAGCCGCGGGGCGCTAGCCCGCGGTCTTTCGCGGATGAACCGCGGGCTAGCGCCCGGCGGCTGATGAGTGATTTCGGTAACTTATTGTTGAACAGCGACTTACCGGCCGTGCACCGGGGGCGTGGCGGCGGCGATCGGCAGTGATCGCCGACCTGCGGGCCGTCGAGATCGGAATTTCATGTCGCTCCTTCATGCGTCCGTACTCGCGCTGGGCGGCCTGCTGGTGGCGGTGCCGATCGTGCTGCACCTGGTGATGCGGCAGCGGCCGCGGCAGCTGGTCTTCCCCGCCCTGCGGCTGGTCCGCGCCCGCCGCGCGGCGAACCGCCGCACACTGCAGCTGCGCCAATGGGCCCTGCTGCTGCTCCGCTGCGCCGTGGTAGGGTTGCTCGCGGCCGCGCTGGCTCGCCCGCGCGTGGCCTCGGCGGCGTTTGCCTCCTGGCTGGCGTGCGGCGGGCTGCTGCTGCTGGGGGCGCTCGTCGTCTGGCTGGCGGCGCTGGCCGCCGTGCGCCGGCGCGGCCGGTGGCTGGTCGCCGGCCTGGGCGCACTGGCCCTCGGCCTGGCCGCGGCCGCCGCCGTCTTTGCCCGGCAAGCGGTGGTGGGCGGCCAGCAGGTCCTGCTGGGCGACCACGAGGCGCCGGTGGCCGCCGTGCTGGTGGTCGATAACTCGCCCCGCATGCTCTACCGCCTGCGAAACCGGACTCGCCTGGAGGAGGCCCGCGAGATGGCCAGCTGGCTGCTGGGTCAGCTGCCGCGGGACAGCCAGATCGCGATCGCCGACCTGCGGAGCGGCGCGCGGGCCTTCTCGGCCGATCTGCCGGCCGCGGCCAGGACCGCCGCGGCCCTGGAGACGACCAACGTACCCCTCAGTTTGCCCGCCGTGCTGCAGGACGCGCTCGAACTGGTCCAGTCCAGCGATAAGCCGCGCAAGGAGGTCTACGTCTTCACCGACCTGACCCGCGCCGCCTGGGACGAGCCGCAGGCGGGCACGCTCGCCCGGACGTTGTCGCAGGACGCCGAGACCCTCGTCTACGTGATCGACGTCGGCGTGCGGCAGCCGGTGAATTTTGCCTTGGGCGAGCCGCGGCTGGCGGGCGACGTGCTGCCCCGCAACACGCCGCTTGAGCTGCGGGCCGATTTGACGCACACCGGCGGCGGCGGGGAGCGGGCCGTGCAGCTGTACCTCGAAATGCCCGACAGCCAGCGGCCGGTGAGCGTGGACGGCCAACTGCTGCTGCCCGCCAGACAGCTACGCGCGCGGGAAACCCGCACGCTGGGACCGGACGGGTCCGCGTCGGTCGCCTTCACGCTGTCCGGGCTGGAGGTCGGCACGCACCACGGGGTCCTGCAGCTGGCGGGCGAGGACGGACTGCCGATCGACGACCAGCGATACTTCACCGTCGCGGTTCAACCGGCCTGGTCGGTGCTGGTCGTCGTTTCCGGCTCGGCCACGCCGCGGTTCGTGGTCGATGCCCTGGCGCCATACGAGTTCCGGGAAACAGGCCAGGCGCGCTTCCAGTGCCACACGATCGGCCTGGATCAACTCCTCACGCACGACCTGCGCCCTTATCAGGCCGTGTGCCTGCTGGACCCAGCGCCGCTGCCCGCCGCCGCCTGGGATCACCTGACGGAGTACGCCCGCGCGGGCGGCGGCGTGGCCCTCCTGCTGGGCCGCAACGCCCAGCCCGCGGCGTCGTTCAACGAGCCGCCGGCGCAACAGCTGCTGCCCGGACCGCTCGTGCGACAGTGGCGGGCCCCGGAAGGACTCTACCTGGCCCCGCGCCGGTTGGAGCACCCGCTGCTGGCCGCCTTCCGTCCCGTGCGGACCACCATCCCCTGGGAAAACTTCCCCGTCACCCGCCATTGGTGGATTGACCCCCTGGCCGCCGACGCGCAAACGGTGATCCCCTTCAGCAACAACCGGCCGGCACTGCTGGAACGCCAGGTGGGGCAGGGCCGCGTCCTGACCCTGACCACGCCCTTGTCCGACGCCGCGAACCTGCCGGGACGCGCGCCGTGGAACCTGCTGCCCACCGGACCGGAACCCTGGCCGTTTGTGATGCTCGCCAATGAACTGGTGCTGTATCTGGTCCAAAGCGGCAGCGAGCGGCTGAACCTGCTGACCGGCCAGCCGGCCCAGTTTCGCCTGCCGACGGGAACCGCCGCCGGACGGTACGAGCTGTTCACGCCGCGCGGCGACTGGCAGGAGATCGCGCCCAGCGACGGCGTGCTGCGCGTACCGTTCACCGAGAACCCGGGGACGTACCGCCTCAAGTCAGTCCGCGCGGCCGACACGGCCCGCGGCTTCTCCGCGAACCTGCCCGAGTCCTTCAGCCAGCTCCAGCGACTGCCGCCGGACGGCCTGGACAAGGTCCTGGGCGCCGGTCGTTTCCACGCGGCGCGCAGCCGCGAGGAGATCGACCGCGGGATCGGCGAGGCCCGCGTGGGACGCGAATTCTATCCCTTCCTGCTGCTGACCCTGGTCGTGGTGCTGGGGCTGGAACACCTGCTGGCCAACCGGTTCTACCGGCCCGGCGAACCGTGACCGTGTACGTTATGGTTGTCGATGTCGTAACCGTTCACGGGTCGGGGTCTGGTCCATTTTTCGGCCGACAAACTCGACCTCGCAGATACGCGCTGGCCGAAAACATGGACCTGACCCCCTGGAATCAGGCCGGTGGAATTGGGGAGAACCGGACGCGAGCGCGTGCCGGCTGATGTGCGCGGTGTTTTTGGGAAGATTATTCATGAGCCGCAAGCGCGCTAGCGTCCGGTCTCGGTGGAATTGGGGAGAACCGGACGCTGGCGCGTGCCGGCTGATGTGCGCGGTGTTTTTGGGAAGATAGCCACAACCTGTTTCTCTGCTTCACCTTGCAACTTGACTCGTCAGGTTGATGAATAATCCGGGCTACGGTCATTACCCGAGATCTCGAAACTCCCGCCGAGCCGCCGCGTCCATGCCTCAGCACGACTTCCACGCGCGCAAGAAAGATCTTGCAACTTCATCGAGCACTACCGTCATCGCCACCGCGGCCTGAACCGCCCCGACCATGACCGACTGGACCCTGCAGCCGATCCTGCAAAGCTATCCGGCCGTCGCGGTGGCGGGCGGCGTGCTGCTGCTCTTGCTGCTGGTCGGGCCGGCCTACCGCCCGCTCCGTCCGCGGCAGCGCGGCGTGCTGATTGGATTGCGGCTGCTGGTCAGCCTGCTGGTGGTGGCGGCCCTGCTGCGTCCAGGGTGGATCAGCACGCAGGCCCGGCCGCAAACGGCCACCGTCGTCCTGCTGGCGGACCAGAGCCGCAGTCTGCAGGTCCCCGATGCGGGCAGCGGCAAGACCCGCTGGCAGGCCCTGCGCGACGCGCTCCAGCAGGCCGCACCGGAACTGGCGCGCCTGAGCAACACCGCGGAGATTCGCGCCTACACGTTCGATCGCCGCGCCCAGCCGGTCGAGTTCACCCAGGGCGAATTGACGCTGCCGGACGAGCCGTCCGGCGATCAGACCGATCTCGGTTCGGCCCTCGACGATGTGCTCCGCCGCGAGCTGGGCCAGCACCTGGCCGCCGTGATCCTGCTCAGCGACGGTGCCCAGCGGGCCTACGCCCCGCGGGTCGAGGCCCAGCAGGCGGCCCGCGAACTGGCGCGGAGCGGCAGCCCCCTGTTCACCGTTGCCCTGGGTCAGCCCCGCGATCGCTCGCAGTCGCGCGACGTCGCGATCGTCAACCTGCAAGACCAGTACACCGTCTTCGTCCAGAACGAACTGGTCGTCCGGGGCGGACTGAACATCCAGGGATACGTGAACCAGCCGATCCCGGTCCAATTGGACATCGCTGGTCCGGATGGCGCGACGGAAACGCTGGGTCCGGTGGCCTACCAGGCCAGCGAGGACAACACGCAGGTCGAGGTTCAGTTCACGTACGTGCCGCGGCAGCCCGGCCAGCACCGGCTGACGCTGGCCGCGGCAGAGCAGCCCGGCGAACTGGTCGTTGACAACAACCAGCTGACCGCCTTCCTCACCGTTCGCGAGGGCGGTTTGCGTGTGCTGTACCTGGACAGCAACCTGCTGGGGGCCGAACAGAAGTTCATCCGCCTGGCCGTCGGCTCCGCCCCCGATGTCCAGCTGGACTTCCGTCCGGTCGACAGCCGGTTGGCCGATCGCTGGCCGATCGACCTCGAGCCGCAATGGGCGCAAGGCAAGTACGACGTCTACCTGCTGGGCGATGTCGACTCGACGGCGCTGGGCGAGGCGAACCTGCGGCAACTGGCCGCGCACGTCGAGGAGGGGCGCGGCCTGATGATGCTGGGCGGCTATCATACCTTCGGGCCCGGTGGCTATGACGCCAGCCCGCTCGCCGACGCGCTGCCGGTCGAGGCCGGCCGCTTCGAGCGGCAGGACCCGCGGTTCGGCGCGCCGCTGCGGCGGGATGTCCACCTGGATCAGGACCTGTCGCTGATCCCCACGTCCGCCCACTTCGTCACGCACCTGGCCCCCGGCGCGGAGAACGCAGCCGCCTGGCGCCGCTTGAAACCGCTGACCGGGGCCAACAAGTTCGCACGCCTCAAGCCGCGGGCCATGGTCCTGGCCGAGTCCCCCGACAAGGTCCCGCTGCTGGTCGCCGGCGAGTACGGACTGGGCCGCGTCCTGGCCTTCGCCGGCGATTCCACCTACCGCTGGTGGCTCGGCGGCCAACAGGCCCAGCACAAACGGTTCTGGCGGCAGGCCGTGCTCTGGCTGGCGCGGCGCGACCAGTCGCTGCGGGACGAGGCCTGGATCCAACTCGACCAGCGCCGCTACCACCCGGGAGCGCCCGTCTCGTTCACCGCCGGGGCCCGCGGCCCCGAGGGAGAAGCCATCGGCGACGCACAGCTGACGGCGCTGGTCCAGGGCCCCGGGATCGACGACCAGCCCGTGCGGCTCACCCGCGACGGCGATCAGTGGGCGGGCGTCTGGCCGCAGACCCAGACGCCGGGCGACTACGTGATTCAGGTCCAGGCGACGCGCGACGGGATGGAACTGGGCAGCGCTCGGGCAAAGTTCCTCGTCTTCACGCAAGACCTGGAAATGAGCGACCCGGCGGCCGATCCGCAGCTGCTCAGCCTGCTGGCCCGCCTGACGGCGGAGTTCGGCGGCCGAACGCTCGCGCCCGAGGAGCTGCCGCAGCTGGTGCGCGAGCTGCGCAAGCGCCCGCCCGCGGTCGACGTGGAGGTGCAATCCAAGTGGCAGCTGGCCGACACGCCCGCCGACGCCGGGCTGTTCCTGGTCCTGGTCGTGGTCCTGCTCGCCGGCGAGTGGTTCCTGCGCAAGCGCTGGGGCCTCGTCTGAACCCCGCCCCACCTCCGGGCCGCCGAGCACCGGCCAGCGCCGCGCACGACGCGTCCCACGCCCAGTCGATGTACCAGGCGACTCCGGCGCGCTGACGTGGCAGCATCCGCCGCCCCGATCGCCGTCGTGCATCGGCCGCTCGAAACGCCCGAACTGTTTCGCCGTAACCGTTCACGGGTCGGGGTCTGGTCCATTTTTCGGCCGACAAACTCGACCTCGCGGATACGCGCTGGCCGAAAACATCGACCTGACCCCCTGCAATCAGGGAAAAACTTCCACCGGGCTGTGAACGGTTACCTTTCGCCAGGGTACTCTCGGGCCGAGAGAGCGCGGACCCTGGGCGTCCGTCGCCAGACCGCGCGCCGCGGGCGCGCCAGGCGGCCGGCCGGGGCAAACAGCGCGGCGGCCGCGGCCCGACGACCAGCTGCGAAACCGGCGCGGGACGCTCAAACGCATCGTTCCGTTCAAATCGATGAACGGCGCCGCGAACAGACGCGCCCGGAACCGGTTCAACGTACCTGGCTGGCTGCCCACGGCGCCGTGACCGGCGACTCAGTCGGACCTGCCCGGCTCTCCCCGCCGCGCTCGTCCCCGCGCGAGTCTCCAGCGATGACCGGAATCCGGCTGCGGACACCCATCCGCCTCTTGCTCTTGACCGCAGATTGTACGCCTGGAACGCATCCGGTAAGGTCTATTAACGTTATCGTCGCCGTCTGCTGAGCGTCACCCCTTGTGAGACTAGCGGCGTGGAGAACCTGGCGGACTACCTGCGGAGCAAGCGTTCACGGGTCGGGGTCTGGTCCATTTTTCGGCCGATCAACTCGACCTCGCGGATACGCGCCGGCCGAAAACATGGACCTGCCCCCCTGGAATATCAGGGAAACACTTCCACCGGGGTGTGAACGGTTACCCTGCGGATTAAGGAGGCCGCCGAATACCTCGGTGTTGCTCCCAATACCCTCCGTAATTGGGGCCGGGCCAACAAGATCACAGAACATCGGCACCCCGTCAACAATTACCGCCTCTACAGGAAAACGGAGCTCGACCGGATCCTAAGAAAAGCACAAAGAACCCGTGAGTCGCGCTGACCTTCAGCGCCGGCGTTTCCCCCCTTCCCCTCCAGACACGCGCGAGACGTTGCCGTGGATGTATTTGATCTCCGCCAACGCCTGGTCGATGACTACGCCAGCTACACGCGCAGCTTCATCAAGATCGCTGACCCTCGCATCAGCCAGAAAGTCGAAGCCGCGCTTGACGAAGGCGCACTCTGGCCCGAACCGCTCCTGCAATTGAACCCGACATTCCTGCCGGGCGGGACAATCGATGACCTGGTTGCTGACGGCACGCTCCATCCCGAATGCCAGCGGATCTTTCGCATCGATAAGTCCGACGCCGATCACTCGGGCAAGCAACTGCTCCTCCACACGCACCAGACGGAAGCGATTCGCAAGGCGAAAGAAAACAAGTCCTACGTGCTGACCAGCGGCACGGGTTCAGGCAAAAGTCTGACTTATATCGTCCCGATTGTGGATCACGTGCTGCGCCGAGGCTCGGGTCGCGGAATCCAGGCGATCGTCGTGTATCCCATGAACGCCCTGGCGAACAGCCAGGACGAGGAACTCCGCAAGTTCCTGGAGAAAGGGTACGGCCAAGGCAGATCGCCGGTGCGCTTCGCGCGCTTCACCGGTCAGGAAAAGGGCGAAGAACGAGAAGCGATACGCAGCCAACCGCCGGATGTTCTGCTCACCAACTACATGATGCTGGAACTGCTGCTGACCCGCAGTGAGGACCGCGAGCTGGTGCGCGCCGCCCAGGGACTGCGGTATCTCGTGTTTGACGAACTCCACACCTACCGCGGACGACAGGGCGCCGATGTTGCCCTGTTGATCCGCCGCTGCCGGTTGGCGTTTGGCGTGAACGACATGATCTGTGTCGGAACATCGGCCACGATGGCCACTGAAGGATCGTCCGCCGACCAAAAGCGAGCAGTCGCCAAAGTGGCCGAGACTCTCTTCGGGACCTCGATCGACCCCTCTCAAATCATCGGTGAAACACTCGAACGAGCGACTCCAGAAATCGACCGGGAGAAACCGGCAACCATTGCAGCGCTTACCGCCGCGATCGCGGGTGATGCCCAGGCGCCCACGGATTACGAATCGTTTCGCCTACATCCCCTTTCCTCGTGGATTGAGTCCACATTTGGCGTCCGGACGGAGAATGGGAGCGAAAGGCTCATCCGCCAGGCGCCGCGTCGAATCCAGGGTGACGACAGTGCGGCGGATGAACTCGCGAGGCTAACCGGCACCGAGGCTAGCGGGCAATGTGCGCCGCTCTTGCGACGATTCCTGTTGCGCGGGGCCGGACTTTGGCCCAGCGAGTCCAGTCGGTTTCCGATCTTCGCCTTCCGCCTGCACCAGTTCTTCACCCGCGGCGACACGGTGTGGGCCACGATCGAGTCGGAAGTGACTCGCCACCTGGAAATGTCGAAGCTGGGATCGAAACCCGGAGAGCCAGACCAACCGCTCTTCCCACTGGTGTTTTGCCGGCAGTGCGGCGCGGCCTACTATCGCGTTTCGATTCGCCGCGACAAGCAAGATCAATGGCTTAGTCCGCGTGAAGACCGCCGCGACGAAGGAGACGATGGCAGCGGTGACGCTTATCTGTACGTCTCGACCGAACATGCCTGGCCCCATGGCGAAGGGCCGACATTGCTGGATCGCCTTCCGGCCTTCATGAAGGAGACGACGGGCGCCGGAGTTGAGCGGGTCCGGCCCGATGCCCGTGCTGATCTCCCGGAAACGGTGTACGTGGACGCGACCGGGCGCATCGTATCCCAGGGCGAAGGGGTCGAGGCGGCCCTCATTCGCAAGAACTTCCTTTTTTGTCTGGAACCCGCATGCGGAGTTGCTTACACGAAGCTTCAGCGGTCGGAACGCATGAAGTTGGCGACGCTCGGCGTCGACAGCCGGAGTACGGCCACGACGATCCTCGCCGTCCGTTCGCTGATCGAGCTGCAGAGCGATGCGACACTGAAGCCTGAAGCCAGGAAGCTCTTGAGCTTTACCGACAATCGGCAAGACGCATCCCTGCAGGCGGGGCACTTCAATGATTTTGCCCAGGTCGCACTGCTGCGTTCGGCACTGCACAAGGCGACTATGGCCAGGGGGGCGACAGGCCTCACACATGGCGACCTGTCGCGCAGTGTGTTCGATGCGTTGTCGCTGAAGTTCGATGAATACGCGGCTGACCCGGAGGTCCGAGGGCCGGCCAGGAACTTGACCAATGACGCGCTGCGCCGCGTCATTGATTACTACCTGTACCGTGACCTGCAGCGCGGCTGGCGAGTTACCGCGCCCAACCTTGAAGACTGCGGCCTGCTGCAGTTCGATTACGAGGGCCTGACAGGCGATGACGGACTACTCGGTGAGCTGGAACTCTGGGACAAGGGCTTCCATCTCCGACTGGACCGGGAGACCGAGGAATTCGTCGAGACCCCGGCTCCGCTACGAGCATGCCCGCTTCCCGTGCGAGAAGAGATTCTCCGAACGTTGCTCGACGTGCTTCGCCGCTCCTTGGCGGTCAAGGTGGATGTCCTCGATCCCCAGAAACAGCTCGACCTGGTGGAGCAAACGAACCCACGATTGCTGGATGGGACAGTGTGGTATCTGGAAGACACGCGCGAGCTGGTCAAATCTCAGGTAGCCTATCCGCGTCCCAAGCAACGCGGCGATTCCAACGGCTTCTTTGTCTCTTCGTACGGGAGCTTTGGTCGCTACTTGCGCCGTTCGCTGCTTCCACATGTCCCGGCGGAACAGCCATTTGGACGGGATCAGGTGGACGCGACGATTCGTTTCCTGTTCCTGGCCCTGAAGCGTTACGGCATCGTGGAGCAGGTGCGTAGCGGTGAGGTTCCCGGTTTTCAAATCAATCACGACTCGCTGCGATGGATCGCCGGTTCCGGCGACATCCGACCGATCGATCGAACGCGCGTGCTCGATGCCGGCGAGATTCCGCCGGACGTCAATCGCTACTTTGTCGAATGCTACCGGCGGTTCATTGATCTCAAGTGTGTGCTGGAGGCGCGCGAGCATACGGCGCAGGTGGCGTCGGAAGACCGGCAAGAGCGTGAAGACCGCTTCCGCGAGGCTGAACTGCCCCTGCTGTTCTGTTCCCCGACGATGGAGTTGGGCGTCGACATCGCGCAGCTCAACGTCGTTAATCTGCGCAATGTGCCGCCTACGCCAGCGAACTACGCCCAGCGCAGCGGACGTGCCGGTCGCGGTGGCCAGCCCGCGCTCGTGTACACCTACTGTGCCGGCCGCAGTCCGCACGACCAGTATTACTTCCGCCAGCCAAGACACATGGTGGCGGGGGCCGTCGCGCCGCCTCGGATCGACCTGCGGAATCGCGACCTGGTGCGCTCGCACGTTCACGCGATCTGGATGGAGGTCGTCAAACCCGACCTTGGCAAGACGCTCACGACCGTGCTCGACATTCAGCGTGAAGAAGGGAAGATTCACCTGCCGGTGAAAGAACTGCTGCGGCGTGACTTAGCCAGTCCCGCGCATCGGGCGGCGGCGCTGACCAAGGCGAATGAGCTGGTGCAGAGCATTCAAGAGACTCTTGCTTCGGCGGTTTGGTTCCATGCCAACTGGACGAAGGAAGTTCTCGACCAAATCGAGCTGGCGTTCGACGCCGCTTGTAACCGTTGGCGGGAACTCTACCGGGCCGCGGTACGCCAGCGGGAACTGCATCACAAGATCATTGGTGATCACTCCCGCCCGGAGGCCGAACGTAACCACTCCCGTCGCCTGCGGGGCCAGGCGGAAACCCAGGTCCGCTTGCTCACGGAAGCGGAAGGGATCTACGAAGGAGACTTCTACTCGTACCGCTACTTCGCCGCTGAAGGGTTTCTGCCGGGCTACAACTTCCCCCGTTTGCCGATCTCCGCGTTTGTGCCCGCGCGGCGGAAGCGCATGGGCCGCGACGAATTCGTTTCGCGCCCCCGCTTCCTGGCCATCTCCGAATTCGGTCCGCGTGCGCTGATTTACCACGAAGGAGCACGCTACCGGGTCTACAAGGTCAATCTCGACTTCGGTTCCGAGGACATCGAAGACACGCACAGCCTGGTAACCAGCATCATCAAGCGCTGCGAGAAATGCGGCTATGCCCACCTGGAACAGGGTGCGAATCTCGCCGAGGTCTGCGATCGTTGCGGCGCTGCACTGGACGGCCTGGCCACCGTGGAAAACCTTGTCCAACTGCAGAACGTCAGCTTGAAGCTCGCCCAGCGCATTACTTGCGACGAGGAGGAGCGGCAACGGTTCGGCTACAAGCTGGTCACTTCGTATCGCTTTCCCGATATCGGCGGCAAGCTCGACCGCAAGGATGCCGAGGTACTTGTCGATGGCACGAGCGCCATGCGGCTGAGCTATGGAGACGCCACGTCACTCTACCGGATCAATCTGGGATGGGCGAATCAGCGGGCCAATCAACCGGCCGGGTTTCTGCTGGACCTGGAACGGGGCTATTGGGCGCGCAACCAGGCTGACGAGGAAGACCAGGAAGATGCCGCCGCCGGACGGCAAATGCGAGTCGTGCCGTATGTGAACGACACCAAGAACGCGCTGGTGATGCGTTTCGAGCCGGTCCGCAGCGAATTCGAAATGGCCAGCCTGCAGTCTGCTTTCAAGGAGGCAATTCAAAAGCATTTTCAGTTGGAGCCGCGCGAGCTGACATGCGAAGCCATGCCGTCTCCCCGCGACCGGCAGGAGATCCTGTTCTATGAAGCGTCGGAGGGGGGCGCCGGCGTGTTGCGGCAACTCGTGGAAGATCCCAACGTCATCCCGGCGTTGGCTCGCCGCGCTTTGGAAATCTGCCACTTTGACCCGGATACACTCGCGGACACGAAGGCGGAGACCTGCGGAAAGGCGTGCTACGAATGCCTGCTCGATTACTTCAACCAGCCGGATCATCAAGTCCTGGATCGCTATCTCGTTCGCGACATCCTGGCGGAGCTGGCTCGCTCCGAGTGTAAGCCGGCCGGCGGCATGGGCTCCCGCGCCGAACGCATGGTGGCGTTGCGGAGACGTTGTGACAGCAAACTGGAGACACGCTGGTTGGATCTGCTGGACTCGCTTGTGTTGCGCCCCCCCAGCGATGCGCAGCTTGTGATCGAGGCCTGCTCGACGCGCCCCGACTTCTTCTATCGGGAGTACAACGCGGCGATTTTCATTGATGGCCCAGTCCACGACGAACCGGACCAGTTGCGTGAGGACGAGGAAATCAACCAGCGCCTTATGTGGGCCGGCTACGTCGTCATTCGCTTCCATCACCGCGCCGATTGGCCAGCCATCTTTCGCTCGCACCCGGATGTCTTTGGAACTCCACAATCATGACGACTGCTGTTCTGTCCAAACCAGGGACTCTGATTCGCTCGCGAGGCCGCGAGTGGGTTGTGTTGCCTGACTCCAGCGACGAGCTGCTGCTGGCCCGGCCGATTGGCGGACTAGATGAGGAAATCGTGGGCATTATGCCAGCGGTGGAACCGGTCGAGTCCGCTACCTTCCCACCGCCATCCCGTGACGACCTCGGCGACTTCCGCTCGTGCAGTCTGTTGCGCGATGCCGCCAGGCTTTCGACACGGGCAGCCGCCGGACCATTCCGCAGCTTCGCCCGCATCGCGGTCGAACCGCGCCCATATCAACTCGTCCCGCTGATGATGGCGCTCAAGCTCGACCCCGTTCGTCTGTTGATCGCCGACGACGTGGGGATTGGCAAGACAGTCGAGGCTGTCCTGGTCGCCCGAGAACTGCTGGACCGCGGCGAAATTCAGCGATTGGCTGTCCTCTGCCCACCACACCTGGCCGAGCAATGGCAGAAGGAGTTGGCCGAAAAGTTCCACATCGACGCGGAACTCGTCCTCAGCAGCACAATTCAGCGGCTGGAACGCAATCTGCCGATTGGCGTTTCGGTGTTCGACCGCCACCGCTTCACCGTCGTCTCGGCCGACTTCATCAAATCCGACCGCCGGGCCGCCGACTTTGAACACAAGTGCCCGGAGTTCGTCATCGTTGACGAGGCCCACGGCTGCACGCTCGCCGGAGGCGTCGGGCGGGGGCGACAGCAGCGGTTCGAACTCATTCGCACAATTGCCTCCCGCCCTGACCGACACGTCGTGTTGGTCACGGCGACTCCCCATAGCGGAAACGAAGGGGCGTTTCGATCGCTGTTGGGTCTCCTGGACGAGGAGTTCTTCGACCTGCCGGCGGATATCGACCGCACGGAGCGGGAAGGCATCCGGCGCAAACTGGCCCGGCATCTGGTGCAGCGCCGGCGGGCAGACATTCGCCACTACTTGGAAACCGATACCTCCTTCCCGAGTCGTTTGGACAAAGAACAAACGTACAACTTCGGCAAGGAGTACCGCGAACTGTTTGACGACATTGTGAAGTTCGCCCGTGAATTCGTGACAGAAAGTGGCTCTGATAAGCGCCGTCGCCGAGTGCGGTACTGGTCGGCGCTCGCCTTGCTGCGATGTTTTTCATCGAGTCCCGCTGCGGCTGTGGCGACGTTGCGCAGCCGGGCCGCTGTCGATGAAGCGGCCGAAGATGAAGTCGAGGAAGTCGGTCGGCGTACCGTCCTCGACCAGGATGATGCCGATGACGTGACGGCCCTGGATCTCAGCCCCGGTTCGGACACGGAAGGAGAAGCCGAAGCCTCGCGTCGCAAGCTGCTCGCGTTCGCCCGCCGAGCGGAAGCTCTCGCTGGTGACGCCGATGCCAAACTGCAGGGTGCGATCAAAGAGGTGAAGGCACTCCTGAAGGCGGACTTTCAGCCGATCGTGTTTTGCCGCTTCGTCGATACCGCGGACTACGTCGCCCGCCACTTGCGAGAATCGCTTCCCGACAAGGTCCGCGTGGAATCGATAACCGGCCTCTTGCCGCCGGCGGAGCGCGAATCCCGCATTGAGACGCTGACGAACGACGGCGGGCAATATGTCCTCGTCTGTACCGACTGCCTTTCGGAAGGTGTCAACTTGCAGCAGGCCTTTAATGCGATCCTGCATTACGACCTGTGCTGGAACCCAACCCGGCATGAACAACGGGAGGGGCGGGTCGACCGGTTCGGCCAGGACAAGCCGGAAGTCCGTGTGGTCACCTACTACGGCAAGGACAACCCGATTGACGGCGTGATCCTGGATGTCCTGATTCGGAAGCACAAGAGCATCAAGAGCGACCTGGGCGTCACTGTCGCCGTTCCCGGATCGAGCGAGCAGATTGCCGAGACCTTATTCGAAGGTGCCCTGTTTCGCGAGATGACGCGGACTGGCTCTCGTCAGCAATTGCTCGACTTCGGCGAAAAGGAACGGGCGCAAGTGACAGCCTTTCACGCCGAATGGGACAATGCTCGTGAAAAGGAGAAGGCCAGCCGTTCCCGATTCGCCCAGCACGCGCTCGACAAGGACTCCGTGGCCGCGGAACTCAGCAGTGTTCGTGAAGCGATCGGCCGCGGCGAAGACGTCGCCCGCTTCGTGAAGACGGTCTTTCAGGCTGCAGCCGTGCCGGTCGAGGAGAACGGCGGCAACGTGTCGGTCCACGTCCGTGCCGAGACACCGCGAGCGCTCCGCCAGGCGCTGGGGCGCGATGACTCGTTCAAGGGTCGATTCGACTTGCCGCTTCAGGAAGGTGAACTGTACCTCGGCCGCACGAGCCCAATTGTGGAAGGGCTGGCCGGTTGGACACTCGACCAGGCGCTCGATCCGGCGGCTCGCGACGCCCGGCCCATTGCCGCGCGCTGCGGCGTGGTGGCCACCTCATCGGTCACGGCGCGCACGACGCTAGTCATTGCCCGCTTCCGTTTTCACTTGAAAGCCACTGGCGCGGCCAGCGAGACAATACTGTGTGAAGAAATCGTTCCCTTGGCCTGTACCGGTTCACCCGCGAGTCCGGTTTGGCTGAGTGCCGCCGAAGGGGAAGGGTTGCTTGCCGCCCGGCCGGAACAGAACCTGATTGCCACGGCCATCGACCAACAGATGGCCTTGTTGCTTGGGTCGCTAGCCGCCATTCAGTCGGCGCTCGCGGCGGTGGCTACCGAGCGAGCCTCTACGCAGCTCCAGGCCCACGAGCGGGTCCGTGAAGCTTCCAAAACCAAAGGCCGCGTCACCATCGAACCCGTGCTTCCCGTGGACATCCTCGGAGCTTACGTGTTGTTAGCAAGATTGGGAATAGAGAGTTAGTGATCGCTCGCCAAGACAAGCCAGAAACGCTCCCCATACATCTCTGTTCCCTCTGTGCCTCTGTGTCACTTCTTGATTGGAGAATCCATCCCCCGAGGCGAAGACAGGGAAACACAGAGGCACGGAGGGAACAGAGAATGGAATTGAACGAATTGACACACGCAATCATCGGTGCCGCGATCGAAGTGCATCGTCGCATGGGCCCAGGGCTGTTGGAGACCGTGTATCGCAAGTGTCTGGCATACGAGCTGAGAAAGCGTGGTTTCGAGGTTGTTGAAGAGCACCCAATACCGGTGATCTACGATGAGGTTCACCAGGAGTGCGGATTTCGTGCGGACTTGATCGTCAATGGTCGGGTGGTTGTCGAGATCAAAGCCAAGTCCGATATACACCCGGTTGACAAAGCTCAAACGCTTTCGCATCTGCGGCTGATGAACCTGCGGATCGGACTGCTGATCAATTTCCATGTCGAGAAACTGACGGATGGCGTCCATCGAATCATAAACGGGTATGAGTGAATGATATCGACTCGACTCTTGACTTTGAAACACAGAGGCACAGAGAGCACGGAGGGGGCCTGTTGGGCGAGTTCCCCCTCTCTTCTCTGTTCCCTCTGTGCCTCTGTGTTTAGATTTCTTCCTCAATGACGCGCGCAAGACACGAATTCCAGACGATCCATTCCGAGGGCGGTTTGCTGCCGGCTGACTTGTTGCGCCGCGCCGTCGATCCCAAGGGCAATCTCCCCGGCGCCAGGCCCGAAGATTATGGCCTTCCACCCGGCGAACGGATCAACGAGGCGATCACCCAGTCCTGGAATCGCATGCGCCGCCATTGGGCCGAGTTCCGCGCGGCAGCCCGCAATTTGCCCGAACACGAACCGGGAACCGGTTTGACCAATGATAAGTGGAGTGTGCCGCTGCTGCGCGAACTCGGGTTCGGTCTGTTGCCAACCAGCGCGGGACCGGAGATCAATGGTCGCACCTACGCCATCAATCGATTCTTCGGTTCGACGGCCGTGCACTTGGTCGGTTGCGGCTTGAGCCTCGATCGTCGCGCCGCGGGAGTGCGTGGCGCGGCGGCGACCAACCCTCACGGGCTGGTTCAAGAGTTCTTGAATCGTAGCCCAGGGCATCTGTGGGCAATCGTCTCCAATGGGCTGCGATTCCGGGTTCTTCGCGACAACCAGGCACTCTCGCGGCAGTCCTACCTCGAATTCGACCTGGAAGCGATGTTCGCGGGCGAGGTCTTCCCCGACTTCGTTCTGCTGTGGCTGATGGCGCATGCCACACGGTTCGCACCCCAGCGAGACGGGCCAGCGGAATCGTGCTGGCTCGAGCAGTGGACCAAAGTCGCCGATGAAGAAGGGACACGGGCGCTCGGTGATCTACGCATTGGCGTTGAGAGGGCTCTGCAGATTCTGGGGGAAGCCTTCGTCAGCCATCCTCGCAATACGGCCTTGCGTGAAGCCTTGCGTACCGAGCACCTTTCGCTAAAAGACTTCCACGGACAATTGCTACGCGTCGTTTATCGGCTGATTTTTCTGTTTGTCGCGGAAGATCGGACGCTGGATGGAATTCCTCTCATTCATCCACGTGATGATTCGGAAACCGGTCGACAGAGCCGCGAACGCTACGCCTTGCACTACAGCACATCGCGGCTTCGCGACCTGGCTGGCAAGATCAAAGGCAGCCGGCACGGCGACCTGTGGCAACAGTTTAACCTGCTGGTGGGAGCACTCTTTGGTGACGACCAATTTTCGGCCGTCCGTCAAAGCCTCGCCTTGCCCGCTCTCGGCAGCTTTCTCTGGAATCCGAACAGCACTTCAGCTCTGAACGCGGCCGGCTTGCGCTCCCGGTCGGGTGTCGAACTCGCCAATGCCGACTTTCTGGAAGCGCTTCGGCACCTCGCCTACACGCGACAGGGAAAGGTGTTGCGTCCCGTCGACTACAAGAACCTCGGTGCGGAAGAACTCGGCGGCGTCTACGAGACGCTGTTGGCCCTCACGCCGCAGATCAGTGGCGATGGGAATCGATTCACGTTCGCCGAGTTCGCTGGTAATGAACGCAAGACCTCCGGCAGCTACTACACCCCTGACTCGTTGGTGCAGTGCCTGCTCGATTCAGCCCTCGACCCGGTGGTTGAGGAACGTCTTCAGTGGGCGAGGGAGTTAGGGAGTAAGGAACGAGCGAGTAGGGGGAGGGAGATTCATGCAGATCGAATCGTATCAGGACTTGATCGTGTGGCAGAAGGCGATGGATCTCGCGGCGGAATGCTACCGATTGACGAAGGCGTTTCCGAAGGACGAGTTGTTCGGGATGACATCGCAAATTCGGCGGGCGGCAGCGTCCATCCCAGCGAACATCGCCGAGGGCTGGGGACGCGGGACGACCAAGGAGTACATCCAGTTTCTGCGCATCGCTCAAGGAAGCACGAAAGAGTTGGAAACGCACTTGTTGCTGAGTCAGCGAGTAAACTTGATGTCGGTCGATCAGGCAAGACCAACGATGCAACTGGTCGCGGAGGTGTCGCGGATGACAATTTCCCTCATTGGTTCTTTGAAGCGCAAGGCGAAGTAGGCCCTCACTCCCTCGTTCCTTACTCCCTACTCGCTGAGAAAGCTCTGCTTTCTCTCAAGGTCTGCGACCCGGCCGTTGGCAGCGGGCATTTTCTGGTCGGTGCCGCGCATCGGCTGGCTCGGCATCTGGCCCGAGTCCGTGCGAATGCCCAAGGGGAAATCGAACCATCACCGTTGCTCTACCAGCAAGCACTTCGAGACGTGATTGGGCGTTGCTTGTACGGCGTTGACATTAATCCGATGTCGGCCGAGCTTTGCCGTGTCGGTCTGTGGTTGGAAGCGTTGGAACCCGGAAAGCCCCTGTCGTTCCTGGACCACCACATTCGAGTCGGTAACAGCCTGCTGGGGACGACCCCGGCACTTCTGGCGGCGGGTATTCCGGATGATCCTTTCACGGCCATCGAAGGGGACATCAAAGCGAAGTGTGCCGAACTCAAACGGGACAACAAACGGGAGCGCAACGAATACAAGTCGGGACAAGGATACTTGTTCGATCCACCATTCAAGCTTGGCAATCTTGCGTCGGAACTTGCCCGCATCGACACCGCCGCGGACGACACAGCCGAACAGGTCGCCGACAAGGCCCGCCGGTACTCCGAACTCGTCACCGGCAGCGGCTATCAATACGGGCGGCTGCTGGCCGATACGTGGTGCGCCGCGTTCGTCTGGAAGAAAGACGATTCCGAGTTGGGAAAACTGTGCCCCACCGAGCGTGACTTCCGCAAGGTCGAATCGCACGCCGCCGCCGGACTGTTGCCGCACGTCCGCGAAGATGTCCAGCGGCTGGCTCGGCAGTATCAGTGTTTTCACTGGCACCTGGCGTTTCCGGATGTGTTTCAGATTGAGGGGCGAGGGAGTGAGGAGCGAGCGAGTGAGGGGACCAACGATTCCCCTCGTTCCTCACTCCCTTACTCCCTTACTCCCTCCTCCGGCTTCGACGTTGTGCTCGGCAACCCGCCGTGGGAACACACGGAGCTTAAAGAGAAGGAATGGTTCGCCGAACGCTGTCCCGAAATTGCAAACGCCCCGACGGGAGCCGCAAGAAAGCGATTGATCGAAAGTCTGCGGGAACGAGACCCAACCCTCTTTGCCGCATTCTCCAGCACGCTGCGCCACCACGATTGCGTCAGTCACTTCCTTGGAAACAGTGCTCGATTCCCGTTGTGCGGCCGCGGCAGAATCAACGTCTACACCGTCTTCGCCGAGTCCATGCGGACCCTCGTCAGCCCGACCGGCCGCAGCGGCTGCGTCCTCCCCAGCGGCATCGCCACTGACGACACCACCAAGTTCTTCTTTCAGGACGTCGTCGAAACCCACTCGCTCGTCAGCCTGTTCGACTTCGAGAACCGCGCGGGCATCTTTCCGGCGGTCGATAGCCGCATGAAGTTCTGCCTGTTCACGACCCGCTCACCGGTCGCCTTCCTCCACTCCCAACTCCCCACTCCCGACTCCCCGCCTCGCGCCGAATTCGTCTTCTTCGCCCATCAGGTCGAAGACCTCGCCGACCCCGATCGGCGATTCACGCTCAGTGCCGAAGAGATCGCGCTGCTGAACCCGAACACGCGGACCTGTCCGATTTTCCGCTCCCGCCGCGACGCCGAACTGACCAAGTCCATCTACCGCCACGTCCCCGTGCTGATCCGCGAAGCTCGCGACGGCCAGCCGGAAGAAAACCCGTGGGGCATCAAATTCAAGCAGGGACTGTTCAACATGACGAGCGACTCGCACCTGTTCCGCACCCGCGAGCAGCTCGAATCCGACGGCTGGACGCTGGAAGGCAACGTGTTTCGGAAAAGGGAGGTAGGGAGTAAGGAGGTAGGGAGTAGGGAATCGTATGAAGAATACCTGCCGCTGTATGAGGCGAAGATGGCGGCGCAATACGATCATCGTGCCGCAGACGTCGTTTTGAGTGAGAGCGCGTTAATCCGACAGGCACAACCAGATCGACTTGCACTCGCCGACCACGAACAGCCGGATCGACAACCACTTCCTCGATACTGGGTGCGACGCGATGATGTCTCGCCTACCAGCGGTACCCGTCCTGCACTTCTTGGCTTTACAGATGTCACAAGTCCGACGAATGAACGCACTATGTTAGCCACTGCTATCCCAATTGCCGGCGTTGGCCACACGTTGCCACTCGTACTGACGTCGCACACAACGACGTCGGAACTACTATTTTATGCCTGCCTCAACTCGTTCGCCTTCGATTACACCGCGAGACAAAAGGTCGGAGGTATACATTTTACCTATTTTATCCTCAAGCAACTCCCAAATTTGCCGCCCGAAAATTGCTTGCAGCGGTGTCCGTGGTCCGGCCCTGAGTCGCTTCTACCTGCTCCCTATTCCCTCTCCGACTGGCTGCTGCCGCGGGTTCTGGAGTTGACCTACACGGCGTGGGACTTGGAGCCGTTCGCGCGGGACTGCGGCTACGCCGGGCCGCCGTTCCGCTGGGACGAGGAGCGTCGCTTCCTGCTCCGCGCCGAACTCGACGCCGCCTTCTTCCACCTCTACCTTCCTGCCGACGAGCAGGCCCACTGGCTCGGAGAAAAGGGAGTGAGGGGCGAGGGAGTGAGGAACGAGGGCCCTGACTCGCTCGTTCCTGACTCCCTACTCGCTTCCTTCCCCACTCCCCGCGACGCCGTCAGCTACATCATGGACACGTTCCCCATCGTCCGCCGCAAGGACGAGGAAAAATACAACGGCGACTACCGCACCAAACGCGTCATCCTGGAAATCTACGACGCGATGCAGGCGTCCATCCGTACCGGCCACGCATACCAAACCCGCCTCAACCCACCCCCCGCCGATCCGCGCGTCTCTCACCCGTCGAGAGAGACGAAAGAGGAAGAACACTAATCGCCGCTAATCTCCACTAATCCAAACAAACAAAAGGCAGAGAGGCAAAGACTCCATGCTTCCATTCTTCATTAGCGTCGATCAGCGTAGATTAGTGTTCCCAAATCTTTTCCTTCCCAAGGAGCCAAGCATGTTCAAAGATGAGGGCTACAAACTGATGGGTGCCGCGTTTGAGGTCTACAACCAGTTGGGCTACGGCATGGCCGAAGAGGTCTATCAACAAAGCCTGGAGATCGAGTTGACTCTGCGCGGCATTCCCTTCCGCTCCAAACACGAACTGACCATGTTCTACAAAGCCAAACAACTTGAGACGCGCTACAAGCCAGATCTGTTTGTGTTCGATGGCATCGTCGTGGAACTGAAGGCGGTCACCGAATTGGTCTCGGATCACGAAGCCCAACTCTTCAACTACATGCGGATTGCCCGGATTTCGGTGGGCTACCTCATCAACTTCGGGCACAAGGGTGAACTGGAATGGAAGCGATTCATCCTGTCGGACCTGCATCAACCAAGCGATGGGCAATGATCAAACGCAAGGAACGCTAATCTCCGCTTATCTTCACTAAGTCCGATCAGCGTCGACCAGTGAAGATCAGTGTTCCCAATTCTGTCTCCAAGGTTGTGAAGGAGGCAATGCGTGCTGGAGCTGACCTACACGGCGTGGGACTTGGAGCCGTTCGCGCGGGACTGTGTGCAGGGAGTCAGGGAGTCAGGGAGTTAGGAACGAGCGAGTTAGGGGAAGAGGGTTTGGGCGCGTACATCAAGAACCTTGCCACCCCTCACTCCCTCACTCCCTCACTCCCTCACTCCCTCACTCCCTCACTC
>Ga0114938_1000962_pt1 | contig 20816 bp, 18 predicted proteins | sample AshMeaBigSpring_FD_88675 | JGI IMG/M metagenome (GOLD analysis project Ga0114938, IMG submission 88675) | Groundwater microbial communities from Big Spring, Nevada to study Microbial Dark Matter (Phase II) - Ash Meadows Big Spring | ecosystem: Environmental > Aquatic > Deep subsurface >...
CACGGTGTTTGCCCGCACCACGCCCGACGCCGGCGCCCGGGGTGTTTCGGCCTTCCTCGTCCCGGGGGACAGCGAGGGTCTCGGCGGGCGGCGCCTCGACCTGATGTCGCCCCACCCGATCGGCACGGTCGAGCTCGACGGCGTGCCGGTGCCGGCCGAGCATCTGCTGGGTGAGATCGACCGTGGGTTCCAGGTCGCCATGCGCACCCTCGACCGGTTTCGACCCTCGGTTGGGGCGTTTGCCGTCGGGATGGCGCAGGCGGCGCTCGAGGCGACCATCGACCACGCCGCCACCCGGCAGGCGTTCCGGGGCCCGTTGCGCGACCTGCAGGCGGTGGCGCACATGCTGGCCGAGATGGCCACAACCACTCACGTGGCGAGACTCGTGGTCCACGACGCCGCTCGTGCCTTTGACGCAGGCCTCGAGCCGCTCACCATCCGCTCGTCGATGGCGAAGCTGCATGCGACAGAGGCGGCACAGCGGGTCGTCGATGCGGCCATCCAGATCCACGGGGCAAGCGGGTTGGAGCGCGGCCACCTGCTGGAACGTCTCTACAGGGACGTCCGGGCACCCCGCATCTACGAGGGGGCCTCCGAGGTACAGCTCTCGATCATTGGGCGGCGTCTGTACGGCTGATCGTGCGCCGGTAATGTGCCCCGGCTCGGTAGGCCAGTGACGAGAGGAGACGGCTGTGGGCCACGGATCTGCCGACCATGCGCAGGGTGGTCAAGGGCCCCGCTACTTCCTGCTGTTGTCGCTCGGTGCACTGGGGGTGGTGTACGGCGACATCGGCACCAGCCCGCTGTACGCGCTCCGCGAGTCGTTCCACGCCGCCGAAGGGCTTGCGGTCAACGAGGCGAACGTGCTCGGGGTGTTGTCGCTGATGATCTGGTCGCTCATCATCGTGGTGACGGTCAAGTACCTCGTCTTCGTGATGCGGGCAGACAACCACGGCGAGGGCGGGATCCTGGCCTTGACCGCACTCATCACCCCCGCTCAGAAGGGCCACCGCACCGGGGTGCGCTGGGGTCTCGTCCTCTTCGGGCTCTTCGGGACGGCGCTGCTTTACGGCGACGGGGTCATCACCCCCGCCATCTCCGTGCTGTCCGCAGTCGAGGGGGTGGCGATCGCATCGCCTGGGCTCGAGTCGTACGTGGTGCCCGCAGCCGCCGTCATCCTGGTTACGCTGTTCGGCATCCAGCGCAGGGGCACGGCCAGCATCGGAGCCATCTTCGGGCCGATCATGATCGTGTGGTTCGTCTCGCTCGCCGGGCTCGGGCTGTACCGCCTCGTCGGTGAGCTACGGATCATCGCCGCGTTCTCACCAACCCATGCCGTCACCCTGTTCACCGCACATCCCAAGCTCGGGTTCCTCGCCCTGGGTGCGGTGTTCCTCGTCGTCACCGGCGCCGAGGCGTTGTACGCAGACATGGGGCACTTCGGGAGGCGACCGATCCGGCTCGGCTGGTTCACGATCGTCCTGCCCGCCCTCCTGCTCAACTACCTCGGCCAGGGTGCGCTCCTCCTCGCCCAGCCAGGCGCCATCAGCAACCCGTTCTACGCCCTGCCCCCAGCCTGGGCCGTTATGCCGCTGGTGGTGCTTTCGACGCTGGCCACCGTCATCGCCTCCCAGGCGCTCATCTCCGGCGCCTTCTCACTCACCATGCAGGCGATCCGGCTCGGCTATCTCCCCCGGGTGCGGATCGCCCACACCTCGTCGAGCCAGTTCGGCCAGATCTACGTCCCAACGGTGAACTGGGCGCTGATGATCGGTTGCGTCGGTCTTGTCTTTGCGTTTGGCTCGTCGACCAATCTCGCCGCCGCATACGGGGTTGCGGTGACGTCGACGATGGTCATAACCACCGTTTTGCTCTACTTCGTGATGCGGGAGCGATGGAAGTGGTCGCAGCTCGTTGCCCTTCCGCTCACCGTCGGGTTCGGTGTCGTCGACATCGCGTTCTTCGGGGCCAATGCCCTGAAGATCCCTCAGGGTGGATGGTTCCCGCTGGCCGTCGCCGCCGGCGTCTTCATCGCCATGAGCACGTGGGCGCACGGCCGCGCCCTCCTCGCCGCCCGCATGGCGCGCGGCCAGTTGCCCATCGAGCGGTTCATCGGGTCGATCGTCGCCCACCCGCAGCGTCGGGTGGCAGGGACCGCCGTCTACCTGTTTCCCGATTCCGGCGCCACGCCCCCTGCCCTGCTCGCCAACCTGCGCCACAACGAGGTGGTCCACGACCGGGTGGCGCTCGTGTCCGTGCAAACCGACGCCGTCCCTCGGGTGCAGCAGGCGAAGCGGGACGTCGTCCGCAGTCTCGGCGAGGGCTTCGCCCAGATCGAGCTCCACTTCGGATTCATGGAGACACCGGATGTTCCGCGGGCGCTTGGCAACATCGTGTCGCCGCATTTTGGCTTCGACGCATCGGACGCCGTGTTCTTCCTCGGCCGGGAGACCGTCATCCCGAGCGAGAAGCCGGGGATGGCGATGTGGCGCGAGCACCTCTTCGGGTTCATGCAGCGCAACGCCTCGAGCGCCGCAGGGTTCTTCGAGCTGCCCCGTGACCGGGTGATCGAGGTGGGGCGCCAGGTGGAGATCTAGCCGCCGACTGCGCCACCGCCGGCTCGGCTCGGCAGGGTGGCAACCGTTGCGGCGAGCGAGCGGCGATCGATCTTGCCGAGGTGCGTCTTGGGGAAGCTGTCGACGAGGACGATGCGCCGTGGGCGCTTGTACGGCTCCAGCCTCGCCAGCACGTGGGCGAAGAGCTCCTGGTCGAGCCCAACCCTGGGCTCACGGGCGATGACGAACGCCACCGGCTTGACGAGACCCACCTCGTCCTCCAGCCCGACTACGACGCACTCGGCCACCGCCTCGTGCTCGAGCAGGCAGCTCTCCACCTCCTGGGGCGCAAGCCACTTGCCGGACACCTTGAGGGCGTCGTCTGTGCGGCCGTGGTGCTCGATGTAGCCGTCGCCGTCGCACCGCACCAGGTCGCCTCCGACAAACCACTCCCCCCGGAACGCAGCCGCCGTGGCTGGGAGGTCCTGCCAGTACCCCAGGGCGCGTGAGTCGCCGGACACCCACAACCTGCCGATCTCGCCATCGGCGACGTCTGCGCCTTCCTCGTCGCAGATGCGGATGGCGAAGCCGTCGACCGGCTTGCCCAGCGTCCCCGGTCGGACATCGCCTGGCCGGTTGGTGACGAAGACGTGCCACATCTCCGCCGTGCCCAGACCGTCCAGCAGCTCGACCCCGTATGCCGCCTTCCACTGCCGGTACAACTCGGCGGGGAGCGCCTCACCTGCCGAGGTGGCGAAGCGAAGCGACGAGAGGTCGGCGGTGGCGCTGGCCGGGTCGGCGAGCATCTTGGCGATCATCGTCGGGACGGTGATGAGGATGGTCGGACGGTGTCTGGCGATCTGCTCCGCAACGACCGCAGGCGTTGGGTGCTCCGGGAAGAGCACGGCGGAGGCACCCACCGAGAACGGGAAGAAGAGATTGGATCCGGTTGCGTAGCCAAACACGAGCTTCGGCACGGCGATGGTGACGTCGTCCTCCCGGTAGCCGAGGGTGTGGTGCGCATACCGCACGGTGGTATTGAGGAAGCTGCCGTGGGTCTGGACGACCGCCTTGGGAACACCGGTGGTTCCCCCGGAGAACAGCCACAGCGCCGGGTCGTCGCGGTGGGTGGCGGCGGCGGGGAAGTGGACCTCGTGGCTGATGGCGTCGGCGAACGTGTCGAGCAAGGGATGGGTGACGCCGGCGAACGACATGGCATGGGCCGCCTCGACCGACACGTCGTGCCCGGCGACAACGGCGCCGGGTCGTGCGAGACGGAGGATCTCGGCGATGCGGCTGGGCGGCAGGTCAGGGTTCACCATGACGGCGACGGCGCCGAGCTTCAGGGTGCCGAACAGCGCCCCGACGAAGTCCGCTCCATCCCTGGCGACCAGCACCACCCGCTCCTCGCGCCGTACCCCGGCGTCGGCGAGTGCCGCCGCATACCCGCAGGCGAGCGCCTCGACCTCGGCGTAGGTCATGGTCCGGTCGGGGAGCCGCAGGGCGATGCGGTCGCCTCGACCCTCGGTGAGGCGATCTCCCAGGAGGACGTCGGCCAGATTGACCTGGGCGGGCACGGTAGGGCCGGGAGCCGGTTGCGGCATGCGCTTGCTCTGCGGTAGCGGGGTCGGCATCATATCGACGGTGCCGCACACCCGCATCGAGCCGCACCTGGTCGGGTCGGGTGAGGGCGGAAGCAGGAGATCATCGGCATGACCAACCCCGGTGACCGGCGGCCGGTCTACTACCACGACTACCTCCAGCTCGACCGCCTCCTGTCGTCCCAGGTCCCGGAGTCGGCCAGGCTCGGCGGCGAGGCCCACGACGAGCTGCTGTTCATCATCGTCCACCAGGCATACGAGCTGTGGTTCAAGCAGATCCTCCACGAGCTCGAGGACGTGCACGAGACCTTCAGTCTTGCGGTGGTGCCGGAGCGGGAGATGGGGCGCGTGGTGGCGCGCCTCGAGCGTGTCGTTGCGATCCAGCGCATCCTGATCGACCACATCGAGGCGCTGGAAACCATGACCCCGCTCGACTTTCTCGACTTCCGCGACCTGCTCGTACCCGCCAGTGGGTTCCAGAGCGTCCAGTTCCGCCTCATCGAGAACCTGCTCGGGTTGTCGGCCGACCATCGGATGCAGATCAACGAGGCCGACTACACCACCCGCTTCTCGCCGGAGCACGGTGCGGTCCTCGAACGCTCGCACAGCCGCCCGTCGCTGTTCGATCTGGTCAACGCCTGGCTGCGCAGGACCCCGTTCCTCCACGTCGGTGACTTCGACTTCTGGGACCTGTACCGGGGAGCTGTCGACCGCATGCTGGCGAGGGATCGCAGTCTCATCGCCGCCAATCCCAATCTGACGGCGGAGGGAAGAGCCGGGCAGCTGGCCCGTTTCGATGCAACGGCAGCGTGGTTTGATGCACTCTTCGACGCTGACGACTACGAGGAGCTGAGAGCTGCCGGGGTGCGCCGGCTCGATCACGAGGCGTTCCTCGCCGCACTCCTCATCAACCTCTACCGTGACGAGCCGGTGCTCCAGCTGCCGTTCCGTGTGCTGCAGGCGCTCATGGACGTCGACGAGGGGTTCACGACCTGGCGGTACCGCCACGCCATCATGGTGGGTCGGATGATCGGCTCCAAGATCGGCACGGGTGGCACCAGCGGCCACGACTACCTCGCCGAGACCGCCCGCCGTCACCGCGTGTGGGGCGATCTGTTCGATCTCTCGACGTTCTTCATCCCACGCTCGGAGCTACCGCCGCTTCCACCGGCGGTGGCCGATGCGATGCGGCTCCATCTCGCAGCCGATCCTCGGTGACCTACCGCCACTGGTTCAGCAGCTTCCTCCAGGCCGACCGGCTCCACTTCGCCGCCCACTCCCATCACCCGTGGCCGGACGTCACCCGCGGCGCACACGAGCAGGCATGGTCAGACGCCGCCGCCCACGTCGACCACAAGTGGGAGGTGGTGTTCGGCGAGGTGGTGCCCGAGATGCAGCGCCATGTCGCCAGCCGGCTCGGGCTCCCCGACCCTGCGACGGTGGCGATCGCCCCCAACACCCACGAACTAGTGACCCGGCTGGTCACCTCGTTGCCGCAACCGGTGCGCATCCTCACCACAGACGGGGAGTTCCACAGCTTCCGCCGTCAGGCGGAGCGTTGGGAGGAGGAGCGGCTCGCCGTCGTCGATCGCATCTCGGTCGAGCCGTTCGCCACGTTCCCCGAGCGGTTCGCCACCGCCGCCGAGGACGGCCACGATCTCGTCTACCTCAGCCACGTCTTCTATGACTCGGGATACCTCGTGCCGGACCTCGTGGCCCTTGTTGGCGCCCTGCCGCTCGACCCTGTTGTGGTGGTCGACGGGTATCACGGCTTCATGGCAGTACCAACCGATCTCGGCGCCGTCGCCGGCAGGGTGTTCTACGTCGCCGGCGGCTACAAGTATGCGATGGCGGGGGAGGGCGCCTGCTTCATGCACTGCCCACCAGGCGTCGTCTCCCGACCGGTCGACACCGGGTGGTTCGCCGGGTTCGCGGCGCTCAGCGGCGAGCGTCACGGCGTCGCCTATCCGGCCGGCGGCGGGAGGTTCTGGGGGGCCACCTTCGACCCGACGCCGCTCTACCGCTTCAACGCCGTGCAGCGGCTGCTCAGCGCCGGGGGCGTCGACGTCGCCGCCATCCACAACCACGTGACGGAGCTGATGGGGCGGTTCGTCGCAGAGCTTGGCGCCGACCACCCACTGGGTGAGCTGATCCCCGGCTGGGGGGCGGTGGCCGACAGGGGACACTTCCTCACCTTCCGCAGCCCCGCCGCCGAGCAGCTCCACGACAGCCTTGCCGCAGACGGCGCCGTCACCGATCGCCGCACCGACAGATTGCGTATCGGGTTCGGTCTGTATCACGATGAGGGCGACATCGATACCCTTATCGACATCGTGCACGGCCTCTGATCGTCGCGGCGGGCACCTAATCCGAGGAGAAGCAATGGCGGAGCCGACCAAGGTCACCCTTACCGATGACGAGATGCCCACCCAGTGGTACAACATCATCCCCGATCTTCCCGCCCCGCCACCCCCGCCGCTCCATCCCGGCACCCATCAGCCGATCGGTCCGGACGACCTGGCGCCGCTGTTCCCGATGGCGCTCATCGGCCAGGAGGTGGCGACGGAGCCTCACATCGACATCCCAGGCGGGGTGATCGACATCTACCGGCTGTGGCGGCCGTCGCCGCTGTACCGGGCGCACCGGCTGGAGAAGCTCCTCGATACCCCGGCCCGGATCTACTACAAGTACGAGGGAGTGAGCCCAGCGGGCTCCCACAAGCCGAACACCGCTGTCCCGCAGGCCTTCTACAACGCATCGGAGGGCGTGCGGAAGCTGACCACCGAGACGGGCGCCGGGCAGTGGGGGAGCGCCCTGGCGTTGGCGTGCGCCTTGTTCGACATGGAGTGCGAGGTGTGGCAGGTGCGGGCGTCGTTCGATGCCAAGCCGCACCGCAAGACGATGATGGAGGTGTGGGGCGCCACGGTGCACCCCAGCCCTTCGGACCTCACGAACGCAGGACGTGCCATCCTCGCCGCCGACCCCGACAGCCCAGGCTCGCTTGGCATTGCCATCAGCGAGGCGATTGAGGCGGCGGTATCCGACCCCACCACCAAGTACGCCCTTGGAAGCGTGCTGAACCACGTGCTGCTGCACCAGACGATCATCGGTGAAGAGGCGTTGCTACAGCTCGCCAAGATCGGCGAGAAGCCGGATCTGCTCGTCGGCTGCACCGGTGGCGGCTCCAACTTCGGCGGGCTGTCGTTCCCGTTCCTTCGGGAGAAGCTGGCGGGGCGGATGAACCCGACGATCCGGTGTGTCGAGCCGGCCGCATGCCCGTCGCTCACCAAGGGGGTGTACCGATACGACTTCGGCGACACGTTGGGGATGGCCCCGCTCGTCAAGATGCACACCCTTGGACACGACTTCGTGCCGGACCCGATCCACGCCGGTGGGCTTCGCTACCACGGCATGTCGCCGCTGGTGTCGCACCTCTACGAGCTGGGTCTGGTGGAGGCGGTGGCCATAGGGCAGGTCGAGTGCTTCGACGCCGCCATAAAGTTTGCCAGAACCGAGGGAATCATCCCGGCGCCCGAGCCGACGCACGCAATCGCCGCGGCGATCCGGGAGGCGCAGCGGGCCAAGGAGACCGGCGAGGAGCGGGTGATCCTGACCGCCTTGTGTGGCCACGGCCACTTCGATCTCAAGGCGTACGAGGACTACCTCGCCGGTCGAATGGTCGACTACGACTATCCGGCGGAGAAGGTGGCGGCGGCGATGGAGCGGGTTCCCGTGGTGGCCGGCTGACGGGTGCCGCCTGCCCGGCTCACGAGCTCGGCGCTGCGCTGCGGGCGTTGTCGAGCTCCGTGTTGAACTGCTCGATGTCGGCGTTGACCTCCTCGCCGAGGAAGCGCAACGCCAGCAACGCCGCCATGGCGATCAGGAGGGCGAGAAACGCATACTCGACGAGGCTCGCCCCTCGCTCCGACCCGGACAGCGACTGCCACCAGGCCAGCATCCGTCGATCCACGGTGCCTCCGACGTCCATTCCCCCCAAACGACGTCCCACCACTGGGACGCACCGACCGTATCGGTCGTTGACCGTACTTTACGGCAGCATTACAAGCGCCTGCAAGGGTCGAGCGCACCATTTCGTTCGGCACACCCGACAGGACCTCATACCTTGCTTGCGACGAGGTGGCGACGGAGCACCTCCCAGGTGGCTGGTGCACCAAGCTCGTCCCTGAGCGAGCGCAAGGTGCGGAGAAACGCGGGCACGGCCGCCTTTGTGGAGAGCGGGTTGGGGCGGGTGACGGCGAGGACCCGCTCATCGGGGCGGAAGACGACGATGTCTGTGTCGGGCCACTCGGTGCGGACCCTGTCGAGCTCCTGGGTGAGAGCGGCGCGACCGGCCCGGTCGAACGCATCCTCGTAGAAGCGGGCGCCCTCGCGAGACTCCGAGGCGGCCATCGGGGCCACGACGATGACGAGGTCGAGCTGGTGCGGTGAGCCGAGCACGAGATCGGCGCTCGTGCCAGATGCGATGCCTCCGTCGGCGTACCAGCGCCCGTCGATCTCCACAGGCTCGAACACCATGGGGACCGCGGTGGATGCCGCCACCGCGTGCTTGAGGCTCACCCATGGCGCCGCATCGGTCCCGAATGGGGTGCGGCGACGTGAGGCGAGGTCGAATGCGCATATGACCGTCGGCTGCGACGGCCAGCCGTTGGCGAGCGGGCCCAGCCGTTCCTCGACCCACTCCACGATCCCTTCGGTGCTGTAGATCGCAGGGGAGCCCGCCACCAAGCGCAGATCGGGTCGGCTCAGCCCGGGGAGGATCCCGCGGCGCACCCATCGCACCATGCCCGTCGGGCGGACGCTGCGGTGGTAGATCCTGGAACGGAGACGGCGGGCGACATCGTCGCGGGAGTTGGCCTCGTCGAGGAAGGCGTCGATGGAGAGCTGATCTCCGCGAAGCATGGCGGCGGTGAAGGCTCCACACGAAGTGCCGACAACGACATCGGCCCGGCTGGGGTGCCAGCCCGTCGCCATCTCCAGGGCGAGGAGGGTGCCGAGGTGGTATGACGCACCAGTGATCCCACCGCCCCCGAGTACGAGCCCTACCGTCGCCATCGCCACCAAGAATAGGGCCTCGATCCTCTTCAACTTCTCACACCTCGCCGGCGAGACGCGTCGGCCGAGCGGCGCCGGGTCGGCCTGTACGCTTGCCCCGTGCCCGTCCGCCTGCTCCATCCAGACGACCACGCAGACGTCGCCGCCATCCTGGCCTCCCGAGCGGCGGCAGACGGTCGCCCCGCCCTTTCCGAGCACAAGGCGGCGCGGCTGTTCCTCGGGTCGGAGCTCGAACTGGTGGCCGAGGGGCCACACATCACCGGTTACGCCCACGCCGCCCGTCACAGGGCGGCGCGCCCCGAGCTCACCCACTGGGCGCTCGAGATGGCGGTGGATCCGGCGAGCCGGGACCCGGTAGGCGTGGCCGTCGCCCTTGTCACCGCCGCCCGCGACCACCTCGGCGGGAGGACGCCGCTCACCGTGTGGGCGTGGCGCCAGGGCGACCTGGCCGCCGTCGCCACATTGGCGCTTCCCGAGGTCAGGGCGCTGTACGAGATGCGTCGCCCCCTTCCCGTCGCAGACGGCGTCCCCTCAGCGGACGGGGTCGTGCTGCGCCGCTTCCGGCCCGGGGTGGACGAATCGGCGTGGCTCGCCGCCAACAACGCAGCATTCGCCGATCATCGGGAGAACGGGGCGCTCGATCTCGACAATCTGGCGGTCCGGCTGCGCCAGACCTGGTTCGACCCCGAGGGGTTTCTCCTGGCCTGGCAGGGGAGCACCCTTGTCGGGTCGTGCTGGACGAAGTTGCATCCGGGCGGTCTCGGCGAGATCTACATCATCGGTGTCATCCCCAGCCACCAGGGACACGGTCTTGGTGCGGCGCTCGTACAGGCGGGTCTCCACGACCTGGCGCACCGCCAAGGCGCCACCGAGGCGATGCTGTACGTCGATGCCGCCGCGGTGCGGGCGGTGAGCTTCTACGTCACTCTCGGCTTCCAGGTGGTGTTCACCACCCGCGAGTATGCCGTGGGCGCCGACCACCGTCGGCCGCCTGATCAACCAAAGGGTTGATGACAGGACGGGCAGCGCCGGTCGTCCTCTCCGGTGGCGGCTTCGCACCACGGGCAGGGGAGATCGGTGTCCTCGGCGAGGAGACGGTCAGACGACGAAGCAAGCGGCGCCAATCTGAGTTGTCTGGCCCCAGGCACCGAGAAGCGACCTGTCGCAACGGTGACCCCCGCCGCCACCAATGCGCCTGCCACCAGGATGTCCACCATCCGACCCGCCTCCTTCGCAGACGTCGCGCAGCGTAGGGTGGGGAGGGTCGTTTCTTGCGGATTTCCGTGCCGGCGCTGGACCGGGCAGGTCCGCGGCGGCGGTAGCCTGGCGGGCGACGCATGGAGGAGGACCCGTGGCCATTCAACTCACCTTCCCGGACGGCACCGTTCGCCAGTTCGGCGATGGTGTGACCGGTGCCGAGGTGGCGGCCACAATCGGTCCTCGGCTGGCGCGGGCGGCGGTGGCGGTCAAGGTGGACGGCGCCGGAATCGACCTGTCCCGCCCGATCGATGGTGACGGGGTCTTCCAGGTGGTCACAGCAGGCAGCGAGGAGGGGCGCCATGTGCTTCGCCACTCGGCGGCCCACGTGCTGGCGCAGGCGGTGCTCGATCTGTTCCCCGGGGCGGCACTTGCCATCGGACCCCCGATCGATGACGGCTTCTACTACGACTTCGACGTCGGAAGACCGTTCACCCCGGAGGACCTGGAGCGCATCGAGGCCAGGATGCGGGAGATCGTCGCAGAGGACCAGCCATTCGAGCGGGCGGTGCTGTCGAAGACGGAGGCGCTCGAGGTGTTTGCCGACCAGCGCTTCAAGATGGAGATCATCGAGGGTGTCGACGAGACCGAGGGCGCTGGCGGCGGCCAGGTCAGCGTGTACCGCAACCGGGGATTTGTCGACTTGTGCCGCGGGCCACATCTCCCGTCGACGGGGCGGCTTGCGGCGTTCGCCCTCCTCCGCAGCGCCGGGGCCTACTGGCGCGGCGACGAAAGGAACCCGCAGCTGCAGCGGATCTACGGCACGGCGTGGGAGTCGCAGCAGGAGCTCGAGGCGTATCTCCACCGCCTCGAGGAGGCGCGCCGTCGCGACCATCGCAGGCTCGGCACCGAGCTCGAGCTCTTCTCGTTCCCCGCCGAGCTGGGAAGCGGTCTCGCCGTGTGGCATCCGCACGGCGGGGTGGTGCGGCGCGCCATCGAGGACTACAGCCGGCGCACCCACGCCGGCCACGGCTACGACCTCGTGTACTCGCCTCACCTCGCCAAGGCCGACCTGTGGCACACCTCGGGGCACCTCAGCTTCTATGCGGATGGCATGTACCCGGGCATGGAGCTCGACGAGGGTGCCGAGTACCGGCTGAAGCCGATGAACTGCCCGTTCCACATCCTCATCTACTCGTCGCGGGGCCGCAGCTACCGCGAGCTGCCGCTGCGTCTCTACGAGCTGGGGACGGTGTACCGCTACGAGCGGTCCGGTGTGGTGCACGGGCTGCTGCGTGCCCGTGGCTTCACCCAGGACGACAGCCACATCTTCATCATGGAGTCCCAGATCGGAGCCGAGCTGCAGAACCTGCTCGACTTCACCCTGATGGTGTTGCGCGACTTCGGCTTCGAGGAGTTCGAGGCCGACCTGTCGACCCGCGACCCCGCCAAGTCGATGGGGGACCTCGGCCTGTGGGACCGGGCCACCGAGGCGCTGCGCACCGCATTGGAGACGGCGGCGATCCCCTACAGGGTTGCCGAGGGTGAGGCGGCCTTCTATGGCCCGAAGATCGACGTCCACGTCCGCGATGCCATCGGTCGCCGCTGGCAGCTGTCGACGCTCCAGGTCGACTTCGCCCAGCCGGAGAACTTCGATCTCGGCTACACGACGAGCGAGAACCATCGGGAGCGGCCCGTGATGATCCACCGGGCGCTGATGGGGTCTATCGAGCGGTTTGTCGGCGTCCTGCTCGAGCACTACGCCGGGGCGCTTCCCGGCTGGCTGGCCCCGGTGCAGGCGACCATCGTGCCCGTGGCTGACCGGCACGTCGACTACGCCAGGAAGGTCGAGACCGAGATGGGCGTCGCGGGGCTGCGGGCAGAGGTCGACGTCGCCGACGACACGGTTGGCGAGAAGATCCGAAGGGCGATCACCCACAAGCGGCCCGCCGTGCTCGTCGTCGGGGATGCCGACGTGGCGGCGTGCACGGTGGGGATGCGGCTGCGGGGCGAGGAGCACGAGCGGCGCGGGGTGCTGGTTGACGACGCTCGCACCGAACTGGTGGCGCTGACCCGCCCACCGCGATGAGCCCCACCCAACCGGCGTGGAGACCGAACCGGCGAGGGGCCCCGAGAGCCTGGTGCTGCTCGTGAGACGTGCTGCAAACCCGCTGCCGACCCCGGTCCGCCGACCACGCCTGGCGTGGTGGCATGCCACGGCGTCGGTCGACGATGGGCAGGCGCACACCGTCACCGTCTGCGTGCGAGGGGGCGGCACGGTCGCATGAGCAGGCGAAGAAGGGCACCCCGCATCGAGATCCCCGACGCCGTCGCCGCCGCCGCAGGAATGCCGGAGGATCTCGATGCCTCCGCCCTCGATCCGTATACGGTGCCAGACCCGATGCGGCGGCGCAGGGCCGGCATGGTCTACCTGGTGGCGGCAGCCGTCACCGCACTTGCCGCGACGGCCGGGCTGCCCGCAGGGATGTGGCTGATCGCGGCTGTCCTGGCAGCCATCGGCGGATACCACTTCGTCGCCGGGTGGCACCTGGTGGTCAGGGAGGGTCGGGCGCTCGAAGCGGCGAACCGGGCCATCGGGTTCCCGGTCGGTCACGCCTCGGCGTCGCTCGGGTTCACCGGTTGGCGAGCCCATCCCATCTGGAACGTGCTCGTGTTCTCGGCGGACGAGCCACCGACGCGGCGTGGGCTTGTCAGGGTCGATGCGGTGACCGGCGCCGTCGTGGAGCAGTACGACGAGCCGGTGCCAGCCGACGATCGCTGAATCGGCTGTGTCGGCGCACCGGTCAGCGGGAGCCTATGGCCTTGAACGGCCGCTCCGCCTCACCGACATAGATCTGCCTGGGGCGACCGATCCGGGTGTCGGGGTCCTCGTGCATCTCCTTCCAGTGGGCGATCCACCCGGGGAGCCGGCCGAGGGCGAACAGCACCGTGAACATGCGTAGCGGGAACCCGAGGGCGCGGAAGATGATGCCGGAGTAGAAGTCGACGTTTGGGTACAGGTTGCGGCTCACGAAATACTCGTCCTCGAGGGCAACCTTCTCCAGCTCGTTGGCGATCTCGAGCAACGGGTCGTGCCCACCGATCCTGGCCAGCACGTCGTCGGCGAACGTCTTGAGAAGCTTGGCCCGCGGGTCGTAGTGCTTGTAGACCCGGTGCCCGAACCCCATGAGCCGGTATGCGTCGTTCTTGTCCTTGGCCCGAGCCACCGCCGACTCGACGGTCATTGCCGGGTCGTCGTGGATCGACTGGAGCATCTCGACGACCGCCTGGTTGGCACCGCCGTGGAGCGGGCCCCACAGTGCGTTCATCCCTGCCGCCACCGAGGCGAAGAGGTTGGCCTGGCTGGAGCCGCAGAAGCGGACCGTTGCGGTCGAGCAGTTTTGCTCGTGGTCGGCGTGCAGGATCAACAGGACGTTGAGAGCCCTGGCCACCACGGGGTCGACCTCGTACTCCTCGACCGGCAGCGCGAACATCATGTGGAGGAAGTTCTCTACATAGGGGAGGTCGTTGCGCGGGTAGCTGTATGGCAGCCCGACCGACTTCCTGTAGGCCCACGCCGCAATCGTCGGCATCTTGGCGATCAGCCGGGTGGCGCTCTCGATCACCGCTTCGGGGTCCATCGGGTTGTAGTACGACTCGTAGAACGTCGAGATGGCGTTTGTCGCGGACGACAGGATGGCCATCGGATGGGCGCTGCGGGGGAAGGCGTCGAAGAAGCGCTTCATCTCCTCGCTGAGCATCGTGTGGCGGCGCACCACCGCATGCCATGCTGCGAGCTCGCTCTCCGTGGGCAGCTCGCCGAACAGGAGCAGGTAGCCGACCTCGAGGAACGTGCACTCCCTGGCGAGATCCTCGATGGGGTAGCCGCGGTGGCGGAGGATGCCCTCGCCGCCGTTGACGTAGGTGATGGCGCTCTTGGTCCCTGCGGTGTTGGCGAACCCCGGGTCGTAGGTGACGACTCCCTTGTCGCTGCGCAGCCGTGTGATGTCGAGACCCGTGTCGCCGATGGTGGCCGGCACCGCCGCAAGCTCGTAGCTATCGCCATCGATGTGCAACGTGGCGGAGTCGTCAGTCATCGACGAGAGAGCCCCCTTCGGTACGGAGTGGCCACCGGGCGTTCCAGCGCCAGCGAGTGTAGCCCCGTCTGTGGGGCTCCTCTCCGTGCTAGCTTCTCGGCGGATCGCACTTCGATGGCGAGGTGCGGGCGGGCGCACTCGGCCGGCCAGCTCGTGATGCACCCGGGTGTCGATGCGTCATGAGTAGCGTGAGCTGTGCGCTGTGGCTTGCGTCAAGGAGGAGCCCGTGCTCGACCTGAGAGGCCGGAGCCGTCTGGCCCCGATCCTCGATCCAATCGCCGCCGGCATGGCGAAGGTGCGGCTCACCCCGACGATGGTCACCGTGGCCGGTCTGCTCGTCACGGTCGCCGGGTCGTGGGTGATCGCCGCCGGCTCATACGCATGGGGCGCCGCCGTCGCCGGTCTCGGCTCCGTGCTCGACGCCCTCGATGGCCCGCTCGCCAGGCTTCTCGGCAGGGCTTCGATCCGAGGCGCCTTTGTCGACACCATGGCAGACCGGCTCGGCGAGATCGCCATCTTCGCCGGTTTGGCCTTCAGCCAGCGCGACGACGAGACCGCCCTCATGCTGTGCCTGTTCGGTCTCGCCTTCTCGTTGCTCACGCCGTACGTCAGGGCTAAGGCGGAGAGTTGGGGCGCCGAGGGCCGCGGCGGCTGGATGGGCCGGGCGGAGCGAATGCTTCTCGTGCTGTTGGGGGTGGGCATCTCAGGTCTGGTGGGCGGCAACAAGGTGCTGTTCCCTGTGCTGTGGGTGTTCGTGGTGCTCTCCGGGATCACCGTTGCGCAACGTATCCGGCGCACCTGGCAGCAACTCGAAGCGTGAAACAGCTTGCCGGTTACGCCGCGTACCGGCTGGCCTCGGCGTTCTTCGGAGCGCTGCCGGAGCCGGTGATGCGCCGGATGGGGGAGGGACTCGGCTGGCTCGGATCATTCGCCGCCCCGGCCAAGGTGGCGCTGGTGCGCCGCCACCTGGCCAGGGTCGTCGGCGAGGACGAGGCGACGACCGGTCGGGTGCGTCGCATGTTCGCCAGCTACGGCCGGTACTGGGCCGAGGTGTTCTGGGTGCGGCCGCGCCGGATCGATGCCATCCTCGAACACTCGGAGGTGGAGGGCGAGGAGCACATCGCCGCCGCCCGCAGCGCCGGCACGGGGGTGATCGTCGCCCTGCCCCATCTCGGGAACTGGGAGGCGGCAGGTCCGCAGGCGAGCCGGCTGGGGATACCGGTGCTCGCCGCCGCGGAGGCGCTGCCCAACCCGCGGATCGTCGACTGGTTCATCACCACGCGGGGCCGGCTCGGCATCGAGGTCGTCATCGTCGGACGGGACCGGATGGCAACGCAACGGCTCATCGAGCGGCTGCGCCGGGGCGGCGCAGTTGCCCTTGTCTCCGATCGCGACCTCGCCGGCCATGGCGTAGAGGTCGAGATCTTCGGCGAGCGGACCACCCTCCCCGCCGGTCCTGTGGCGCTGGCCGATCGCACCGGGGCGGTGCTGCTCCCTGTCGGGTGCTACTTCAAGCGCCACCGCGGCCACCGCTTCGTCGTCAGACCTCCGATCGTCATCCCTCCCCTCCCCGACAAGGACGCACGGATCGCCGCCGCCACCCAGGCGTTTGCCGCCGAGCTCGAGCTGCTGATCCGCCAGGCGCCCGAGCAGTGGCACCTGTTCCAACCAAACTGGCCGAGCGACAGGGTCAGCGGGTGAGAGTTGGGCTCGTCTGCCCGTACGACCTCGGCGCCTTCGGGGGGGTGCAGGACCTCGTCACCGGGTTGGCCGGCTGGCTCGGGGAGGCCGGCCACGAGGCGTGGGTGGTGGGGCCCGGGGCGGGGGGCAGCCACGGTCTTGGGATGGTCGGTGTCGGCAGGACCGTGGTCGTCCCGGTCAACGGCTCGGCCGCCAAGATCGCACTTGGTCGTGGTGTCTCCGGTCGGGTGCGCCAGGCGCTCGCCAGCGCAGACATCGTCCACATCCACGAGCCGTTTGTCCCGGTCGTGTCGCTGGCGGCGACGACGGCTTCCGGCAGCGCCCTTGTCGGCACGTTCCACGCCGACCCGTCACCTGGGATGCGCCGCATCTACTCGGTGGCGGCGCCCGTGCTGCGCCGGGTCACCCGTCGCCTCGACGTCGTCACCGCGGTGAGCCCTGTGGCGGCGGCAGCGGCGGCGCCCTTCGGCCCGGTGCGGTTGATCCCGAACGCCATCGACACGAGCGAGTTCGACCCTGAGCCGGGGTTGGCGCACCGGGTCGCCTTTCTGGGCAGGGACGACCCGCGCAAGGGTCTCGACGTGCTGCTGGCCGCCTGGCCGCAGGTCCGTCTCGCCGTCCCAGATGCGGAGTTGGTCGTCGCCGCCGGTGATCGCAGAGGCGAGCTGCCAGGGGTGCGGTTTGTCGGCAGCGTCGGACCCGCCGACCGGCGCCGTCTGCTGGCTGAGGCCGCCGTGTTCTGCGCACCCAACCTCGGTGGGGAGAGCTTTGGCATCGTCCTGGTGCAGGCGATGGCGTCGCGCTGCGCCGTTGTGGCTTCGGCACTCCCGGCGTTCGCCCATGTGCTCGGTGCGGCCGGGGCGCTGGTCAAGCCAGGCGATGTCGCCGGTCTGGCAGCAACGCTCGCCGCCGTGCTCGGCGACGACGGGCGCAGACGTGCTCTTCAGGACGCCGCCGTCGCCAGCGTGGCTCGCTTCGACAGGACGACGGTGACCACGCGGTATCTCGCCGCATACGACGAGGCCATCTCTCGGTCGGCGGCTCGCCGCAGCGCAGGCTGAGTACCGGCGGGTCGCACCCACCGGTACACTTGGCGGTCCCTCCTGACATGCACTACGAGAGCGTTCTCATTGTCCCCGAGCCACCGGTAGGCCGGTTGGTGCTGAACCGGCCGGAGCGGCGCAATGCGCTCAGCAGCGAGGCGATGGACGAGATCACCCGAGCGCTCGGCGAGCTCTCCGCCACCCCAGGGGTACGCATCGTGACGATCGAGGGACGTGGCCCCGCCTTCTCCGCCGGACATGACATCGCCGAGATGCATGGGCGTGATCCCGAGTTCTACGACGGTCTGTTCGCCACCTGCACCAGGATGATGCGGGCCATCCATGCGGTGCCGCAGCCGGTCATCGCCAAGGTGCACGGCATCGCCACCGCCGCCGGGTGCCAGCTGGTGGCGTCGTGCGACCTGGTGGTGGCCGAGGAGGGGACCCGCTTCGCCACCCCCGGTGTGCGCATCGGGCTGTTCTGCACAACGCCGATGGTGCCCATCGTCCGCACCGTCGGGCAGAAGCGGGCGATGGAGATGCTGCTCACCGGTGAACCCGTCTCGACCGAGACCGCCATGGCGTGGGGCCTGGTCAACCGCATCGCCCCCGTCGGGGGTCTCAACGCTGTCATCGACGAGCTGGTAGCCCAGATCGTGCGCTGGAGCCCCGAGGTGATCGCCGGCGGCAAGACCGCCTTCTACGCTCAGGAGGGTCTGCCGGAGGACGACGCCTACGACGTCGTCCAGCCGTTGATGGCGGCCGCCGCCGGCACCGCGGATGCCCAGGAGGGTTTCGGAGCCTTCCTCGAGAAACGCCAACCGGTCTGGCGCAGCGACTGACCGTCTGGCGGGGCATCGACCGGTCCGGCGGCACCGACCGGTCTGGCCTCCCAGGTCTTTCAACTCGACAGACCGCTGCGATGCGCTAGGGTGCTCCCTCCCAACCGCTCTCTTTCTCCTCCTTGCGGTTCGGGAGCAAGACCGTCGTGGTGGCGGCGGGGTCGTCCCAGACCCTTGGAGACAGGAGGAGACTCGTGGCGAAAGCACGAACAGGTCGATCAGACGCGCACCGCCGCCGTTGGCGGGTGATGATCGTGGCGCTGTCTGCCGTGGTGGCGCAGGCGGCAACATCGGCAGCGGCTCCCGCCGAGCCGGCGGGTATCGATGCGCCGGTCATGCACGGCGTGAGCCGGCAACTCGACACGGCGCTGCTGGCTGGGGACACCGCCCTGCTCGCATCGGGCGCCGTCGCCCTCGCCCCCGGCAACACCGAGCGGGGCGTCAGCGATGAATGCCGTCCGGGTCGGCGCCGCCCCGGCAACCCCTCGTGCCCACCGCCACCCGACCCGGATCCCGACCCCGACCCGACCCCCGACCCCGACCCGACCCCCGATCCCGACCCGACCCCCGATCCCGACCCGACACCCACACCATCCGGCGAGAAGTTCGACATCCTTCTGAGCGGCTTCATCGACGGGCGCCAGACCGAGTTCTGGGCCGCCCTATACCGGCGCTCCCTCACCCTGACCGACCAGTACGAGGCGGGGTGGGTCGACGGCGATCGCGTCGGTTACCACTGCGCCTACATGTTCCTCGAAGTGGACAACGACATCGTCGGTCGCGTCACCTTCACCCTTCCGGAAGAGGCCGGCGCCTACGCCGTCATCAACGACCGCTATATGGAGGAAGGCGTCCGCTACTACAACGGTGACGTGGCCTCCGGCAACGCCGCCCAGCTCGACGACTGTCCCAGACCGAGCCAGACGTATGGGCCACCGGCCGGACCCGACCAGCGACCGGTCATCCACTTCACCAAGGGTGGCGTGACCGTCGAGACCCGCTCCTACACGGCGACCACCGGGGCGGCGATCGAGAGCGGCGACCTCATCTTCCGTGAGCTGGGGCGCTCCTCGCAGTCGTTCGTCGACGTGGGTGCGCTCGGGGCGGACTCCCACACGGTGTATGGCAGGGTGACCGTTGGCGCCTATGTGTTTACCGAGGGTGCCTGGCGTCTTGCCATCGTCGCCTACTACGACTCGCTCGATGCAAGCGTCACGCTCGGGGGCTCGACCCCAGCTGGCACGGGGTCGCTGACAGCCGAGGACGCAACGGCGACCCCGGCCACCACCGCCGCCGAAGGAGCGAGTCCAACGCTCACCGACTGTGACTGGGGGCGGCCGCGGGCCGGTGATCCCGCCCGATGCGCCCTACCGAGACCGGGCGGATGACCCGGGGCTGATCGCCCTGCCGGTTGGCTGCGCCCCGAGAGCGCGGAGGCGGGCCCCCGTGTGCGGCGGGGGCTCGCTGTGCGCCACCCCACTCGGCGCACCACCGGTACACTTGGCGGTGGACCTCTGATCGCCACCAGGAGCCGCACCATGTCAGAAGCGCCAGAGCGTGGGACAGACCTCGTCAAGCGGGGCCTGGCCGAGATGTTGAAGGGCGGCGTCATCATGGACGTCGTCGACGCCGAGCAGGCGAAGATCGCCGAGGAGGCAGGGGCAGTGGCGGTCATGGCCCTCGAGCGCGTCCCTGCGGACATCAGGGCCGTCGGCGGCGTGGCCCGCATGGCGGACCCTGCCAAGGTCGAGGAGATCATCGCCTCGGTGTCGATCCCGGTGATGGCGAAGAGCCGCATCGGTCACTTCGTGGAGGCTCAGGTGCTCCAGGCGCTCGGGGTCGACTACATCGACGAGTCGGAGGTGCTGACCCCCGTCGATGTCAACCACATCGACAAGCACGTCTTCACCGTGCCCTTTGTCTGCGGCGCCAAGGACCTCGGCGAGGCGTTGCGTCGCATCGGTGAGGGTGCCGCCATGATCCGCACCAAGGGCGAGCCGGGCACAGGCAACGTCGTCGAGGCGGTACGACACATGCGGCTGATGAACGCCGAGATCCGCCGGCTCGCCACCCTCGACAGCAACGAGCGCATGGGAGCGGCCAAGGAGCTGCGGGCCCCGTTCGAGCTCGTCCAGCAGGTCGCCGCCACCGGGAGGTTACCGGTGGTCAACTTCGCCGCAGGGGGGATCGCCACCCCCTCCGATGCTGCGCTCATGATGCAGCTCGGTTGCGACGGCGTGTTCGTCGGGTCCGGCATCTTCAAGTCAGGCGACCCGGCGGTGCGTGCCAGGGCCATCGTCGAGGCTACGACCTTCTTCAACGATCCCGACAAGATCGCCAAGGTGTCCCGCAATCTCGGCGAGGCGATGGTCGGCATCAACATCGACGGCCTGACGCCGCAGGAGCGGATGCAGGACCGCGGTCTGTGAGCATGGCCCGCCCATGACCGTGCGCGTCGGTGTTCTCGCCCTCCAGGGCGACTTTCGCGAGCACATCGCCATGCTGCGGCGGCTCGGTGCCGATGCATTCGAGGTGCGCACGTTGGCTGACATCGACACCGCCGCCGCCCTCGTCTTCCCCGGCGGTGAGTCGACGACCATCGGGCGACTGGCGCACATCTACGGGCTGATCGAGCCGCTGCGTACCAGGATCGAGAGCGGTATCCCCGTCTTGGGCACGTGTGCGGGGATGATCTTTCTCGGAGCCG
>Ga0114938_1000963_pt1 | contig 20772 bp, 22 predicted proteins | sample AshMeaBigSpring_FD_88675 | JGI IMG/M metagenome (GOLD analysis project Ga0114938, IMG submission 88675) | Groundwater microbial communities from Big Spring, Nevada to study Microbial Dark Matter (Phase II) - Ash Meadows Big Spring | ecosystem: Environmental > Aquatic > Deep subsurface >...
ATCCAGCATACTGACGCTATTCATGCTACTACCATAACTATGACTTCATGGTATTCAGATATTGTAAGCGCACAAGCGGCTATGGACATCGTATTGTTGACATCACACAATGACGGTACTCCATTGAGTTTACTGGAAGCACAAGCATGTGGCACGCCCGTAATAGGTACTAATGTAGGAGGCGTCCCCTATGTAATAGATGATAATAAAAGTGGTTTTATAGTGCCATCAAATGATAATAAAACTATGGTAGCCAAATGTTTACTATTAGTACAAAATGAAAACCTCAGAAAAAAAATGGGATATGCTGGAAAACAATTTGTAAACGACAATTTTACTACTAAGGTTATGATAAAAAAGTTAGATAATCTATACAAGCAACTTTTAGCAAAGAAGAATATAAAGCCAAAAAAAACCTCCAATTAGATAATGGCTAATCTAAAAAAGTATAAATATCAAAATAAAAACATGTAAGAAAGAGAGAGTTGCGCAGTGCGTGTAAGGCCATCTGGCCTTACGTGCCTTACTAATGTAGGTATTCCGGTAACAATATTAATTTGTGATTTTTTATCAATGGGTATATAAGCTGCAAAATTCAAATTGATAGATAAGCCATCACTACCAGCAGTTGAGATGAATTGATTATATTCATTTATATACTTGTCCTTTTGCAATCTATAGATAAATAAAATTCCAGGATTAAATCTCCATTTTTTAAATGCAAATACTCTATCTACTCTTGCCATGAGATCATTACCTCTTACAAGATTTTTACTATTGTTATATTTAATAGCCTTGCTATTATCAGACCACAGTGATTGTAAAAACCCATTTTGATTATTATGCCTTAATATATGCTGATAGCCTATAACAGCAGTCCAGTCAGAGATTCTAGTGCCTGCTGCCAACAAAGCATCTAGACTACCTATACCGGATTGATAAGACATAGGTAATGGTCGTTCTCCAAGGGATTGATTTGTTTTGCCACTAGGTAAACGTAATCCAATTGTAGCAAAAAATATATTATTCTTTTTTTTATACAACTTGCAAGACAACGACGGTATAATATCACCTATGCCAAGTGTAGTTGTCAAATTGCCAAAATTAAATGTAAATGGTAATTTGAGCTGAAATGTCATTTTTTTAAGTATTTGTATATCAAGATCTATTTGTTGAGTATAATGCCATGTCAGTTGCTCACCACTTCCGATTATAGATTGAATATTTATTTTCCCGTAATAAAATTCAGAGAGTGAATCTGCATCAGGTTTATTGTTTTGAATACTAGCAGCCCCTACAGTGCATACACCAGCATCGCTGCAACCCTGACCGAAAGTCACTACAGAAATATTAAATATAAAAATCAAAAAAAGCCAAAACTTATATATATTATTCACTCTGGGCATATATACAAAATTAATATTATATGCTATGCAATTAGCATAATGAGATATTAAAATCAATAGCTATGAAAATAGGTTGTAGTCTCTTGATGAAACACCTCGCAAAAAAAATGGAAAAAAATATGTTGTTTTCACTTAATAAATTGTGATTAAAAAAAAAACAATAAATTCTGCTCCCAATTAGTAGTAGCGTATTAAATAAATAAATTATTATGGCAGGTATAATTGCATACTATAAAAAAATTAGGTGGCAATACTTCAATGCTTGTTATTACGACCATTCAGTATATAGTTGTTGTACAAACTCTAAATAATATTGCTGTGCATCCTTGATATGTAATGGCTGTTTGTAAATACTTTTACCAATGGCTCTTAATAAAATCATTTGTAGGCAATTGTTTTGGTTTTTTTTATCATGTAATAGATACTTTGTTAATTTCTTGAAATCCGGCAAATGATACGGTATTTTGCAGCAGTTCAAATAACTCATTACAGCAATATATTCTTTTTGAGACATTCCCGCTATTTGTTTAGAACAATATACCGCATACATCATACCATAGCAAATAGCTTCGCCATGTAATAAAGGTTTTTTATCATTTACCATACTATAACTCTCTAATGCATGTCCAAGTGTATGGCCGAAATTGAGTAATTGTCTTATATCCGTTTCATGTTTATCTTCCGCTACTATGCTTAATTTGATGGTGATAGCTTTCTGAATTAGTGATTCCCAAGAGCGTATTTCGTGTATTGAGGTCTTTATTAATTTATTCCAGTATTTTTTATCTAGAATCAATCCATATTTGAGCATTTCAATATATCCATTATGTATATGCCGGGTAGGCAATGTTTTCAAAAATTCTTCATGAATTACAATCAATTCAGCTTTATAAAAACTTCCTATTACATTTTTTAATGCAAGATGATTGACTCCAGTTTTATCACCTATACTAGCATCTACCATTGCCATAAGCGTAGTAGGTATATTGATATAAGCTATGCCTCTTTTATATATACTTGCTACAAACCCGCCTATATCAGTCACTACACCACCTCCGAGATTAATCAATAAAGCATTTCGCTCTGATTTAAACTTAAGCAATTTTTCGATTACTGAGATTATAGTTATAATATTTTTATTTTGCTCACCAGTCTTTATAACTATGCAATGATGCCGGGTATTTTTTAGAAATTTATCTTTACATATCGGATAACAAAATTTCTTAGTATGACTATCACATAAAACAATTACAGAATGGTATGTCTTGATCTTAGCAGCAATACGATAAATACCTTTAGCGCCTTTAATTATCATAATACTTAAAACTCTATCATTTTAATATTCACAAGCATACAAAATCAGATTGGCACCCATACGCAGGGCAGCCTGACGTTTCTCTTCGGGGTCTTTGTGTACTTCTGGATCTTCCCAGCCATCGCCCAAGTCACACTCGGAGCTATAAAATACCACTACTCTTCCTTCATAAAGCAATCCGTAACCCTTTGGAGGCTTGCTATCATGCTCATGTATTTTAGGTAACCCATTACTAAATGGAAATGCCATACTGTACAATGGATGATTAAAGGGAATTTCGACCAAATCAAGTTCTGGAAAAACTTGTTTAAAAATAGGTCGGATATATTTATCCATACCATAATTATCATCAACATGCCAAAAACCACCTGCCATAAGCCATTGGCGTATGTTACGTGCTTCTTCATTATTGAAAATTATATTGCCATGCCCTGTGGTATGTATAAATTTATAATTAAAAAGTTCTGGACTAGATGGTTCTACTTCAGCTTGAGCTATATCTATATTCATACCTAGGCTATTATTACAAAAATTAGCAAGATTTTTTATAGCTGTAGGATTGGCATACCAATCGCCCCCGCCACGGTATTTCAATAAGCCAATACGTAAGCTGTAATATTGAGCCGTGCTATCCTGTATAAAATATAGTAAAATGACAAAAAATATTGTGGATCTCATAATGCAGGCACTATTTGAGCTTGTAAGACTTCCTTATTATTGATATCTCCACTTTCAGCAATACATGCCACTATGTTGCAATTAGTAATATCCCAATGTGATGGTAGTATGAGTTCATACTCTTTTATATATACCCTACCATAATCATTGACTAGGGATAAAGGAATACCATTATAAGGTGTAAACATATCTCTGAGTATAAATTCATGATTATATTCTTCTACTTCACCAGTAGGAGTCAGCTGTGGTGCAATAATCTCGTTCTCTTGTAGATATACCGTCAGATTGATGGGACCTGTAAAAGTATTTAAAAAAGTAGAAGTGACTTTAGCACGTAAGGCTCGACTACTTGCATCCCAACTGGTACTGATTTCCATATTCACAATAGCCTGAGTACCTAATTCAGATTCAGCTATGCTTGTCCATAATCCAGTACCTTCTTGTATGATACCTGACCCTACTTTCTTACGATTGATGGCAGCCGCAGGCCATGCACTTGTTGATCCTAAATAATTATCTAATTCAACTCCGTCAGCTATTTGCAGGTTTTCCCAATCAGCCGGAGGGGGTATAAAATAAGAGTGAATTACCATGACAATCACACTATCTAAATGTGCATCATGTATAGCTTTACTTACTATATGGCCATTGAGGCAGTTGGCACACATCTGACCTGTAAATTCTTCTATGAGTACATTCTTATGCTGAGCCGTACCTACAGTACTCACATAAAATGATGTGTCCTCAAGCGAAGTATTGGGTAATGTAAAATCAATACTAGGACCGACTTCCTTGCAACTATAAATATTTATTGTAAAAACAGCTATCAATAAAAAAAATCTTTTCATAAATAATTATATATTTTATGCTATAAAATTACTATAAATTAATGGTACTATCCCATAATTTTATTAAAAAGTATCTCAAATGCAAAAAAAAAGAAATCACAATTATTTCAACTTATGTTGCGGTATATATCCTATTGGTATTTCCTCATTGATTATATTCATATCATACATCTTAAATCCTTGCATAAGATAAAAAGCTAAGGCTCGCTCATGATCAAACTCACAGGTGTGTAACCATATTCTATGAGTATTATACTGATTGAAAGCAATATCTTTGGCTATATTCATCATTTTCTTTCCCAGCCCTTTATTGATATAATGTTGATCCAGACCAAAATATATTATCTCTTTTTCATCATGGGTAATATTGATTTCTAATAGTCCTATTGTAAGTTTTTTATGAAATAAATAATAAAAAAGATTAGATGTATCTTTAAAAATTGATTCCACATCATCTTTTGATTTTAACACTCTATTAAACCATGTCATTCCCTTGCCGATGCGTTGCTAGAGTTCAAGATAGCTATTATACTCTGGATTTATCTGTTGCATACTATAAGGTTTTTCTAAGCTTATATCATATAATTCGCCATTATGAAAATATTCCAAAAACCAAGTACGAGCAGGAATTGTATGCGTTTTCATTTATTTTTTAAAAAAATATTTATTTCACAAAAATATATTATAAATCATCTTTAAAAAGTAGGTATAAAACAAAATTATCAATCTATATTTGGAAACCCCATGACCATCACAAATATAAATGCAATGCAAGCCTTTCAGGCATTGCGCTTTGGCGGCTGGGTTGTGGTGGGTATATTACTTGCCAAATCCAGATTTGAGAATGAAATAATAGGTCATTATGAGCAGTTGATGATGATAGGTACTGCGTTGAGTTTTTTTTGGATTTCTTCTTGGTTTACCTACTTATTAAGAGAGTATAAATTAGCCCCGGATTCTGTTAAAGCCCAAACATTATTTACGATTTATTTATATTATTGTATTAATAATATTATATTCTGTATTTTATTTATATTTTTTGAAAATTATATTTCGCAATTATTTATTGGAAAATCAATAGCGTATCTACCATTAGTAGCATGTGTATATTTTGCAAATAATTTTGGCTATATCACCGAACATATTTATGTGCTGCATAAACAATCAGAAAGATTGTTTTATTATGGCTTAATCATGTTTTTGACTCAGGTGGGTTTGGTCTTGATGAGCATAATGATATGGCATGATATATATGCTTTGCTATGCGTACTGTTGGTATTTGGTATTGCAAAAGCTATGTGGGGATTTTATGAATTAAATAAGATAAGATCTATTTTATCAAATTGGAGATTGTATAATATAAGTTTAAGTAATATCTTAAAATCATACTGGCTTATTACCCCCTTATTTATAACATTTTTTATTACTGGGAGTAATGAATTTATTGATAAATCCATAATAAGTAATTTTTTTGATAAAAACACCTATGCTCAATTTGCTTATGGTGCTAAAGAATTTATTATTGCTACCATAATAGCCCAAGCATTAAGTACGGCTTTGCTCCCTGTATTGTGTGACAATATAGAACAGGGAATGTATCAGTTAAGAGTCAAAAGCATACAATACACTAGGTGGATATTTCCTCTGGGCATCGCTATGCTATTTGTTACTCCTTATATATTTCCATTACTCTTCAATAAATCATTTATTCTTAGTTATCAGATAGCCAATATATATTTATTGTTATTGATCAGTCGTATGACATTCCCTCATACGGTATTGTATGCATTGGGTAAAAACAACATAGTAATGATATCTGCTGTACTTGAATTTGCCATAAATATAAGTGCGAGCCTTTTATTATTGCCTCAATGGGGAATTCAGGGTGTTGCTATGGGTACGGTGATAGCTTATAGTTTTGATAAATTATTTGAAATAGGATATTTGTATTTCAAATTAGGAATAAATCCATCAAAGTACATCGCAGTGCGTGAATATGTGCTTTGGACAATTGTATTGATTATAGCATTTTTAGTAAGTATCTATCTATAATACTATAAAATACAAGGTATCAAGGAAAAAAGAAATATTTCACAATATGAAGTATTTCGATTACTTTAGTAGCAACTTTTATAAAATAGTATTACATGAATGAAATTATTTCTATTCTAAGAGGATTAATTGGCATCGTATTTTTAATAGCTATATGTTATCTTTTCAGTCGCAATCGTAGAGCAATAGATTGGAAGCTCATAGGAGCAGGTATGGCATTACAATTTATATTTGCTATACTCGTTCTAAAAGTACCTTTGGTACGTACTGGTTTTGAATTTATTGCTCAAGGATTTGTCAACCTGCTATCTTATACACGACAGGGTACTATATTTCTTTTCGGAGAGAAATTACTTGACTCATCACAACCATGGGGTTACATTTTTGCATTACAAGTATTACCAACCGTAATTTTCTTTTCAGCACTTACATCGGCATTATATTATATGGGTATTTTACAAATAATAGTTAAAGGATTTGCTTATGTGATGTCAAAAGTAATGCGTCTCTCAGGAGCAGAAAGTCTATCAGCTGCTGCCAATATTTTCTTAGGTCAGACAGAGGCTCCTCTGCTTGTAAAACCATTTATCTTTAAAATGAGTAAAAGTGAAATACTCTGTATCATGGTAGGTGGTATGGCTACCATCGCTGGCGGGGTACTAGCTGCCTATGTTGGTTTCTTAGGTGGCAATGATCCCGTACAACAAAAATTATTCGCCATGCACTTATTGTCAGCAAGTATTATGTCTGCTCCAGCAGCTATAGTAGCAGCTAAAATATTACAACCCGAAACAGAAAGCGTAGATCAAACATTAATCATATCAAAAGAAAAAATAGGTGCCAATTTACTAGAAGCGCTATCCAATGGCATCACTGATGGTTTGCGATTAGCAGTAAACGTAGGGGCTATGCTATTAGCATTTACAGCATTGATATTTTTAGTAAATGGAATATTAAATTTAATTGGGGAATTTACTCACATCAATGAAGTTATTTCTTCATCTACAAGAGGGGCTTATGATAAGCTGAGTATGCAGTATATATTAGGTATGGTATGTGCCCCTATAGCTTGGATTTTAGGTGTTGATTTACCAGATATAATGAAAGTAGGACAATTGCTAGGTGAGAAGACTATACTCAATGAGTTCTTCGCTTATGGTACACTAGGCAACATGAAACAGGCAAATGCTATCTCCTCTAAATCAGCTATTATTGCTACTTATGCATTATGTGGATTTGCCAATTTTGCTTCTATAGGAATACAAATAGGCGGAATAGGCTCATTAGCTAATAATCAAAAATCTACGCTGGCTCAATTAGGATTTTTAGCCCTCTTAGGAGGTACTGTGGCATCCTTCTTTACTGCTGCTATAGCTGGTATGCTCCTATAATAAATGACACCACAGCATCATACCCAATTAATCAAAAAAAAATCCCAAAAACTAGGGTTCACTTATTGTGGCATAGCAGAAGCAACGGAATTAACAGAGGATGCTCGGAAATTAGAAAAATGGCTCAATGCTCATCATCATGGCACTATGTACTATATGAGCAATCATTTTGAAAAAAGAATAGATCCAAGAATACTCGTACCAGGAGCTAAAAGTGTAGTCACATTATTATTTAATTACCATCAAAAAAATGTAAGCCAGAGTGATTATAGAATTGCACAATATGCACTAGGTCATGATTATCATTTTGTATTAAAGAATAAGTTAAGTCAATTAATTCATGAACTACAAGAAGAAATTGGGGCGTTTACAGCTAGGATATTTACTGACTCAGCACCCATACTAGAAAAAGCTTGGGCACAGCGTAGTGGCACAGGATGGATCGGTAAAAATACCATGCTTATAAATAAACAAAGTGGGAGTTTTTTTTTTCTAGCTGAAATAATCTGTGATTTACCTTTAATACCAGACCATCCTTTGGCCAAAGATTACTGTGGTACTTGTACTGCTTGCATTGATGCCTGCCCTACTAATGCTATACAAGAAAATAAATATCTAGCCGCTAATCAATGCATATCATATTATACAATCGAACATAAAGGTGACATACCTATTGATGCAAAAGACAAATATCAAAATTGGATATTTGGATGTGATATATGTCAAGAAGTGTGTCCTTGGAATAGGTTTGCTCAAGCTACTACAGAACCTTTATTGCAATCAAAGAATGAAATATCAGCTATGAATAACACAGACTGGGAAGAGATTACTGATGAAATATTTAAGAGATTATTTAAGGAATCTCCCGTATTACGTACCAAGTGGAAGGGGCTAAAAAGAAATATCGAATTTATAAAAGTAAAAAAACAGTAAATTAATAGCAAAGTGTTTTATAAATAATGCTAATAAACATAAATCTTGCTGTGGTAAAGGATGATTCGATAATGTTCATACAAATGCTATTTTGATAGAATGCTCTATTACGAATACCCTTTCGGGTATTACATCCTATCAGGTGCCTCAATACCTAATAATTGTAATCCTCTAGCCAAAGTTTTGCCCACACATTCATTGAGTATCAATCGCAATTCTTTATGTGCCTCGTCGGCTTGTAGTATAGGTAGCTCTTGATAGAAACGATTATATGTCTTTGCTAAGCTATATACATAAGCTGCCATTTGCGAAGGGTCTATTACTTTTATACAATCCCTAATGGCATTTTCAAATTGTCCCAAAATATAGATCAACTCCTTTTCCAATGAGTGAATAGATCTTGGGGGTATTGAAAAGCTACCCACTCTATCAGTACGCTTTGCTATACTTTGTGTGCGTGTATAGGCATATTGTATAAATGGACCAGTATTGCCATGTAAATCGATAGACTCCTTGGGGTTAAAGGTGATACCTGAAGTAGCGTTGACACGTAATAAAAAATATTTCAATGCCCCTAATCCTATTTTATGATATAGTTCATCTTGCTGGTCAGTTGGTAACAGAGAGCTTTTATTAGCGGCTTCGGCTTGGGTGCGAGCAGCTAATTTCATCTCAGCTATCATATCATCTGCATCTACTACTGTCCCTTCTCGACTTTTCATTTTACCATCGGGTAGGCTGACCATACCATAACTCAAATGATACACGCCCTCCCAGGTTTTGACTCCCAATTTTTTCAGAATCAAGCGCAACACTTTGAAATGATATTCTTGCTCATTACCGACTGTATAAATCAATTTTTCCATCATTCCATAATCCTCATATCGCTGCATAGCGGTACCTATGTCTTGTGTAATATATACACTAGTGCCATCGGCTCGTAATAGTAATTTATGATCCAGCCCCTCATCAGTAAGATCTACCCATATAGAGCCATCATCTTTTTTATAAAATATACCTTTTGCCAATCCTTGCTCTACATATTTTTTACCTAATAAATACGTATCACTTTCAAAATACTCTTTATCAAATGCTATTCCCAAATTATAATAGGTTTCTTTGAATCCATCTAGTACCCATGCATTCATTGTCTGCCATACTTTGCGTATTTCAGGGTCATTTTGTTCCCAGAGTAATAACATTTGCTGTATCTCTTGCATCACGGGGGCTTGTCTTCTAGCATCTTCGATTGCTATACCTTGATCGACGAGCAAAGCAGCCTGCTCTTTAAGTATATTTTCAAATTTAATATAATAATCTCCTACAAAATGATCTCCCTTTTTATGCATTTGTTCAGGTGTTGTGGCACACCCTTCTTTTATCCAAGCATACATACTCTTACAAATATGTACTCCACGATCATTGATTATATTTGCTCGTAGTACATCATATCCATAAGCATCTAGTAACTGTATCATACTCCATCCTAAAACTATATTACGCAAATGACCCAAATGCAAAGGTTTATTGGTATTAGGTCCACAATATTCTAGCATAATAGTTTTATTGAGGCGAGGCAAATACCCTATTTTTTTATTACTATGTACATTTAACAAAACATCTACCCAAAAACTATCTTTCAATTCAATATTCAAAAACCCTTTTATTACATTAAATGATTTTACATGCACATTATTATTTAAAATGAAATGTCCGATACGCTCGGCTAGTAGCTCAGGACTACAGCCTAGTGGCTTAGCATAGGGGAAAGTCACCAAAGTAAGGTCCCCTGCATATTCTTTACGTGTGATGGTGAGTTCGGGTATGGTAAATGATACAGAATCATGCTGTTCAAGAAATTCGCTTATGGATTGTAAAATATCAGTAAACATTTTACAAAAATACTTTGCAATCATACAAATAAAGCATACAAAAGCAAGTTATATATTTATATAAATTAATGTTTTTACTATAAGCAATAAACCTTAGTAAATAATTATTTACATAATATCTTTTTTAATAAATACCATAAAAAATATTTGAGAAATGGTAATTCATTATTGATTTTCAAATAGTTATAATATTGTTTTTGCAACAATAATTTATTGGCACGGCATTTGCTAAATATTATAAAAAGTATAGCGTTCTTTTCATAGGTTTGGTTTGAACCTCTCCCTTGTGGAGAGGTTTTTTTCATTTAATCTTTTTTACTTTCCTTGTATCTGGGATGAAAAAGGTGTAGCGTCTCTTGGAGATAAGCCCTATCCAAATGGGTATAGATTTCTGTAGTTGTGATGCTTTGATGCCCGAGCATCTCTTGCACCGCTCTGAGATCTGCCCCACCTTCTATAAGATGTGTAGCAAAGGAATGACGAAAAGTATGAGGCGATACCTTTTTTTTCAATTGTATATATTTCGCTAAGTCTTTTATTATATAAAAAATCATCACTCTACTCAATGCAGCGCCTCGTCTATTTAAGAATACATAATCCTCATATCCTGGTTTAATGGTGATATGCACTCTGACTTGCTCTATATATATTTTCATTTGTTGCATAGCATGTCGCCCTAATGGAACTAATCGTTCCTTATTACCCTTACCTACAATTCTAGCAAATTGAGTATGCATATCCAGTTGGGAAATACGCAACATACATAATTCAGACACTCGCAAACCACAACTATAAAGGGTCTCCAATATCGCTCTATTGCGTATACCATCAGGTCGTGATACATCAATTGCTTGTATGAGTTTTTCTATTTCCTTTATATTAAGTGTATCAGGTAATTTGCGTCTTAATTTAGGACCAGTGATCAACTCTGTAGGATCAGTATCAATGAGTTCTTCTATCATTAAGTATTTGTAAAATACCTTTAGTCCACTAATAATACGAGCCTGAGATGGAGCTGCATAATCCCATTCATTTATACTATTGATGAATTGCTCCAGATCTTGTCTATTGACTTGTATTATACTTTTTTTTATATCATGTGCGTAATCAGCAAAAAGTTTTACATCATGGATATAGGCCGTAATGCTATTTGAAGCAAGTGATTTTTCTAATTGCAAATATGCTTTAAATCCTCTAATACATGCATTCCATTCCATTAACCTATTCTCCTTATTTTTACAGTAAAATTACATTCACTTTTTATAGTATAGATACATTTACCAATATAATCAATTTATATATCATGATAAAACTACAAATTATAAATGGTCCTAATCTAAACCTAGTAGGGATACGTGAACCATTAATATATGGTCATACCACATTTGAAGAAAACCTTTTAATATGGAAAAATAAATTTCCTGAAATACAATTAGATTTTTATCAAAATAATATAGAGGGTAATTTAATAGATAAATTGCACGAAGTTGGATTTACTTATGATGGTATTATTCTCAATGCTGGTGGCTATACGCATACGAGTATTGCTATAGGTGATGCGTGTGCGAGTATCACTGCGCCGATCACTGAGGTTCATCTCAGCAATCCTTATGCAAGGGAGGGATTCCGTCATTACTCATATATTTCAAAATATGCTAAAAGTATTATATGTGGTATGGGCATGTATGGGTATGAGATAGCAATTGGGAGTTTTATAAAATAAAAAAAGTAAGCAGGTCTTAATACTTGAATTTATATTACGATATAGTTGAGCAAAAATATATAATACCAATGTGAATTATAAATGATACCAATAATTAGAAATCTTACAGTGGTAAATGCCTATTTGATAGATGTTTAGACTAATATGATTTTATTAGATTGGCATATTACATATAACAATTCGGTATAATAATGCCCATGTATACTTAAAAAAAATAAATCAAAAAAATACCTGTATTACATTCATTATTTCTATAAATCCTGTGATAGTCCTTGCATCTATAATCTGTCCTAACAATAATCCCAAAACATGTATTATCGCAGATTATATTCTTCAATAATTTCTTATATGAAACTAAAATTGTCGCTCCACCAGAAATGCGCCATGATAATGTTTGCTAAGAATATACCTTGTATATTATTACTACTAGCTTAGCTACTATCATAACCTAACAAATTCCAATATGACGAAAAAATCTCCTATATGCCTTATCTTATAATAAATTTTATCTACTTATTTTTAGAGTCCTGCAATTCAATTTTATGTTTTTTAGCAAATTCTGCTTGAAAATCTACAAATGCTCCAGAGAGTGAGTCTAAATTATCAAATACTTTACTATATAATTCTTCTTCCATAGAGCGATCCTCATCAGTCATAACATCACTTTGAATTGAATTATAATAAATTAATTTTTTGAAATCGTTTTCATGGTTTATCATGGCTTCGGCAAATCGTATAAAATGGTTTTTAAAGGCATCTTCATCTACTTTTTCCAATTTTTGTGCTTCTGCTATTTCATTTTTTGCTATTTTCATCAGATTAGCTAGTGCATTTTCACACTTATCTTTACCAGCAGGATCGCCTATATATTCAGTAGATAGGCTATCATATAAATCATATGCGTCTAGTAATCGTTCGTTAGCATTGACTAATGCATCATTATACTTTACGACATCTTGACCACAAGAAATTAATAATATTGAAATAGGTATAAATAAGAAAATCTTTTTAAGGAAATCAATCATATGTAAAGGGTTTAAATATTATAAGCAAATAAAACTAAAAAAATAAAAAAAACCTAATTTTTATAACAAAAAAATCTAAATATATCAATTACTTCCTAATACATTTTTATATTAAGTTTTGTGAAAAATAAAGATACTATTTATATAAAAAATTATGGATTAGGAATTTCAGGCTCTACCAATGCCTTGAGCTTTTCGAGTGACTCTTGCCAGCCGAGGTAACACATTGCTAAAGGTATCATGTCAGGTATGCCTTCTTGAGTGATGTGAATCTCTGTGCCACACACTACTGGATTCAGAATAATCGTGGTGATCATTGTACCAGACATACTGGGATCATCAAATACATCATCGTATTGCAATCGTATATTCTGTATTATATCTAAAAAAGTACCCCCGAATGAATGAGAGTTACCAGTAGTAAAATTGATAAAACTTGCATGATATTTACCTCCTATTTGAAAATCAAATAAATCTACCTCGCATATAAATCCATACGGAGCTATCCAAGAAGCATAGGCTCGCACATCTGCGAAAGCCTTAAATATTTTCTCAGGACTAGCTTTGAACACACGGTGTAGTGATACAGTATTTGGCATTTGATATATAAGTAACTATAAAGATACTTTAGCTTGATGATAATAACAAATCGCAAAAAAAAACATTAAAATAATGAATTGGTAATAATTTTATAAGAGGCATTACCTTCTTGATGATTCATTATAGACAAAAGACGATAACTAAAGCTTCACAATCATCATTATATTTATTCTTTCAAAATATATCATCTTATAAATTATTGATTAATTTTGAAATTGTATTATATTTGCTTAACTAAAACCTATTGCTTTATGGATTTTAAAATTTATATTCTATTTCTCGTTGCCCTTATACCACTGATTGTGGGATTTATATGGTACCATCAAAAAGTATTTGGTACTATTTGGATGCAAGAAACTGGTATGACCGAAGAAAAAGCCAAGGGAGCTAATATGCCTCTTATATTCGGATTGACCTACCTTTTTTCATTAATGATGAGTTTCGTCCTAATGATGTTATGCATACATCAAATGCATCTAGGTTCTATCATTATGAATCGTCTTGAAGATAAAGCAACTCATGATATTGCTAAATCAGCTATGGATAGCTTTCTTCAAGCCTATGGTGGAGAATTTCGTACATTCAAACATGGCTTATTTCATGGCTTTTTGAGTGCATTTTGTTTTGCATTCCCCGTTATAGCTATTAATGCGATGTTTGAGCGTATATCATGGAAATACATTGCGGTCAATGCTGGTTATTTTATTATATGCTGTATGCTTATGAGTGGATTTATTAGTTGGCTAGTATAATAATATTATTATATTGCTATTTAATATTCCCTCCCCCACTCACGAGGCTGTCATTCCTTTTATTCATAAAAAAATATTTGTAAAAAGAGATGACCTTATACATCCATATATAAGCGGTAATAAATGGCGCAAACTAAAATATATAATACAACAAGCTAAGCTAGAAAAAAAAAATCACTTAGTAAGTTTTGGCGGAGCATATAGCAATCATATACTTGCACTGTCTACAGTCGGACACATACATGGTTTGGTTACAACAGGTATTATTAGAGGCGATGAATTCATAGATAATGAAGTATTGAAGCACTGCCGTAGTTATGGGATGCAGATAATACATGTTTCCCGTAACGCATATCGAAACAAATTGGCAATATTTCAGCACTTTTTTAGAGCAGATGATCAAGCTTTTTTTATAGACGAAGGAGGTATGCATGAAGCTGCGTTGCTTGGTGTAGATGAGCTATTAGATGAAATTGATACCCGACAATTTGATCATATTTTTACTGCATGTGGCACCGGCACAACGATATGTGGTCTCGCCCAAAGGGCGCTACATCCACTATTACATGGTGTATTAATAATAAAAACCACAAAAGAGCATTTTGTTAAAGAACAAGCAATTATGAAATATGCTAAGCATCCTATTATATTATATGACCAATTTCATCATAATGGCTATTCCAAAAAATCTCCCCCTTTATTAACTTTTATTAAAGAATGGAATACCATAAATCAGGTCAAAATAGAACCCATTTATACCGGTAAAGTAGCTTATGCTATTATGACTATGATACAAAAAAATGAAATTTCATATAATGATCATATTTTGTTACTACATACTGGTGGTATATTGGAGTCTGCCATAATATAAAAGGAAGCTTAATAAGCTCCCTTTTATAATTTTGATGGGTAACCGAAGGGATTCGAACCCTCGACCAATGGAACCACAAACCACTACTCTAACCAACTGAGCTACGGTTACCATGTAACAACTGCCACAAAAATATAAAATGTATTACACTTTGACAATAACAGATTTTTATTATCTACTAATAATAATTCATTGCCCACTATATTCTATTTCACAAATGGTATATCTACTATCTCAGCGCTTATACTTCGATCTCGTATTTTTATAAAAATGATATTCCCCACTTTGCAAAGATCTGTATTAACATAAGCCATTCCTATAGCTTTGCTCAAAGTGGGACTTTGAGTGCCACTAGTTACTTCACCAATCACGTTGTGATCTCCATCCAATACGAGATAGCCATGCCTCGGTATACCCCTATCTATCATTTCAAATCCGACTAATTTTCGAGCAGTGCCTTGAACTTTATGATTTTCTATTATTTCTCTTCCTATAAAATTTTTTGAAAATTTAGTAATCCAAGCTAATCCAGCCGCTATTGGTGATGTAGTATCATTAATTTCATTTCCATACAAGCAGTACCCTTTTTCTAATCGCAATGTGTCTCTAGCAGCTAGACCTACAGGCATAATATCATATGACCTGCCTGCCTCAAATACTGCAGACCATATTGCCATTGCCTGATGATTATCCATATATATTTCAAATCCGCCAGATCCTGTATAACCTGTAGCTGATATCAGTACATTCTCCTCGCCTGCAAATAATCCTTTTTCAAATGTATAATACTTCATATCCAAAAGATTAATATTGGTAAGCGGCTGTAGTACTTTTGCCGCTTTAGGTCCTTGTATTGCCAATAGAGCTGTTTTGTCACTTATATTTTTTATTTCTAATTCCTTGTTTGTATTATGCTTTATGATATGTTCCCAGTCTTTCGCTATATTTGAAGCGTTGACTACAAGCAGATAAGTTTCTTCTGCCAAGCAATACAATAATAAATCATCAATTATACCACCACTTTCATTTGGTATGCAAGTATACTGTACTTTACCTGGTAACAATTTACTCACATCATTACTAGTAATATATTGCAATAATGCCATTGCTCCTTTACCTCTTACAATAAATTCACCCATATGTGACACATCAAATACCCCTACATTATTGCGCACAGCATGATGCTCTATAGCTATTCCACTATAGGCGATAGGCATATTATACCCGCCAAATTCAACCATTTTGGCTCCTAATTGTATGTGCAAATCCGTAAATGGAGTAGTATTCATTTTATATTTTCATTATTGATGACAAAAGTAATCTAAAATCAATATAGTTATATTTATTAACATTTGTATTCAATACCTATTTTTTATTGGAATAAAATGTTTATACTTTTGCGCAACATATTTTTTTCGCAAAATCTTAAAACTACAGATGAACACTATCAAAATATCTTCTATTGCTAAAGTAAATTTAAAAGACCCTATTATATATTTAGTAGATACAGAAAAAGATATCCAGTCTGGACCTTTTACTGACAAAGAAAAAAAATTTATTGTCAATCAAATAAAAAATAAAAATGGCGTAACATTGATAGATGGTGAAAATGTACGATTCATTATTGACTTTCCTTATCATAAAGAGAAATATATGCGTCATGAATTGCTCCGGCGTCGTGGTGCTGATCTAGAAAAGGTAATTAATAAATATAAATTTGATGTCATCCAAATATATAATCTTACTAATGAACCTAAGGCACTACAATTTCTAGCAGAAGGTATTGCACTGAGTACGTATGAGTTTCATAAATATAAACAAAAAATATTTAAAAAATTTAACGTTCTAAAAGAAATAAAAATATTAAATAATAAAAAAATAGCCGATCATTTGCATATTGTACTAGATGCAGTAAATCGGGCCAAAGATCTTGTCAATGAGCCATTTAATGTTTTGCATTCTGAAGAACTTGCTATCCGTTTCAGAAAACTAGCTAAAGATGCTGGATTTAAAATTACCATACTGGGAAAAAAAGACATACAAAAAAATAAAATGGGAGGCTTATTAGCAGTCAATAAGGCTAGTGAATTTGAGCCTACTTTCAGTATCATGGAATGGAATCCCAAATATGCTAAAAATAAAAAACCATTAATACTCGTAGGTAAAGGAATCGTATATGATACAGGTGGCTATAGTATCAAACCCACTCCTGATAGTATGGATCAGATGAAAACTGATATGGCTGGTGCAGCAGCAGTAGCATGCACTATGTATGCAATCAGCAAAATGAAACTACCTTATCATGTCATAGCCTTAGTGCCTAGTACAGACAATGTAATAAGTGATGAGGCTTATGTACCTGGCGATATTATTACTATGATGAATGGCTTGCAAGTAGAAGTACTCAATACTGATGCTGAGGGCAGATTAATACTAGCAGATGCATTATATTTTGCTAGTCGTTATAATCCGGAGCTAGTTATTGATATAGCAACCCTTACCGGATCTGCGATGATGGCTGTAGGTCCATACTCATTTGCATATTATACCACAGCTAATGAAAAGGACAATAATACATTTCTTACATCATCTGAAGAAGTTTATGAACGTTTTGTACAATTTCCTTTATGGGATGATTATGACGAACTATTGCAAAGTGATATAGCTGATCTTAAAAATATAGGTGGCAGACAAGGAGGCTCTATAAGTGCTGCTAAATTTTTACAACATTTTGTATCCTATCCATGGATGCATATGGACATAGCGGGTATGGCTTGGCGTTTTAAGCAAGAGAATTATCGAAGCAGCGGTGCTTCAGGATTTGGAGTACGGCTACTTATAGAATTTATATTAAATAAATGTTACTAATAATAAAGAATACATCTTTCACTTGTCTGAAAAACTAAAAATAGGAATAACTTGCGGTGACCTCAATGGTATAGGTCCTGAAACTATAATTCGTGTGCTGGAAGATCTTCGTATGCAAGATCACGCTAATATATTTATATATGCTAATAACAAAGCATTGATGTTTTACCGTAAAAAGCTAAATGCTCAACATTTCAATTTTCATACTACAGATACTATAGATAAGTCCAATCTCAAAATGATAAATTGTATACAGTGCTGGGAAGATACTATTACTATCATGCCAGGTACTGCCACTCCACAATTAGGGAAATATGCGTTTCGATCCCTTGAGAGAGCATCTGTAGATCTAGCACAAGGCAAATTACATGCTATCATTACTGCACCTATTAATAAACAAACTATTCATAGTGAGTATTTTCCATTTAAGGGACATACCGAATATTTTGCAGAGCGATTCCATGCTGAGCCATTAATGCTATTAGTACATCATGACTTGAGAGTTGCTACAGTGACCACACATATCCCTGTAGGTGATGTAGCTAAAAACATGAGTGCTGAATTAATTCAGAAAAAAATAGAGATTTTGTATAATACTCTTCAGAGTGACTTTGGTATTATTCGTCCCCGTATTGCCGTATTAGGTCTAAACCCCCATGCAGGTGATGATGGACTTATAGGTCATGAAGAAAAAACAATTATTATACCAGCTATTTTTATCTATAAAAATCAAAAGAAATTAGTTTATGGACCCTTCCCAGCAGATGGTTTTTTTGCAAAGCAATCCTATACAAAATTTGATGCCATCCTAGCCATGTATCATGACCAAGGATTAATCCCATTTAAAACTATAGCTCAACAAAATGGTGTGAATTATACTGCTGGATTGCCAGTAATACGTACTTCACCTGACCACGGTACAGCTTATGATATAGCTGGTAAAGGTATTGCCAAGCTAGATAGTATGCGTAATGCAATCTTTACTGCTATAGATATATATCGGCAACGCAAATACCACAAGGAAATACATGCTCATCCACTCAAAAGAGAGCAAGTAGTGATAGGTGGCGAAGATGAGATAGTAACAGAATAATTTCCTGTTTTAGAAATTATTTTTAGTATTTTAGCTAAATAATTGTTATTTGATGCTAGAGATATTGGCAGACTTTCGGGGTAATATACCTTCTTATATACGCTCTCTCATATTAGTTATAGGTTTAGTAAATTTGTGGATTATAGAAGGTATAATTCCTCGCAGAGCTTTGATACCTAGTCGCACCAAACATGCCATAACAAATTTATTTTTTACATGTACTATATTACTCATTAATCTTATTTTAGGTTATAGGTTATTATGGTCTTCCTATTTGACTTTAAGCCATGAATATGGGTTATCACATTTGTTTGTATTACATTGGCTTATAGAATTCCTAATGGTATTGTTTTTATTAGATTTCATAGGAGCTTGACTTGTACAGTGGTTACAACATATATTCTCGCTCCTATGGCGAATTCATCGTATACATCATATAGATACTTATATAGATACTACTACAGCATTGCGTCATCACCCATTGGAAAGTGTATTGCGTGTTTGTTTTACTTGCCTGGCTATAATAATTAGTGGTGTCCCTTTTTGGATAGTTATGTTGTATCAAAGTCTTTCAGCTATTATGTCACAATTTAACCACGCCAATATAAGTTTGCCCAAAAAAATAGATACTTTATTATCTTATATCTTCGTAATACCAGATATGCACAAGGTGCATCATTCCCGACTATAATCTGAAACAGATAGTAACTATGCCAATATTTTTTCTATTTGGGACAGGGTGTTTGGCACTTATATTTATATAGATGATGTAAAAACAATACATTATGATTTGGATGATTTTCAAGATACTCCTTATAATAAAATATTTACCCTGCTAATAAATCCATTTATTAATCCAAAAAATAAACACTAATAAAATAAGTTGAGTTGAAATCCCTTGTTTAGACATTGTAAATACACAAAAATTTTATTAATCAATATGTATTTACCAATGCATTATATAGGTATTGATAGATTCCAAATGTTAATACTCATAATGTATGGGTGAACGATAGCCTTGTGTTGCATCACAACTATAATCCGAATGCTCCTATTGTAATCCTTATACACTTTAATGGTAAGGCCTTAAAATAGACCAAATAATAAAGTATCTTATAGTTGATATTATGACAATTCACCCTAAAACAATTATTTCGTCCAAAAGGCGCTATATAGCTAAATTCACAGTCCCGAAAGAACATAATATAGCTTAATACCTCTTTGAATAATTTTACTTTACTAATGATACATCTTGTACTTAATTTTATATAAAAAATAATATTAAATGTATAAATATACTTTTTTTTATTCATAATGTTTTTCAA